>OGCL01001489.1_pt1 | contig 19841 bp, 13 predicted proteins | sample 1570041 | NCBI WGS metagenome assembly OGCL01 (sample SAMN06266162, study PRJEB24511) | hot springs metagenome | isolation source: Hot spring water | place: South Africa: Limpopo | collected 2015-06-22
CGCGCGTGGGGTGCCCGCATCCCGCTTCGGGGTCGCATCCCCAAAGGGGCCCCTGCTCCGCCCTACGCGGTCGCCCCCGCGGCGTCGTCGTTTCGCGCCAGACACCCGCACAGCCGCGCCTTCGGACGTGTTCAACCGAGGAATCAAGGATGATGGATGCCCCGCAGGGCAATCCAGGGTGGCCTTACTTGGCCTGGGCGGGTTCGTCGTCGTCACCCTTGATGGCGACGAAGGGGATCATGACCGGCTGCCGCAGGGACTGATAGAAGGCGGAGATGTCTTCCACGTCCTTGTCGGTCAGCGGCATGACCGCCAGGTTCATGATCGGGTGCAGGATCTTGCCGGTGCGGTACTTGTTGGTCTTGACCGTGAGTTTGTCGGCATTGCGGCCGGCGAGCTGGTAGGTGTAGAAGATGCCGGGGAAGCCGGTGGTGCCGTGACAGACGATGCAGGCACCGGCCTTCTGCTGGCCGGCGACCGGATCACCCGCGAGGGCGGGGGTGCTCAGGGCGATCGCCAGGGTGGTCAATAACAGGGCTTTTTTCATGACGTTCTCCTTGGAGGGGTTGGCTGGAAAGGGTTGGTAAGCTTTGCTATTTCGTTAGCATATTCTAATTTTACTGGACTACCCCGCCGTCCGATGCCGATCCGACCCTTGCCGACAGGGTGGTGATTGGCAACCATCTGCAAGGAGGCAACAACCCGCATGCATCCGCACCTCGAGCTTGTTCTGGCCATGTCGGGTTTCGTCGGCAGCCATTTCCTGCTTTCCTGGCCGCCGCTGCGACGCTGGCTCGTCGGACGGCTGGGCGCCGGGGCGTTCACCGCCGTGTACGCCCTGATCGCATCGATCACCCTGGTCTGGGCCGTGCGCGCCTATGCTGCCGCACCCTATGAGGAACTCTGGCAACTGGGCGAGTTGGGCCGCTGGGTGCCACACGCGATCATGCCCCTGGCCTGCATCCTGGTGGTGTGCGGTCTGCTCGCGCGCAATCCCACCGCCGTCGGCGGCGAGCGCCTGATCCGCGACGGAGTCCGGCCGCAGGGCATCTTCACCGTGACGCGACACCCCTTTCTGTGGGGCACCGGACTGTGGGCCTTGTCCCATCTTGCCGCCAACGGCGACATCGCCGCCATCCTCCTGTTCGGCGGCATGGCGGTCCTGTCCTTCGGCGGCATGCTGGCCATCGATCACAAGCGCGCCGTCGCCCTGGGTCCGGCCTGGAGTACGCTCCGCGGTCAGTCCTCGCGCATCCCCTTTCTCGCCGCGCTGCAGGGTCGCGTGTCGGTGGACTGGCGCGGCATCGGCTGGTGGCGCCCGGCGCTGGGCCTGGCGCTCCACGTTGCATTGATGCACGGCCACGTGGCCCTGTTCGGCGTGCCGGCGATGGGTTGATGTCCATGCGGAACACACAGCGTCTCCGGCACGGAGGCAAGCGCTGGTGGACACTTTGGCCCATCCTCCTCATCGGAATGACTGCGTGCGCAACGACGGCGGAATACGGACCGGATTCACCGTACTACGCCTATCCCGAGGGCATGCGCCTGATCCTGAACCAGGTATTGGAGATCCCACCTGAATCGGCCACCGTGCGGCTGCAGTTCGGCCGGGTGGTACCCCGGAATGGCGTTCAGGAGCAAGAGCCGCACTGCATCTTCGAGATCGAGACGGTGCGCGACGCCGCGCAACGCATCGAACCGGACACCTTCCTGGTCGTGCGTGTGCAGCGCAGCGTCTGGATGTCCTCGCTCACGCCGCCTGCGCCGGCCCGTGCCGTGCGTGTGGGACTCGGCGGCCGCGGCAGCGGCCCGACCCTGATCTATTACCGGACCGAGTTCCGGCTGCGCTCCGAACGCCAGCCGGTGGCCCGCGCCCTGACCTGCCAGAGCAACCAGAACGCGGCCGGGATCTTCCCCAACATGCGGCATCTGAGCGTGCCCGAGATCCGCCAGGCCCTTGGGGCCATCCTCAGCCTGGAGCTTCCAGCGCAGCGGTTGTGAGCCCCGCTTCGGGATCGCATAGGTCAGCGCATATGCGGTCGCATGACGCTCAGTCCAGCCGATGAAGCGCGCCCCCTTGCGGGACTTCAACGGTCCAACCTCTGCGCGCCTGGATCAGCTCGGCGAAACCCAGCGCCGTCTGCGCCTCGCCATGGACGACGAAGGTCTTGCGCGGGGCCGTTTTGAAATGTGCCAGCCAGGCGAGCAAGGCATCACGGTCGGCATGGGCGGACAGTCCGCCCAGGGTGTAGAGGTCGGCACGCACCGGCACCTCCTCGCGAAAAATGCGCACCGTCTTCGCCCCGTCCACCAGCTGGCGACCCAAAGTGCCCTGGGCCTGAAACCCGGTGATGACGACCGTGCATTCGGAACGCGGCAGGTTGAACTTGAGGTGGTGCTTGATGCGCCCGGCGTCGCACATGCCCGAAGCGGAGATGATGATCGCACCCTGTTTGATCATGTTCAGGGCCATGGAGTCCTCCACGTCCTCCGTCACCCGCAGGTAGGGGGCGTCCGGGCTGGAGCGGAACCAGGCCAGCAGGGCCCGTGTTTCCGCGTCGAGCAGGGCCTGGTGCCTGAGGGTGATCTCGGTGGCAGCCCCGGCCATGGGGGAGTCGACGAACACGGCCAGGTTGCGCGGCAGCCTACCCTGGCGCACGAGGTCCATGAGCAGGTAGAGGATCTCCTGCGTGCGGCCGACGGCGAAGGCGGGGATGATGACATTGCCGCCCTTGCGGCCCAGGGTGTCGTTGACGGCATGCGCCAGCTCGTCCACCGTCTCCTGCATGCCCTTGTGCAGACGGTTGCCGTAGGTGGATTCCACGACCAGGTAGTCGGCTGCCTCGATCGGCGTCGGGTCGTTGACCAGCGGCCGGCCGGGCATGCCCAGGTCTCCGGAGAAGACCAGTTTGCGCGTGCGCCCACCCTCTTCCACCCAGACCTCCAGGCTGGCGGAGCCGAGGATGTGACCGGCGTCGCGGAAGCGCACACGCACGTGCGGATGCGGGTGCAGTTCCTGGTCGTAGCCGACCGTATGCAACCGGCGCAGGCAGGCGTGGGCCTGGGCGACGGTGTACAGCGGCGCCACCTCCTGCCCGAGTTCGCCGTTCTTCTTGCGCCGGTCGTAGTTCGCCCACTCCGCCTCCTTCTCGTGGATGAAGGCGGCGTCCGGCAGCATCACGGCGAGCAGATCGGCGGTGGCCGAGGTACAGTAGATCGGGCCGCGGAAGCCCAGGGTGGTGAGGCGCGGCAGCAGGCCGGAGTGGTCGATGTGGGCATGGGTGAGCAGGATGAAGTCGATCGCCTCCGGGTCGAATGCGGGAAACGCGCGGTTCTTTGCCTCCGCGTCGCGGCCGCCCTGGAACAGGCCACACTCGACCAAAAAACGCAGACCGGCGGCCTCGACCATGAAGCACGCGCCGGTGACCTCGCGCGCAGACCCGAGGAAGGTGATCTGCATGGCCGCCCTGCCCTATCGGATCCGGTGTAGGGTCAGCACGTCGCGCCCCCCTCGGGGCTGGGGGAGAGGGACCGTTCATGGCCGTCAACGAAGTTTTTCATAGTCAGGGGTGGCCATGAGGCCATGAACGGTCAGCCGACGCTCGCGCGCAGACCGTCCACATACACCATCTGTCCGGAGCGCGGGTCGCGGATGTAGCTCAGCAGCCGGCGCCGGTTCTTGCCCTGCCCCGGCGGCCTGAGCGAGATGTGCACCCAGCCCGAATTGGGGCCCTGGCGCGGGTCGTAGCACTCGCAGATGATCTGATCGTAGTCCGGCAGGTTGTCCGCCGCCCAACGTGCCAGCTCCAGGGTGGGTTTGCCGGGGATCTCCACGTCACAGGCACAGCCCTGGGTGTGCTGACTGGTGCTGATCCAGGTCGCCGGCCGGTTCTTGAGCACCCGTTCCAGGGCCTGGCTGCGAAACACGCTGTTGGGGGTGAAACGGCCGAAGGCTTCGCGGATGGGCTGCAGCACCTGACGCGCCAGATGCACGGCCGCGCGCAGTTCCGCATCGCTCGGGAAGTCGTTCGGGATACCGCGCCGGCTGGCCAGTTCCGAGACGGTCAGCTCATAGACCTTGAAGTTCGGGGCGATGAGATCGCCGGGCTTGATGTTGGCGAGACTCAGGTTTTCCAGTGGGGTGCGGACGCGGTTGGCCATGGCGGGCTCTCCTTTGCTCACAAGGCGGCGCGCACGGCGGCCAGGGCATTGCCCACGGGCGTGCCGGGTGCATGGCCGGCCAGGGCGATGACGAAATCGAGATGTTCCAGCACCGAGGCATACTCGCGCGGACTCGCCCCGCGTGCTGCGGCCTGCCGATAGTGCCCGGCGATGCGTCCGGCGATCTGCGCGGCCTCGTAGGCTTCGATGTCCGGCCGGTTGAGCAGGCGGACGAGCTCACAGTCGGCCTCGGCCACCGTGTCCCAGAAATTGGGTCGCAGTGCGTTGCGCTCCAGCGCGATGGCGATCATGCGGCGGCATTCCTCGTCCAGGCCCGCCTGCCAGGCACCGGCCTGTCCGGGGTCCAGGGCCAGCGCGCAGAGCCTAGCGACGGCCCAGTTGCTGAACGGATGGGGATCGGGTTCGCGCGACAGTTTCAGGGCCTCGGCATAGTAGTTGGCCATGTTGACCAGGGCCTCCAGCCGCGGCCCCTCGTCGACCTGGACCCAGGCCAGACACTTGCAGGCGCTGCCCAGCAGGCTCAGGCGCTCGGCTGTGGGCGCACGCTGGCAGATGACGTCCAGCTCGCGGATGGCGGCCTCGATGTCGCGCACCAGGGCCTGGCGCACGTCCTCCGTGCCGCCCGCCCCGCGCATGGCCTGCCAGCGCTGGCCCGACAAGCGCACGCGGTAGTTTGCGCACTGCTCCACCGCCCGCACCGGACAGTCGCCTTGTTGGGCATGCAGGGCCTTGTCGAGCCAGTCCGCGCCCTCCGCCCAGGCCCCGGTCTCGCCCCACGCCAATCCGACCGCCGCGGCCACGTCGCCGCGGGCAAGCCAGGCATCGCGCTGTTCGTCGGGGATGTCGGCGAAATGTGCGACGATGCCGGCGCGCATGTCCTCCAGGACCTCGGGATCCTCGCCCTTGTCCTTCACCTGCACCCGTATCCACTCGGTGTAGTTGTCCAGATCCGCCACCAGTTCGGTCGGGGCGTGATAGCGCCGGTGCGGCCGCGGTCGCGTCACCCCCTCGCCATAGAGCCGATAGCCCGGGTCGCCGTAACACTGGTAGGCGCCCCAGGTGTTGACGTTGGGATAGTGTGCCCAGATCTCCTCACGCGCCGCGCGCACCGCCTCACCGAAGGTCTCCCCCCCGAGCAGGTGGGTGTAGAAGCTGACGGCGAAGGCGTTGGCGGCGGCATCGTCCACCGCCCAGCCGGCCGCCACCACCGCCTTGACCCCCATGCGGATGAACTGCAGCCCGAGATTGGCGGCCAGCTCGCCGTAGCGGCCATGCCCCGCGCTCTGGGTCTTGCCCAGATGGCAGCAGTTGATGAACACCAGCTCCGGTACCCAGCGCATCTGTTCCACGTCACCCGGGGTCAGGAAGGTGCGCGTGCCGATTACCATGCCGGAACGGCAGGTGCCCTGCCCCGCCGTCTGCGGTTGCAGGGGGAAGTCATGCTCGCCGTGCCCGGCCAGGTGCAGGATGCGCCAGGCATCCTTGTGCAGGCCGTCCAGGATGGCGTCGGCCTTGTCGTCGATGCAGTCGAGCACCCGGTAGCCACCGGCGCGCAGCAGGGTGGCCACCTGCTGGGCCTCCTCGCGCGCGCCGGGCAGATCGGGGAATTCCTGCCAGCCGCCGAGGTCGGGATTGCCGACCACATAGGCGGTGGGCGCCGAGGCGTGGGCGGGGCGGGGCCTGAATTCGCGCGTCTTGAGCTGGCGCACCAGACCGGCGCGCACCGAGGGCGGCAGGCCGGTCTGGCTCCAGCGATCCTCCAGCAGCTCCCAGGGATAGCGTGCGGAGAGCTCGTCCACCAGCAGCACCATGTCGTCCTGACGCGGCGCCAGCTCCTTGAGGCGGTTGGGCAGCAGCATCTCGAACAGGGTCTTCGCCACCTCGGCATTGCTCGAAGGCGTGCGCGAGGCCTCGCGGATGAAGCCGTCGGCCAGTTCAAGCTGGCCGGCGGCCTGAGTGACCTCGGCCCGCGCCCGATCGGTGGAGGCGATGAAGCGCAAGCCGCCCGTGCCCTTGTCCTCGATGATCTCCAGGCGGTGCCACCAGCCCGGCGTGTCGTCGCAATGCACCCGCCGCCGCCGGCCCTGCCCTTCCAGGATGACCTGATCCGGCCAGTTCACGGCGTCCGCCAGCTGGCCGTCGGCCAGGATGGCCTCCAGGGCCTGGGCGGCGGCCAGGGCACGGTCCTCGTAGAGCTCGAGGATGGCCAGCCGGTCGATGAGCACACGGTCGTTGAGCCGGGCCTTCTCCAGCCGTTCGTTGGCGGCCACCGCGCCACGCAGGATGGCCTCCACCGATTCGCGTATGGTCACCCCGCCCGGCCCGCTGCCCACCAACAGGCAGGAAATGGCGGCCGAGCGCACGGCGTCCGCCGGTCCGAAGCGCGCATCCGGCCAGTTAGCCACCTGCAGGGCGTAGTCGAGCAGGGCATCGCGCACCGCGGTCTGCAGCATGGTGGTGGACAGCTCGCCGACCTGCCCCAGGCCGACCACCACCGCGCCGGCGGGCCTGGCGCTCGCGTCCTCGTTGAAGAAGACGGCATGCGTGCGCGGCGGTCCCGGGTAGAGGCCCAGTTCCATGCGCCGCGACAGGGCGTTGCCGAGCCGTTTGTCCAGGGCGGCCTCGGCACTGACGATGATGTCGCCGGTGTAATGACCCACCAGCACGGGATGCCGGGCATAGGCGAGGTCGCCGTGGCGGACGCTGACCTGGATGACAGGCACGGCCGGCAGTTCCGCCTCCGCCTCGGGGGGGCGGCCGGGTCCGAAACCCAGCCTGCGCACGGCGCGCTCGTCCGGGATGTCGTCGGTGGGCGGGGTGGCCGGCAGGGGAAAGCGCTCCGGCTCCCCCGCCGCTGCGCGTGCGCGGGCCGGCGGCGTGGCGGACAGCCGCGTGGTCCGCCCGGTCATGAGCAGGTCGAGATAGCCCGGCAGTGCCCGCTTCTGCGAGCACAGGGCGTCGTGCGCGGTGTCCTCCACGTACCACACCGGCACACCGGGCAGGAGGCCCGACCTCCAGGTCACCGTGCCGTCGCCCTGACGCACGGCGATAAATTCCAGGCGCTGGCGCCCGGCAAGCGGGTGTTCGTCGTAATCGGCCAGCTGATAGTCGGCCACCGTCGCCCGCTGGCTGCCGGCGACGTAGATCATGTGCTCGGGATCGGGCGGCGACTGGCGCAGCAGCTGCCAGGTGGCCTGGGCCTGGCGCAGCACCGCCTCATCGGCCGGTCTCCAGCGTGCCCGCAGGGCCTCCCTGAGCTGCTGCCACAGCCGTTGCTGACTGAAGTCGGGGCTGTCCGGGTCGAAGGGAAGCAGCTCGACCAGACCGGGGAAATTGCGCACCAGGTCGATGATCTCGTCGGTGCTCTGGGTGATGTCCAGCAGCGAGAGCTTGGCCTGGGTCGGGTTGTTGCCGGTCAGCCAGCGCACCGCCTCGTAGGAACCCAGGTTGGGGGTGCCCAACATCAAGAAGCGGCTGTTGGGCAGGGCGATGATGCGTCGCCACAGGGCCGCGCCGCGTCCGCCGTCGGCGATCATGGCACGCACCACGAGGCCGCCCATGGAATGGGCCACCAGGTGCACAGGCTGCTGGGTGCGCTCGGCCAGGGGCAGCAGCGCCTCGAGACGGTCCGCCAGCCGCCTGGCGGCCTCGCGCACCGACATGCGCCAGTCGTAGGGAAAGACCTCCACCCGGTGGCTGCGGGCGAGGAACTCCAGCAGGGGGCCGTAGAAGTCGTCCAGCAGGTCTGTGGGTTCGACGGCGGCGGCGTCGATGCGCAGGCGCCTGAGCCCGCCCCAGAGCAGGGCCCAGTAGTTGAGCCAGACCGCCTCGCCCTGCACCTTGAGGGCGGAACCCATTGTGCCCGGCAGGACGACGGCGAGCGGACGCGGCGCGACCGCCGCACGGCTGCGGCGCACCGCCTCCCGCCAACGCGGCTCTTCCGGCCTGGCCTCGCGCAGGGGCTGGAAACCGCCGTCGCTGCCCTCGGCCCGGGTCAGCCCGGCCAGCAGCCAGCGCACGCTCTTCTCGTTCTCGAAATAGCCGAAGTGGTTGACGCGCGGCCCCCGGTCGCATAGGAAGCGCCCGCCGCCCTCCGGCCGGCGCAGCCCCCCGTACATGGAACCGGTGTTGACCACCAGGTCGTGGTCGGCACCGAAGAACCAGTCGGTGGCAAGCAGCTTGATCTGCGCCCACAGACTGTCGCCCTCGACGTCGCCGGCGATCACCGTGAGGTCGGAGGCGGTGGTCAGGGTCGGGTGTTGCAGCAGGCGGGTGAGCGCCGAACCGGGCAGCATCGCCTCCAGCCCCGGCAGGGTGCGCGGATCGGTGCGCTCCTTCACCACCGCCAGCAGGAAGTCGGCCGTATCCCCGACCAGACCGTTGCCCATCAGGTGGTTGACCACCGACAGCCAGCGGTCCAGGCGGCCCGAGGCCAGGGTGGTGCCGCGGGCCGGACAGGCCACGCGCACGAAACGGCGGATGCGCAGCTGCTTCGCGTCCAGCAGTTCGATCAGCGTCTTCAGGCACTCGCGATCGGCGGCGTAGGCCGCGTCGCGTTCCTTCGCCGCCACCGCCTCCAGCGGGCTCAGGCCCAGTTGCTCGGCAAGGGTGCGGTCGGCCGCGAACAGGGTCTCCAGCAGTTCGGCCCGGAACGGGTCCTTGCCCTTGTCGCGTTCGCCGAGGCACAGCAGTTCGCCCACCAGACCGCCACGGGAATGGGTGACGAGGTGCAGTTCGGCGCCATCGGGCAGACGTCGGGCCAGTTCGAGGGCATTCTGGATCGGGCTTGCGGTCAGGCTGCGGTGCTCCCAGGCCCAGACCCGGTGGCCGTAGCGGGCTGCCAGCGCCTCCCGCGCCGCCTTGCCGGCCTTGTTGGCCGTCTCCCACAGCTTGCCGAAGCTGCCGAAACAGGAAGAAGCCGTGCCGTGGATGAACACCAGCAGCGGCTCGGATGACGGCGGCAGTGGGTCCTCGCCCGGTACCGGGTCCAGTCTGAACGCGTCGCCGAGATCGCAACGATAGAGTCCGGGCTCCCGCCCTTGCAGTTGTCTTGCCTCGAGAGCGTCGGCGAGGATGCGCGCGGTCTTGCCCTTGAGGTCGATGCCGAAGAAATCGAGCAGCCTGATGCCCAGTCCCAGCCAGCCCCGGCTGTGGCTGCTCACAGCCGAGGGTGGCCGGGGGTCGATCTCCCAGCCCTCGCCGCCATCACGGCTGACGGATTTGCGGCCTCGCTCCCGGATCAGGTCATCGGCCCGGGTCCAGAGCACGAAGCCGTTTTCCAGCTCGACGCGAACCACGTCGTCGGCATGGGCTTCGATCTCGCCCACACCCGCCTCGCGGGCGGAGCCCGGCACCAGGCGACGCAAGTCCGAAACGGCGATGTCCCGCGTCGGCGGGGTGATGGCCTCATGCACCGCGCCGCGGATGAGGTAGGTACGGGTCGTCATGCTCGGTCTCCGTTTCTTATTTCATGGCCTCACGATCCAGCAGCAGGGTGACCACGAAGCCGCGCCGGGCGAGCTCTGCGGCCCAGTCGTTACCGTGAAAGTCGCGACAGCGACTCACGACGCTCCCCTCCACCTTTGGGGGAGGGGCTGGGGGAGAGGGACCGTTCATGGCCATCTCCTGCGTCTTTCATCGGCAGGGGCGGCCATGAACGGTTGCATCGTTGACGCAACCGGCAAGGTCGCTGTCGGTTCCGGGATAATCGTCGATGCCGATGCAAAGCGCATGCTTGCCCATGGCGACCTCCTTCTTTGCAGTTCGATCGTTGTTCTCGGCACCGGGCCAGTGACGCTGCGGACCGCGCCCCTGCCTGCCGGGCACCCGCGCATTTCATCCCGGATTGTCCATGGGCATTCATTCAGGCCGACCTCCAAGCCAACGGACGATCCGGATTTATTCAACTTAGTCATTCCCGGAAGAAATTTCTACCAGCGCTTCCCCATCGAGGTGCGCAGGACCCGGCTGCGGCGACCCTCGCAAGGCGATAAACTGTGACCAGTCTCAGATTCGTCCCTGCCATGTCCAGCCGCCGCCGCTACCGCAAGAAGGCCGACCACCCGGTGGTCGCCGTCCGGCTCGACCTGGACACGGAAGGCTTCGGTTACCGCAAATGGGGCGCGCTCCAGCGCTGCAAGCGGGGCGACTGGATCGTCAGCAACGACGGCGAGACCTACACGGTGGACGGCGAGGTCTTCGCCCGCACCTACCGCCAGGTCGGGCCCGGCCTCTATGTGAAGGTCACCCCGGTCTGGGCCGAGGTGGCCGGCCGGGACGGCAGCATCCCCACCCTGGAAGGGGTATCGCACTACCGCGCTGGCGACTACCTGGTCTACAACGACGAGGCCGGGCAGGACGGCTGGTGCATGGACGCGGCGCGCTTCGAGTCCATGTACGAGCCGGATGATGCCGTTTGAGGCCGGCGCCCGCCGACGTACCCGCCCGAAGCCGTGCCTGACCAGGACAAGCAAGATGCCATCGTCATCGAGGGCGCGCGGCAGAACAATCTCAAGAACCTGAGCCTGCGCCTGCCGCTCAGGCGTTTCATCGTCGTGACCGGCGTGTCCGGCTCGGGCAAGTCCTCGCTCGCCTTCGACACCCTCTACGCCGAGGGGCAGCGGCGCTACGTCGAGACCTTCTCGCCCTATGCGCGCCAGTTCCTGGACCGCCAGGACCGGCCACAGGCCGACCGCATCGACGGCATCCCACCGGCCATCGCCATCGACCAGGTCAATCCGGTGCGCACCTCGCGCTCCACCGTGGGCACGATGACCGAACTGACCGATCACCTGAAGCTGCTCTACGCCCGCGCGGCGCGACTCTACTGCCGCGGCTGCGGTGAGCTGGTGAGGCGCGATACGCCGCACGGTATCTGTTCGGCGCTGCTGGAGCGTTGCGCCGGAGGGGGGCCGCGGGCGGTGGTCACCTTTCCCGTGGCGGTGCCGGCCAATTTCACCGCGGCGGAGGTCATGGCGCTGCTCGCCCAGCAGGGCTATGACCGCGTCCACGATCGGGACGGGGCAACCCTGCATGTGATCCAGGACCGTCTGCGGCTCACCGAGGACAACCGGGGGCGGCTGACCGAGGCCCTGGAGGCGGCCATGAAGGTCGGACACGGGCGGGTGGATGTGCACGTGCAGTGGGAGCAACCCCACCCTCGCGCGGAAACATGGCGCTTCTCCGCCGACCTGCACTGCGCGCGGTGCGATATCCATTACCGTGACGCGAGCCCCAACCTGTTTTCCTTCAACTCGCCCGTCGGCGCGTGCGAGACCTGTCGCGGCTTTGGCCGTCTGATCGGCTTCGACGCCGGCCTGGTGGTGCCGGACGCGGGCAAGACCCTGGCGGAAGGCGCCGTGAAGCCCTGGCAGACCGAGAGCTATGCCGAATGCCAGGACGATCTCATGCAATACGCGCGCAAACGCGGCGTGCCGGTGGACCTGCCCTGGCGTGCGCTGAGCGAGGCGCACCGGCAATGGGTGCTGGAAGGGGAGCCGGACTGGGTCGACTGGGACACCTCCTGGCCAGGCGTGTGGTATGGCGTGCGCCGCTTCTTCGACTGGCTGGAGGGCAAGAGCTACAAGATGCACATCCGCGTGCTGCTGTCCAAATACCGCAGCTACACGGAATGCCCGGCCTGCGGCGGCGCGCGTCTCAAGCCCGAGGCGCTGCTCTGGCGCCTCGAGGCCGGCGGACGGCGTCTCAACATCCATGAGCTCAGCCTGCTGCCCATCACCCGCTGCCGCGAGTTCCTCGCCGGCCTGCAACTGCCCGCAGCCCTCGCCCGTGCCACCGAACAGCTCATGCGCGAGATCCGTGCGCGGCTCGACTATCTGGAGCAGGTCGGGCTGGGCTACCTCACCCTGGACCGCCAATCGCGCACCCTCTCCGGCGGCGAGGTGCAGCGCATCAACCTCACCACCGCGCTCGGCACCTCGCTCACCAACACCCTGTTCGTGCTGGACGAACCCTCCATCGGGCTGCACCCGCGTGACATGGACCGCATCGTCGCGGTGCTGGGCCGGCTCAAGGAGGCCGGCAATTCCCTGGTGGTGGTGGAACACGACCCGCAGGTGATGCGCGCCGCCGACCTGATCCTGGACATGGGGCCGGGGCCGGGAGAGCGCGGCGGCCAGGTGGTCTTCTTCGGCACGCCGGAAGCGATCCTGCACGACGACAACTCCGTCACCGGCTTCTACCTGTCGGGCGAGCGGCAGGTCACGCGCGAGGCGCCGCTTCCGCCCGCGCCCGAGACGCCGCGCATCGCCCTGCGCGGCGCCCGCGCCCACAACCTGAAGGATCTCGACGTCGACTTCCCCCTGCGCCACCTGGTGTGTGTCACGGGGGTGTCGGGCTCGGGCAAGTCCACCCTCATCCAGGACGTGCTCCACCCGGCGCTGCTGCGGCAGCTGGGCGCACCGACCGAGGCGCCGGGCGAACACGATGCGCTCATCGGCTGGGAACGCCTGGACGCGGTGGAGATGGTCGACCAGTCGGCGATCGGCAAGTCCGCGCGCGCCAATCCGGTGACCTATGTCGGCGCCTGGGACGCCATCCGCAAACGCTTTGCCGCCGAGGCCCTGAGTCGGGAGCGCGGCTACACCGCCGGCACCTTCAGCTTCAACGCCGGCAACGGCCGCTGTCCCACCTGCCAGGGGGCCGGCTTCGAGCATGTCGAGATGCAGTTTCTGTCCGACGTCTACCTGCGCTGCCCGGACTGCGACGGCAAGCGTTTCCGGCCCGAAGTGCTGGAGGTGGAATGGCTGGGCGCCGACGGCCAGACGCGCAATGTCTGGCAGGTCCTGGAGATGACCGTGCAGGAGGCGGTGGTCGCCTTCGGCGCGCACCGCGACGTGGTGCGCGCCCTCGAGCCGCTCAAGTCGGTGGGCCTCGGCTATCTCAGGCTGGGGCAGCCGCTGCCCACCCTGTCCGGCGGCGAGGCGCAGCGTCTCAAGCTGGCCAGGCACCTGGCCAGGACCCAGGCCGGCGAGGCCGGACGCACCCTGTTCCTGTTCGACGAGCCGACCACGGGCCTGCATTTCGAGGACATCGCCAAGCTGCTCAAGGCCTTCCGGCGGCTCATCGCCGCGGGGCACTCGCTCATCGTCATCGAGCACAATCTGGACGTGATCGCCGCCGCGGACTGGATCATCGACCTGGGTCCTGAAGGCGGCGAGGCGGGCGGCAGGCTGGTCTGCCAGGGGACGCAGACCGACGTGATGGCCTGCGCGGCCAGCCATACCGGGCGCGCGCTGCGGGACTATCTGGCGCTGCGCCCAGGTTCGGCCGCCGACACCCCGGCTGCCAGGGCGCGGGATCAGGGGCAGGCCTGCATGGGCGTCGTCGGGGCGCCCCACCCCCCGCCCCATCGATCGACGTCACAGGAAGAGGCGTCCGACGCCATCCGCATCCTGCACGCCCGCGAGCACAATCTGCGCGACGTGAGCCTGGCCATCCCTAGGGAAAGGTTCAGCGTCATCACCGGGCTGTCCGGCTCCGGCAAGTCCACGCTGGCCTTCGACATCCTGTTCCACGAGGGCCAGCGGCGTTATCTCGAGTCGCTCAATGCCTATGCGCGCAGCCTCGTGCAACCCGCCGCCCGCCCCGATGTGGACGCGGTCCTGGGCATACCGCCCACCGTGGCCATCGAGCAGCGGGTCAGTCGCGGCGGCTGGAAGAGCACGGTCGGCACCCTCACCGAGATCCACCACTATCTGCGCCTGCTCTACGTCAAGCTGGGCGTGCAGCACTGCCCCGACTGCCGCATCCCCATCGCGCCGCAGAGCCGCGAGGCCATCCTGGCCCGCATCGCCGCCGACTACCGCGGGCAGTCGGTACAGCTGCTCGCCCCCCTGATCACCGCCCGCAAGGGCGTGTACCGGGAACTGGCGCAATGGGCGGTGAACAAGGGCTATACCCTGCTCAGGGTGGACGGCGAGCTGACCCCGACCGATCCCTGGCCGGAGCTGTCGCGCCACAGGGAGCACACCATCGATCTGCCCGTGGGCCGGGTCGGGGTGATGCCGGAGCATGAGACCGCCCTGAGAGAGCTGCTCGCCCTGGCCCTGTCCTACGGCCGTGGCGTGGTCAAGGTAGTGCCGGAAGGCGGCATGGAGGTGGCCTTCTCGGTCAAACGGGCCTGTCCCGGCTGCGGCCGCAGCTTCCCCGAGCCGGACCCGCGGCTGTTCTCCTACAACTCGAAACACGGCTGGTGCCCGAGCTGTTACGGCACCGGGCTCACCCTCACCGATTTCGACGCCGGGCAGACCGGCGAGGAGGAGACCTGGGCCGTCCGGGACCTGGCCCATGCCCCGACCTGCCCCGCGTGCGGCGGCACTCGGCTCAGGCCGGAGGCCCTGGCGGTGACCTGGCATGGCCGCTCCATCGCAGAACTGGCGCGTCTGACCGTCGCGCAAGCGCAGGCCGTTCTCGCCGGGATCGAGCTGGCCGGCCGCGAGGCGGAGATCGCCCGCGACGTGCTGCCGGAGATCGTCAACCGCCTGGCCTTTCTCAACGAGGTCGGCCTGGACTACCTGAGCCTCGATCGCGCCGCGCCCACCCTGTCCGGCGGGGAATCACAACGCATCCGCCTGGCCGCCCAGCTCGGCTCCAACCTGCGCGGGGTCTGTTACATCCTCGACGAGCCCACCATCGGCCTGCACCCGCGCGACAACACCCGCCTGCTGGCCACCCTGGGGCGGTTGGAGGGCAAGGGCAACACCATCGTCGTGGTCGAACACGACGAGCAGACCATCCGCCATGCCGAGCATGTCATCGAGCTGGGCCCCGGCGCCGGCCGCGACGGCGGTCGGGTGGTCGTGGCGGGGGGGCTGGACGCCCTCATGGCCTGTCCCGAGTCCGCCACCGGACGCATGCTGCGCACCCCCCTGCCCCACCCTTCACGCCCGCGCCGCCGCGTGGACGCGACCGTGCCGGCGCTGCGCATCCTGGGTGCCAAGCTCAACAACCTGCGCGACCTCGACGTCGGCATACCCCTGGGTCGCCTGGTCTGCGTCACCGGGGTATCCGGGTCCGGCAAGTCCACCCTGGTACGGGAGGTCCTGCACCGCGGACTGCAGCGGCTGTTGCAGCCCGATGCAGGAGCGTCTTCTGGGCGGCGCAGGAAAAACACCGGCCGCAAGGCCGACCTGCCCGGCTGCAAGGCCATCGAGGGCTGGGAAGGGATACGGCGCGTGCTCGAGGTCGACCAGACCCCCATCGGCAAGACGCCGCGCTCCTGCCCGGCCACCTATGTGGGCTTCTGGGACGTCATCCGCAAGCTCTATGCCGGCACCACCGAGGCGCGCATGCACGGCTACACGGCAGCGCGTTTCTCCTTCAACGTCGCCGGCGGCCGCTGCCCCACCTGCGAGGGCCAGGGCGTGCAGACCCTGGAGATGAGTTTCCTGCCCGACGTGAAACTCGCCTGCGAGGCCTGCGGCGGCGCGCGCTTCAACCCAGAGACCCTGCTCGTCACCTGGAAGGACAGGACCATCGGCGACGTGCTCGCGATGAGCGTCGACGAGGCGGTGGACTTCTTCGCCGCCCAGCGCGAGATCCATCACGCCCTGCAATTGCTGCAGGACGTGGGGCTGGGCTATCTCACCCTCGGGCAGGCGAGCCCCACCCTGTCCGGCGGCGAGGCCCAGCGCATCAAGCTGGTGACGGAACTGGCCAAGGCCCCTGAACACCTGCCGCCGTCCCGAGGGGGCGGGCCGGGGTCAAGAGGGCAGACCCTCTATGTCCTGGATGAGCCTACGGTCGGGCTGCACATGGCCGATGTCGCGCGGCTCAATCGGGTATTGCACCGCCTGGTCGATGCCGGCCACAGCGTGGTGGTGATCGAACACAACCTCGACGTGATCGCCGAGGCCGACTGGGTGATCGATCTGGGCCCGGAAGGCGGCGATCGCGGTGGAAGACTGGTGGCGGCCGGCACGCCGGAGGCGCTCGCCGCCTGTGCGGACTCGCACACGGGTCAGGCCCTGGCCCCCTTCCTCGCCAGCAGAAGACCGCCGGCATGAAGGCACGCCCCGACGACTGGCTCGCGCCCTACCACCGCTTGCTGGCCGCCTATGGTCCGCAGCACTGGTGGCCCGGCGAGACGGCCTTCGAGGTCATGGTGGGTGCCGTGCTGACCCAGAACACCGCCTGGGCCAACGTCGAGCGGGCCATCGCCAACCTGAAAGCGGCCGGCTGCCTCGGTTGCCGTGACATCCTCGCCCTGACTGACCAGGCGCTGGCCGAACTGATCCGCCCCGCCGGCTATTTCAACGTCAAGGCCAGACGTCTCAAGGCCTTGTGCGCCTTTCTGGACGATCATGGGGTGTCCGCGGCCCCGGAGCGCCTGCGCGACCTGGCCCCCCTGCCCGAGCTGCGTCATCGCCTGCTGGGCGTGCACGGCGTCGGCGAGGAGACGGCTGACTCCATCCTCCTCTACGCCCTCGGCCTGCCGGTCTTCGTCGTCGATGCCTACACCCGCCGCGTCTTCTCTCGCCTGGGCCTGCTCACGGGCAGCGAGGCCTACCGCCCCATCCAGCAGCGCTTCATGTCGCAGCTGCCGGCCGATGCCGTCCTCTACAACGAATACCACGCCCTCATCGTGCATCTGGGCAAGTCCGTCTGCCGGCCGAGACCGCGCTGCGGAGAGTGTCCACTGCGCGATGTCTGTGTCCATCCGAAAGCATGAGCGAGTGCTGCCCCTGTGGTCTGTCCCAGCCCTATGCGGCCTGTTGCGGCCGGTTCCTGTCGGGTGCGGCAGCGGCCCCCACGGCCGAGGCCCTCATGCGTTCGCGCTACACAGCGTATGTCCTGGGCGACGAGGCCTATCTGCTGGCCACCTGGCACCCCAGCACGCGCCCGGCGAGGCTAGACCTGCACGCCGAGCCCCGCCCCAGATGGCTGGGCCTCAAGCTGCTGGGCCATGCGCAAGCGGACGACACCCACGCGAGCGTAGAATTCATCGCCCGCTACAAGCTCGGTGGCCGGGGGTTCCGGCTGCACGAGGTGAGCCGTTTCTTGCGCGAGGCCGGAAACTGGTATTACCTGGACGGCCAGATTGCTGGGGACTGATGGGCTAGTGCTTGTGATGCCCGTGGGCATGACCGGGCGGCACCTTCTTGTGCTTGCGCTTGCCCGGCGGTCCGTCGCGGTCGCTGTCCACACGCACGCTGACAGCGGGTGTGCTGGTGCGCACCGGCGCCGGTGCGGTGGGGCTGGCGTCGGATTTTTCGTCGATGTTTTTGCCGAGCGTTGCTCCCGCGGCGGCACCGAGTCCGCTGCCCACGATCGCGCCCGTATTGCCACCGACCTTGTCGCCCACGGCCGCGCCGGCAGCGCCACCGATGGCGCCACCCACCACGGCGCCGGTCTTGCCATCGCCCGAGGTGGTGACCGCCGCGCCCACCGCGCCGCCTACCGCGCCGCCGATCAGCGCACCGCCCTGGCCACCGACCGATTGGCCTATGGCCGTGCCGGCTGCGGCGCCCACACCGCTGCCCACCGCGGTCCTGGCGTCACTGCCGAACGCCTGTGTACCGAGGGCAAGCTGGGCGCCGAGGACCGCCATGACTGCCCATGTCCTGCTCATTGCATGCATATCGTCTGCTCCTTATCTAGGACCACAAGCCATAGCCCAGCCACTCCGCCGGGCGGTTTGTTGTGATCCACTTCACATCGACCCGGATCGACCATCGCGCTGCGGGTCGAGCGCAGGTCGGGCATCAGTCCGACAGGCTCCTAGACCCGATCCACGGCCCTATGGTCAAGCCGGGATAAAAAACGGCCCGCGATCGGGCGGGCCGAACCCCTGACCTCGCCGCCAGTCATCGAGTGATGCTGTCGCTGGTCTCCTTGTTCTTGCCGGCGTCATAGACAGCGCCGCTGAGGGATACGCCGGTGACCGTAAAGGTGAATACCCCTGCCGATTTGGTGTTGGGCGAGTTGAAGCTCACCGTGCCCTTGGAAGTGGTCACACCGCTGGCGCTGCCGCTGACCACCCCGCTCCATGCGCCACTGACGCTGGCACCGCTGATGAGTTTGCCCGCGATGTCGCGCACGGTCACCGTGGCCGTCGCGCGTGTGCCGCTGGTCTTGATGCTCAGTTTCATGTCGATGTTGTCGACATAGAGGACCGTCTGCGGGGCCGAGACGGTCACCGTCACCCGTGCGGTGTCGAGGCTGCCACCGGCGTCGGTGACGGTGAGCACGGCGTTGTAGACGCCGGGTGCGGTGTAGACATGCACCGGGTTGGGCAGGCTCGAGCGTACGCTGCCGTCACCGAAGTCCCAGTCGTAGCGCAGGGCGCTGCCGTCAGGGTCATGGGAGCCGGCGCTGGAGAAGCTCACCGTCAGTGGCGCGCTGCCGCTCACCGGCGTCGCGCTGGCCACGGCGATCGGGGCGGCGCCGTAGGGGGCGGAGACGCTGCCGCTGATGACGTACTCGCCAAGGCTGCCATAGTCCGTGTACCCGGTCGATGCATCGCCCTTGCCGGTCCCGTCCACGCTCAGGTAGTAGACACCGCCAGGCAGACCGGTGAGATTGAATGCGGCCGCCAGGGCATCGGGCGGGTTGCTGCTGGCCAGGACATTGCCGGCCGCGTCCAGCAGCCGGGCGGAGATGTCCAGGTTGGGTCCGCGCGCGACCGGCGACACGGTCAGGTTGAGGGCGCCGCCTGCCGTCTCGAAGCGGAAGACGTCCACATCGCCGCGCGTGCCGATCACGCCCTCGCCCGAGAGCTGGGCCAGTCCGTTGATCACCGCGCTGTCCAGCGGGGTGGCCGTGGCCGGCGTATTGCCGTGATCATCAAGTCGCAGCGGCACACCGTAGTTCTGGATCAGCTGCAGATCGTCCTGGGTCTGGGTGGCATAGGCATACTCGCCCCTGCTCCACTGGGTCAGTTCCCGGTAATAGCCCACCCCCATGATCGGCGCCCAGCCCGTGGCGCCGCTGCCGTGGCCCTGGTAGTAGGCGGTGCTGGTAGAACCGTTGTTGTAGCCGTCGTGGCTCAGTCCGAGGTTATGGCCGACTTCATGCGCGACGGCCTCGGCCACATACTTCTCGTTGCCGCTGCCCAGGCGGTTGTAGAACACCCAGGCCGGCTTGTAGGCCTCGGTGGTGTCGTCGAATGCACCCACATAGGCGATGCCGCCGCAGTTGCAGGGCGAGGCGGTCAGGCTGGTCCAGTCCTGGGTGATGACCGCGCGCGTGCCGAAGGTGGTGTCGGCGCTGCCGCTGCGGGACAGAGCCTCGGGTGGCGGTTCCTCCGTGGTGACATTGACGTCGAACGGCGCGAAGTCCTCGGCCACCCGGCGCCAGATGTTCTGGATACGCTCCAGTTCGGTGTTGCTGAAAACGGCCGGATTGCCGTCCAGGTCGAAAGGTTTTGCGTCGATGGCGGCCAGGCCGTAGGACTGGTTCCAGGCCGTACCGGTCACGACCTGGCCATTGAAGTCGAGGTAGATGACGCGGCTTGCCCCGGGCTTGCTGTGCAGCCGGAAGGTCTGGTCGAGTGGGATCGTACCGGCGGTGGTCATGCCGGCAGCCGGCTCGGCGCCCTCGGCCGCCTCGGGCGGCGGCTCGAAATCGTCGACATAGAACAGGCGCCCGTCGCGGGCCAGCCAGGCATGCCGGTCCCGACGCAGCATCTGGGCGAATTC
>OGCL01001491.1_pt1 | contig 19827 bp, 27 predicted proteins | sample 1570041 | NCBI WGS metagenome assembly OGCL01 (sample SAMN06266162, study PRJEB24511) | hot springs metagenome | isolation source: Hot spring water | place: South Africa: Limpopo | collected 2015-06-22
AGCTTTGTTGCTTATATTTATATAAGGTTTCCTTATTGTCAGTTTGCGCATTTTTGCACTATGTATTTATGCTTTTACTTCTTATTTTACAATGAGTTATAAGCAAATATTTCTAATGGCGGTCATTAGAAATATTTGCTTAATGACAATTCTGGGTTTATTTTCTTTTGTTATTTTTTTAACACATCATAATAATAAAATAACATTATTATAATATTATTTTAATAACATAATTTAAATATTGTTTTTTTCTTGACATTTTTTTTAACGAAAATGTAGATTTACAGACTTTATTTTTAAAAAGGGAAAAAGAAAGGAATTAATGAAATTCTTTTTTACATTTATAATTCTTTTTATCCACTGGGTTGTATGGTCAGGACTATTTGATGTCTTTCATCTTTCCTTAGGAGTTATCTCTTGTGGCTTAGTCTTATTGATGTCAAAGAATATGATGTTTCAGAGGGAGAGCTTTGCTGATTTTCCTAAAGAGTGTGTAAAGTTTTTTAAATATTTCTTTTGGCTTTATTGGGAAACGATTTTGTCAAATATACATGTTCTAAAGATTGTCTTTGCCCATGATATGACTGAGAAGATTAACCCGAAGGTTGTAAAATTTAAAAGTTTTTTAAAAAAGGACTCCTCCCTTGTTACCTTTGCAAATTCAATAACCCTTACCCCAGGTACTGTTACTATAGTGATAAAAGATGGTGTTTATTATGTCCATGCCATTGATGAGGCAGTAGCAGAGTCTCTGCCAGGTGATATGGAGATGAAAAGTGGTGAGATCTTTGATGAGAGGAAGGCATAATGGATACATTCATCCTTTATTGTAGTATCTTTGTTGCCTTTGTAACATTTCTTTCCACATATAGGGCAGTTGTGGGACCTACTGATGTAGATAGGATTATAAGTGTAGGTGCAATTGGGACAAAAACGATTGTCCTTATATTGCTCATGGGTATCATTTACAAAAGGCTTGATATGTTTATAGATATCGCCCTTTGTTATGCCATAATCAATTTCATTGGCACATTAATCTTTGCAAAATACTTCATGCGCAAAGGTGTGACTGAATAATTTCCCCTTATAAAAGGGGCATAGGGGGTTGTTAACATTTTATGGAGGAATGTTTTAAATGAATCTACTTGAGATAGTCTCTGCCATCTTTATAACTGTTGGCATATTTTTCCTCTTTGCGGGGACTATTGGGCTTATAAGACTCCCTGATGCCTACTGCAGGATGCATGCAACAGGCAAGGCCGATACACTTGGGATAACTTTATCAATGGCTGGTATTGCCCTTTATGTTTTAAATGATGGGTTTACTTTGACAAATATATTGGTGAGTCTTAAAATCATGACTATTGCTGTATTCTGGTTTATTGCAAACCCTACTGCCACACATGCCATAGCACGTTCAGCTTACATGTCAGGCCTTAAACCATGGACAAAGGATGATGTAGTAGAAGTTGACCTTGACGAAGAAAGATCGAAGGCAGGTAAACAAGGGTGATTTGGCAATTAGATCTAATACTGCTTGTACTCATTGTAATTACAGCCTTTTCTGCAATCACCACAAAAAATCTTTTTACTGCTACCATACTTTTTGGTGCTTATAGTTTATTTATGTGTCTTATATGGACAGAGATGGGGGCGGTAGATGTGGCATTTACAGAGGCGGCAGTTGGGGCAGGCGTCAGCACCGCTTTATTTGTAGCTGCAATTTATCACACTAAGAGAAGGAGCAAGGATTGAAGATTTTAGCAATTATAGTCACATTGCTTACTGGTTTTGTCTTAATCTATGCAGAGGAGGACTTCCCTGCATGGGGAGACCCTAATTCTCCTGCAAGCCAACATGTCTCTCCTCGTTATATAAGTAAAACCTTTGCAGAGACAAAAATACCCAACATGGTTACCGCTGTGCTGGCTGACTATAGAGGCTATGATACGCTTTTTGAGACAGCGGTTATATTTGCTGCTGGATTGACTGTGATATTTCTTTTAAGAGGCTATAAGAATGATTGAAAAAACTGAAAATGTCATATTAAAAAGCATCACCCAGTATCTTGCGCCATTTATACAACTATTCGGGCTTTATGTAATTGCCCACGGGCATGGTAGCCCCGGTGGGGGTTTTCAGGGCGGGTGTATCCTTGCAGCAAGCTACATATTGATGATAACCACGTTTGGCATTGATGATACAAGGAGACGATTTGGTGAGATTAAAAAAACGGTTTTAAATAGTCTTGGGGTCTTTATCTTTGCCTTTACAGGATTTTTATGTTTGCTCCTTGGTGCAAACTTTCTCGATTATTCTGGTCTTAGTAATCTATTTCCAGTTGACCCTATAATGGCAAGGTATTTTGGGACATTTGCGATTGAGGTTGGTGTAGGGATTACAGTTATGTCAATCATGCTGACCATCTTTATTGAACTGTTGACCTCAAAGAGGCACGAGTAATGGAATACATCATAGCAAAATACAACTATTGGATGTATGTAATCTTGATGATGGTTGGGTTTTATGCCATGATTGTCAAGAAAAACCTTGTTAAAAAATTGCTTGGCTTAAATATCTTTCAATGGGCAATAATCTTTTTTTATATATCAACTGCTGTCAAAAGTGGTGGGGCAACCGTACCAATCCTTCACTCAGCCCTTGATACCGCTAATATTAATCTTTATTTAAACCCCTTGCCCCATGTCTTGATGCTTACCGCAATCGTAGTCGGTGTAAGTACCACAGGCGTGGCATTGGCATTAGTAATCTTGATATATCGTAAATTTCAGACCCTTGATGAGGATGAGATATTGGATAAGCTTAGGGAGTTAAGTGGTAAATGATTAGACACCAACTTCCTGCAATCATTATAGTAGCACCATTTATTATGGCTATCTTAACCAACCTAATGGGGTTATGGTCAAGAAGTGCCTGTTACTATGCAGCACTCTTGACTGCAGGTGTTAGCCTATTTTCTTCTATCGGAATACTCGATACTGTCATCTCAACTGGAAAGATCAGTTACCGACTAGGTGGGTGGGAGCCACCTTGGGGTATTGAGTATTTAGTTGACCATCTCAATGCCTACATGCTTGTTATTGTTACCCTTATTGCCTTTTTGAGCATACTCTATTCTTATAGATATGCTGAGAAGGATATGCCAGCTCGGATACCTCAATTTTATAGCCTCATGCTGCTATTACTAACAGGTCTTATTGGTATGACCATTACGGGTGATGCATTTAACCTATATGTCCTCATTGAGATTACCTCTATTGCCTGCTATGCCCTGATTGCAAAGGGTGATGATAAGTCTCCACTTGCAAGCTTTAATTATCTAATAATAGGAACGGCTGGTGCCTGTCTCTATTTAATTGGAGTGGGCTACCTCTATATACTGACAGGCTCATTAAACATGGCTGATTTAACAAACCTCCTTCCGAAGGTCTATCACACAAAGGCATTACTCGCTGCATTTTTCTTCTTTATTGTAGGCATAGCCATCAAGATGGCATTCTTTCCGCTTCACGGGTGGTTACCAAATGCCTATAATCACTCACCTGATAGTGTAAGCGCCTTTATGGCAGGCACGGTTACAAAGGTATGTGCCTATGTGTTAATTAGGGTGATGTTTACCATCTTTCAACCTCAATATAGCCTCTCCATTGTTCCAATCCTGCCACTTCTTGGCTGGTTATCGGTAGGTGCCATGCTTTATGGTTGTATCCTTGCATTAGCCCAAAGGGAATTAAAGAATATATTTTCATATTTAATCATCGCAGAGGTTGGCTACATTGTAGTGGGCATAAGCACTGCTACAAAAATTGGCTTTACAGGGTCAGTCCTTCACATATTAAATGATGCCATTATGATGGCATGTTTGTTCTTTACTGCTGGTGCAATAGCTTATAAAACTGGTGCAAGGACAATTGACGATGTTAAGGGTATACACAAAAAGATGCCACTTACAACTGCTGGATTTACAGTTGGTGCTGTCTCTGTGGTGGGGGTGCCTCCAACATGTGGGTTCTTTAGCAAATGGTATCTACTGCTTGGGACGATTCACTCTGGTGAGTACCATTATACCGCAGGATTACTTTTAAGTAGTTTATTGTGTGCCATTGTGTTATACAGGGTTTTACAGTCTATGTATTCACAAAATAATGAGATAAGCACAAAAAATGACGAGGCACCTGCAACGATGCTCTTTCCTATATATGTTACAGTTTTTGCCATACTCATTATTGGTTTTATGAGTGGCAATATCATATCCACAGTGATAGACAAGACTATCCCAATAGGGTTCAGGTAGGAGGACAATGCAGATAATTGAATCTACTACGCCAATACTAATAGTCACTGTCTCTCTTATTGGTGCTATTTTAATCGCTCTAACAGGTGAAAGGAATAGAAACCTCAGGGAGTTTTTGACAATACTTGTTGCAGGGATAAAATTTGTCCTCGTCTTCAGCATGGTTGAGCTTATACTAAAAGGCTCTGTCATCACCTATACAGCTTTTCAGATTACTGATAAATTATCCATTGCCTTTAAGGTTGATGCACTTGGGATACTATTTGCCCTTACTGCATCTTTTTTATGGATAATTACATCATTTTACTCTATAGGCTATATGAGAGGTAATAATGAGAAGAAGCAGACAAGGTTTTATGTATGTTTTGCCATTGCCTTAAGTGCCACGATGGGTGTAGCAATGTCTGCAAATTTGTTTACCACTTTTGTCTTTTATGAAATCATCACTATTAGCACATTTCCTCTGGTAGCCCATAAAGGAACCCCTGAGGCACTTGCAGGTGCTAAGAAATATCTGACATTTCTTCTGGCTACATCCATTGCATTTCAACTTACTGCAGTGATAATGACATACAATTATGCTGGAACCATTGATTTTTCAAATAAAGGGATACTTGAAGGCAAGGCAAGCGATTCTATAATTACAATAATGTTTATCCTTTACATGGCAGGTATTGCAAAGGCTGCGATGATGCCATTTCACGGTTGGCTTCCTGCTGCAATGGTCGCCCCTACGCCTGTCAGTGCCTTGCTTCATGCAGTGGCAGTTGTCAAGACAGGGGTTTTTGTGGTTGTAAAAGTAGTTTTACACATATTTGGTGTTGATTTGCTCCAAAGGCTTGGTCTGGGTGTGGCACTTGGTTATGTGGCAAGTTTTACTATTATAATGGCTTCAGTGGTTGCACTCACACAGGATAATCTTAAAAGAAGGCTTGCATACTCTACAGTTGGGCAACTCTCCTATATCGTATTAGGGGTCTCGCTTCTAACAACATCAGGTATAGCTGGCAGCATCATGCATATTACTATACATGCCTTTGGAAAGATAACCTTGTTTTTCACTGCAGGGGCTATATATGTTGTCCTTCATAAGACGGAGGTTAGCCAGCTTGCTGGTATTGGTAGGCAGATGCCTTTTACAATGGCTGCATTTACCATCGGTTCTCTATCAATGATTGGCACACCTCCTTTGGGTGGATTCATAAGCAAATGGTATATTTTAGTGGGTGCGGTGCAAGCTCATGAACTATTCTTTATCGTAGTCCTTTCTATAAGCACCATCTTGAATGCCTGCTATTTTCTTCCAATTGTATATTCTGCATTCTTTAAAGAGCCAAGTCATGATAATCATCATGGAGGGCATCATCACAATGACCACCACGATACATGCCTTGAGGGAAAACATATATTTTTGGTTGCGCCCCTTGTTTTTACAGCAATAGGTGCATTAACGGCATTTTTATTCTCAGGTTATCTATTTGATTTAGTGAGTATTGTATTAAAAGGTGTGAGGTAATATATCATGCACAAAGGTGAATTGATGGAACTAAAGCATGATGCTGTACCAGGTTATAGGACTGCTTTTTACATAGCATTTGCTTTAGGTATTGCATATCTATCAGTGTTGTTTATATTGGGATAATTTAGATAAACCCAAATACAGCTGTAAGGATGGGGCTTTGAAGTCAATAGCGATGATTTGGCAACAGTTCTTTGCGATTGGGGAGCGTTAAACAGCTCCAAGTGTTTGAACCCGAAGAAACGGGGTCATCAAAAAGTCGCAAGACTGTTTGGGGTGGTAGTTGAGTTTTGCGGCTGCAGCGAAAGGGGCATTAGAACTGTCAAAACGAACGAAAGAGACTTATTCTTATCGCTGGATCTCGGGTAAAGATGACAATTTCTTTTAATAAGGGTTAACAACCTTCTGTATCCCCTTGACAATGTAAAAGGGAATTCTCTTTTAGAAAAAAAAGGGGTAGGTGGGTATATTAAAACTTAATTCCTCATAAAAGGAGGCAAGGTGATGGATGATAAAAAAGAGAAGGTTCACTTTTTTGACAGACCAGGAAGTCTAAGCAAGGTTTTAAAGATATTTTTTTGCTCTTTGGTGATACTTGTGATAGTTGATTTATTTATACATAAACACCCTTATTTTGGATTTGATGGTAGGCCATCTTTTTATGGTGCTTTTGGTTTTGTAGCCGGTGTGGTACTTGTGCTTGCAGCAAGGTTTATCTTAAGGCCTATAGTAAAGAGGAAAGAAGGATATTACGATGATTAGTGTTCCCCCTGTATTGATATTGACGATTGGTGCATTTTTAATCCCCTTATTCAAGGGGCAGGTAAGGACTGTATTTCTCATAACAGTGCCTGTTGTAACAATTTTAGATGTTTTTTCTATGAAGGAAGGCATTTATTGGGTTGTCAATATTCTTGATTATAGCCTGACTTTTGGCAGGGTTGATAGACTGAGCCTTGTTTTTGGCTATATATTTTCAATCATCACATTAATAAACACCATTTATAGTCTTCATGTAAAAGACAATGGACACCTTATGGCGGGGTTTATATATGCTGGCAGCGCCCTTGGGGCAGTATTTTCTGGGGATTTTATTAGTCTTTTTATCTTCTGGGAGGTTATGGCCTTTAGTGCTGCGTACATTGTTTGGTCAAGAAGGACGAAGGCATCAGAAGATGCAGGGATGAGGTATCTATTAGTTCACATTTTTGGTGGCCTTTTGCTTCTTGGTGGAATAGTTATTCACTATCAAGACACAGGTAGTCTTGCTTTCAACTACATAGGTCTTGATGGAGTCGCCTCATGGTTAATTTTACTTGGTTTCGGGATAAATGCAGCGTTTCCATTATTACACGCATGGCTTCCAGATGCCTATCCTGAGTCGACACCTACGGGGACAGTTTTTCTGTCTGCCTTTACTACAAAGACGGCTGTATATGTTCTTGCGAGGGCATTTCCTGGGACAGAGTTATTGATATATGTAGGTGCGATAATGACAGCTTTTCCTATATTTTATGCGGTTATAGAAAATGACTTAAGGAAGGTGCTTTCATATAGCTTGATTAATCAGGTTGGTTTTATGGTAGTGGGTATTGGTATAGGCACACAGTTATCGATTAATGGGACTGCTGCCCATGCATTTAACCACATTTTGTATAAGGCGCTTTTATTTATGTCAATGGGAGCAGTGCTTCATCAAACAGGCAAGATAAATGCTACTGATTTGGGAGGTCTTTACAAGTCAATGCCTATGACAGCATTATTTTGCTCTATAGGAGCGGCATCAATATCAGGTGTGCCACTTACAAATGGTTTTATCAGCAAATCAATGATAGTAAGTGCAACAGGAGAGGGTGGGTTACTACTGATATGGTTTGCCCTTAAATTTGCATCTGCAGGTGTGTTTCATTATTTAGTGATAAAGGTACCTTTTTTTGCATTTTTTAGTCATGATTCAGGAATTAGGACTACAGAGCCACCAAGACACATGCTGATTGCTATGGGGATAGCTGCATTTTTATGTATTTTTACTGGTGTATTTCCTGGATTACTTTACTCAATACTTCCATATCCAGTTGATTACGAGCCTTATACAGGGGCTCATGTGATAGACCAGTTACAACTACTCGCCTTTTCTGCCCTTGCCGTGACACTGTTGATGATGTCAGGTATTTATCCTGCAGAGCAAAGGGCTATAAACTTGGATATTGATTTCACCTACAGGAAACTTGGTGGTCTTTTTATGAGATTTTGTAAAGGTCCTCTTGCAAATATTAGAAATGCTATGGCAAGGATATCAAGTAATGTGGTTAGGGCATCAATAAGGTTTGCCTCAGACCCGCTTTTAATTCCAGAGCTTGTATTCAAAGGGGCCTATCTTGGTGTCAAAAAGGCACTGGGGGTTTCTCAAAAAAATGAACAGGAGGTAATTACCCTAGAGAAAAAGATAGAGTACCTAAAGGCATTAAGAGACACTGGCAGATACTATGGCACAGAGATGCCAAGAAGACCCCTTGGATTGGGTGTACTCATAGCCTATGGATTAATATTCTTCTATTTGATGATTTACATGTTTAAACTTTTTTAAACCCGTTTTTATTCCCTTGTTTTAACAGAAAACCTTCTGATTTATATACTTTAATTTGTATATAAAAGAAAATAAATTTTACAATACTATCACATAGCCTTTCAAAAAACTCTTTGGTCAGCCTGCTATTTTTAATCTTGTAAAAAAGTCCCTGTCTCACAGGTTGAGGGGAGATTTTATTTATTACTAATTAAAAAAATTGCAGAAAGGGCAAATATATTTGGTCTCAAGGTTGTTAATAAATTTGATGGAAAGAAATAAGCCTTTTTTATTTTAATCCCATTTTCACTGCAATAATCTGTAAAATCTGAAATACTTAAAAAGTGTAAGTTAGGAGTATCATACCATTTATGGGGAAGTGATGGTGTGACTGGTGCTTTACCAAGAAAGAATAGTTGAAATCTTGCTCTCCAATAGGCAAAGTTTGGAAATCCAACTATTGCATGGATACCAACTCTTAGTGCCTCTTTTAAAACAACATGGGGATTTCTTAACTCTTGTAAGGTCTGATTAATGATTATATAATCAAAGGAGAGGTCTGAGTAATCAATTAGCCCATTATCGAGATCATCATGAAATACATTTAACCCCTTTGCAACACAAGAATATATTGCACCTTCATCAATCTCAATACCTTGTCCTTTGATGCCTTTTTTTTCAATAAGAACTGATAAAAGATCTCCATTACCACAACCAAGGTCAAGCACGGAAGAACCCTCTTTAATTATCTCAACTATTATTTTGTAATCATCGGGTATGATCATAAAAGGGGCTTTATTTTATTTTCTTTGTAAACTGTTTTCAAGAAATTACTTATTAGATGACTCTGTTCTTCAATTTCCAATAAAAAGGCATCATGTCCATATTCAGAAGCTATCTCACAAAAGGTTGTTTGTAAACCTGCTCTTTTACAAGCCTTGACTATTTCTTTAGACTGATGAATTGGATATAGCCAATCTGATTTGAAGGCAATGACAAGTATTTTGGCATTAAGTCTTCTAAAAATATCATCAAGTGTTTTGCCAGAAGCTGTAATATCAAAAAGATCCATAGCCTTTGTTATGTAAAGATAGCTATTTGCATCAAATCTTTCAACAAATTTATCGCCTTTGTAGTGAAGATAATTTTCAACTTCAAAATCTGCATTAAACCTAAAAGGATATGGTTGTCCTTTTCTCTGACGACCAAATTTATCTTCCATTGATTTTTCACTCATATAAGTTATATGTCCAAGCATACGAGCTAATGCTAAACCTTTTGCAGGAATAGATTTACCATAGTAAAAACCGCCCTTCCAATTTGGATCTGCCATTATTGCCTGTCTGCCTATTTCATTAAAGGCTATTTGTTGAGCAGTATGTTTTAAAGTTGTTGAAATAGGTATTGCAGATAGGATTTTTTCGGGGAATAAAGCCATCCATTGCAACACTTGCATACCACCCATTGAACCACCTATTACTGATAAGAGTTTTTTAATTCCAAGGTATTTTAAGAGCTGATACTGAACATTAACCATGTCCTTGATAGTTATGATTGGGAATGAAAGTCCATAAGGTTGATTAGTATCAGGGTTGATAGATATAGGTCCTGTCGTTCCTTTACAACCTCCAAGAACATTTGAACATATAACAAAGTATTTATCAGTATCTAAGGCTCTACCTTTACCAATCATAGCATCCCACCAACCTGGTTTCTTATCTCCTTGATGATATCCTCCAACATGTGCATTACCAGAGAGGGCATGACATATCAAAATGGCGTTCGATTTATCATTATTTAATTTGCCATAGGTTTCATAAGCTATATCAATGTAATTTAGTTGTCCACCAAGTGCAAGATGAAATTTTTCCTGTTTTTGTAATTTGAAATATTGAGTCTCCACAAGACCAACACTTTCACACCTTAAAGAATTCATTGGTTCCCTCTCATATTGAATTAAAGTATTGTAAAAATAAGCCTAGGTGCATCTTGAAATATTTTTTAGAAAAAAGGCTTAATTTTTTAAACCTTATCTGTTTGAAAAATATTTACTATATTTTAACCTCAAATAATTAAAAAATTGTAATTATTGTTGAAAGTTGTCAAGATTTCTATTATTATTTAATATCTTAAGTTTGTAATAGGACTTTTAAAATACTTAAATACAGAGAGAATGGATTTATAATTACCCCTCTGTATTATATAAGGTTAATGGGGTTTTTTTAAACAATTTTTAAATATAAAGGAGTTTACTATGGCAAGGGCTATATTGATTATTGAAGGTAGGGTTCAAGGGGTTTGTTATAGGGCATTTACCCAAGAAGTTGCCAATAGTCTTGGTTTAAAAGGATGGGTAAGAAATTTAAGAGATGGAAAAGTAGAGGCTCTTTTTGAGGGAGAAAAGGAAAAAATTTTAGAAGTTATTAATAAATGTTATATAGGCTCTCCTATGTCAAAAGTAACAAATATAAATGTACAATGGCAAGATACAGAGGAAGGATTAAAAGATTTTAAGATTGCCTATTAGATGGTTAATCTTGTATTCTATATGTCCAATTTTTATGAATAATTATTTAGACATCAAGGTTGCAAAACGAGCAGGTTTTTGTTTTGGTGTAAAAAGAGCTGTTGAGATGGCATTTAATTGTGCTAATGAAAGAAGTATTGTCTATAGTTTAGGACCTATTATCCATAATCCTCAAGTTGTAGAGAAACTTATGTCACATGGTGTTTATCCTATTGATGAAATAGATATAAACAAGCTAAAAGAAGGAGATACAATTATTATAAGGACACATGGTATTTCTTTAAAGATTTTTAAGGAACTCGAAAAAAAGAAATTGAATATTATTGATGCCACTTGTCCTTTTGTAAAAAAAGCCCAAGAATACGCAAGTCTTCTAAGAGAAAAAGGTTATCAGGTAATGATCGTTGGAGATAAAGACCATCCAGAGGTCAAAGGACTTATGAGTTATGCTGGTGAGAATGCTGTATTAGTAAAATCAGAAAAGATAAAAGTAAAATTGACTAAAAAGGTTGGTATAGTTGTTCAAACTACACAAACAAAGGACCTATTAAAACAAATTGTTAATAAAACACTTGATAATGCAAAAGAATTGGTTATTTATAATACGATTTGTGATTCAACTTATTTAAGACTTAAAGAGACTGTGTCCCTTGCAAATAGAGTAGATAAGATGTTTGTGGTAGGTGGAAAAAATAGTGCAAATACAACTCAATTGACAAAACTTTGTATATCAAAGAAAATTCCTACTTATCACATAGAGACATCCAAAGAAATAAATAAAAACTGGCTTAAAAATATAAAGTCTGTTGGCATTACAGCAGGTGCATCAACTCCTGATTGGATAATAGATGAAGTTAAAAATTGTATAAAGGATATAGGAGGCAAGGTATAGTTATGGATTCACAGTTAAAGGAAGAAATTAGAGATATGGAGTCCTTTTATGAAGGGACTATCCAAAGGGTTTATGGAGGTGAAATTAATCAAGGAAAGATTGTAGAAGTGCGTAATGACTCATATGTGATTGATGTCGGTTACAAGTCTGAGGGTTTGGTTCCAAAAGACGAATTTACTGACGAAGAGATAAAAAACCTCAAAGAAGGAGATTTTATAGATGTTTTCGTTGAAAGAATAAATGAAAGGGAGCAAATTGTGTCTCTTTCAAGAAAAAGGGCAAGGAAAATCAAGACTTGGGAGTTTATAGTATTAGCTTACAATGAAGGCAAAGATGTTGAAGGTATTATTGAAAGCAAGACAAAAGGTGGCTACATTTTTGACATTGATGGACTAAAAGCCTTTCTTCCTAATTCTCAAATTGATATTAAGATGGTCAAGGATACTGATGATTACATAGGAAAGACTATGACAGTCCGAATATTAAAACTTGCAAATAATAGGAATAACAAGGCATTACTTCAAGACAACCCAGTTATGGTTGTCTCAAGAAAGATTATCCTTGAGGAAGAAAGAAATAAAAAGAAAGAAGAAATAAAACAATTTATAAAAGAAGGGATGACTATTAAGGGTATTATCAAAAACATAACTAATTATGGTGTTTTTATTGACCTTGGTGGTATTGATGGATTACTTCATATATCAGATATTTCATGGAAAAGGGTAAATAACGCATCAGAATACTTCAAAGTTGGTGATGAGGGTGAATTTATTGTCTTAAAATATGATGCAGAAAAAGAGAAAATCACATTAGGTTATAAACAAAAAAGACAAGATCCTTGGATAGATATTGAATCGAGATATTCGGTTGGGATGAAGGTTACAGGTAAGGTTGTTAATATAACTGATTATGGCATATTTGTTGAGATAGAAGAGGGACTTGAAGGTCTTGTTCATCTTTCAGAGATTGATTGGGTGTCAAGACCAAAACATCCTTCTAAATATGTATCTATTGGTGACCAAATTGAGTTAGTAGTATTATCGGTTAATGAGGAGCACAGAAAACTTTCACTTAGTCTCAAACAAACTAAACAAAAACCTTGGGATATAGTTGGTGATAAATACAAAGTGGGAGATATTATAACTGGCAGGATAAAGACAATTACAGACTTTGGTATGTTCATTAGAATTCCCGAAGGTTTAGATGGTCTTGTACATATATCAGATATATCTTGGACAAAACATATAAAGCATCCTGCTGATATTTATAAGAAAGGACAGAAGATTGATACTAAAGTGTTAAATATTGATGTTGTCAATGAAAGACTTGCCTTAGGAATTAAACAACTAAAAGAAGACCCTTGGCTCAAAGAAATACCTGCACTTTTTAAGCAAGGTGTTCAATGTCAAGCTAAGGTTATTAAAATTACAGATTTTGGGATTTTTGTTGAATTACATGGTGGTGTAGATGGAGTTGAAGGACTTATATATGCAAATGAAATAGACTCTAATGTAGAAATCAAAGAAAAGGATGAGATAACTGTAAGGGTAATTAAGATTAATCTTGATGAAAGAAAGATTGGGCTTAGTATGAAGAATATAAAGAAAAATGAAGAGTAAAAACTTTTTAATATTTCTGATAGTTTTTTTTCTTGTATTGGTTTTTTTGAGTGCAATTTTAACTTTTTCACAAAAAGAGACCTCTTTAAAGGAAAAGATTGCACTCATTAAGGTGGAAGGACCTATTATTCAATCTAAGTCCGTAGTTGATGAATTAAAAGAACATACAAAAAATAATCAAATCAAGGCAATTGTATTGAGGATTGAGAGCCCTGGTGGGGGTGTAGTTCCTTCACAAGAAATATATGATGCAGTCAAGAAAACATCTAAGACAAAGAAGATTATTGTATCTATGGGAGCTGTTGCGGCATCAGGAGGTTATTATATAGCGGCACCTGCAACAAGGATTGTGGCGAATCCAGGAACAATCACAGGTTCAATAGGCGTAATAATGGAAATACCTAATGTGCAGGGTCTTATGGATAAGATTGGTATTAAAACAGAGATTATAAAAAGTGGTAAATATAAAGATATGACCTCTGTTTCAAAAGGAATAGGCAAAGAGCAACGGGCTATCCTTCAAGGCCTTTTAGACGATGTTCATGAACAGTTTATTAAAGCAGTTGCAGAAGGGAGAAAAATGCCTGTGGAGAAAGTAAGAGAACTTGCTGATGGTTCTGTCTTTTCAGGAGTTCAGGCACTTGATAAAGGACTAATAGATGAACTCGGAAGTCTTGAAAATGCTGTTAAGATTGCAGCAAACCTTGCAGGTATAAAAGGAGAACCAGAGGTTATTACAAAAAAAAATCGTCACTATTTATTAGATCTTTTTGAAAATAGAATATATAACTATTTATCTGGTTCTTTTTCATCTTATGAATTAAAATATTTATTTTTGCCTTAGCTTAACATATGGTAATTTTTAAGGCAATCAAAAAATGAATTCCTTGTATATCCACGATAAAGTTTACAGAGTCAATGGCTATTTCAAAGGAAGAGATAGTAGATTTTTAATAAGTTAAGATTAATTTATCTAATAAATTTTTTAGTTGTGCTATTTAACTTATATATAAATCAAAATAACAGGGGGATAAGAATGACAAAATCAGTATTTATCGATTTAATTACCGAGAAGACAATAGGATTGACAAGAAAACAAGCTGAGACTATTATTGAAACTATTTTTGATGGGATGAAAGAGGCCCTCTCAAGAAATGAAAAGATTGAGATAAGAGGATTTGGTAATTTCAAGGTTAAGCATAGGAAGCCTAAGATTGCAAGGAATCCAAGGACAGGTGAAAATGTAGAAGTAGCTGCTAAAAGGGCTGTTCATTTTAAGGTGGGAAGGCTATTTCACGAGGCACTGAATCCTAAAAAGACAGAGTAATATCTATTAAAGAAAATTATAGAAAATATTTAATGACAAGGCATGAGCTCTTAAAATATTTTATATCCTATTGTTTAAGCTCAATAATTTTTGTTTTCATTGTTTTTTTTTATTTTATTTCTCCCCAAAAGGTTAAAAATAAAAAGATCAAATATGTATTTCTTTTTGATGAAGATGATCTTCCAAAGAGGGGGGTTAAAAAGGTTGAATACAAATTTGAACATAATGGGAAGGTTCATTTCAATCGTTGCTATATAGTTTTTCATAAATCAAATTATTTGGCTTTTTCACCTGTCTGTACCCATCTCGGATGTCATGTTAATTGGGACAGTATAAACAAAGAATTTATCTGTCCATGCCATAGCGGGAGATTTGATATGACAGGGCAGGTAATAGACGGACCTCCAAGAGAACCTTTAAAAACAATGCCCTTAAAGATTGAAAATTATAAGGTCTATTTAGGGATTTCTTTGTGATAATCAATTTCTTAAACTGGATTGATAGAAAACTACGCTTTACTGCAAGACATAAAGATTTTCTTTATCGCAAAATACCTGAAAATATTGGTTATTCATATTGTTTTGGTGGTATGGCTTTTATTTTTTACTTAATATTGGTCTTATCAGGTTTAATGCTTACAATCTATTATGTGCCTTCTGATACGGAGGCATACAAAAGTGTAGTTATGATTTCAGAGCAAAACTTTATTAGTCGAATTATAAGAAATACTCATAAAATATCTGCAAGTCTTTTTATAATTGCTATTATCTTACACTCATTGAGGGTGTTTATTTTTAGAGCTTATCTCCCTCCAAGAGATTTGAATTGGATGACTGGTGTTATGGCGATGTTACTTGCCTTTGCCTCGGGATTTACAGGATATCTCCTTCCATGGGATCAAAAGGCTTATTGGGCAACAGAGGTTGGCACAAATATTTTTAAATCAATTCCTTTTATTGGCGATCATATAGTCATAACAATAAGAGGAGGGGATAATGTCTCAGGTATAACTCTTATAAGATTTTACAGTGCCCATGTCCTATTTTTACCTATAAGTATTTCAATACTGCTTTGGGCTCACTTTCATATGGTTAAGAGATTGGGAATATCAAAAAAATTATAACTTTTTTTTGTTTAATGATATTAAGTCTTACTCTTTAATCTGATTTCAACCCTTCGGTTAGAATGTCTGTGTTCACTATTATTATCTGCAATTGGTTTGTTGTCTGCATTTCCTTTTACTGAAAACCTTGAGGCATCTATGCCTTCAAATTCTGTGAAATACCTTAACACACTAATAGCGCGGGCTATAGACAATTCCCAATTTGATGGATAAAGTTTATTTTGTATAGGTATGTTATCAGTATGCCCTTCAATTTCTACTAAGAAATCCTCATGTTTTCTTATTATTTCTGCTAATAAATTTAGGCTTTGATAGGAATCATTTAAAAGTCTTGCATCGGCAGGATTGAATAGTATCTTTTCCTTCAAAATTACTACGATTTCATTATTGACAGTTATGACAGATACAGTTGAATCTAAATTTAATGACTTTATTGATTTATTTAAGTTTTCAATAACCTTTTCAATATTTGAACCTTTATTTGTTTCAAGTATTGCAGATGCTTCTTTATTTTTTTCATCATTTAAAATTTTTTTGTCGCTTTTGGTCATCATATAGAACATTATAAAAAAAACAAGTAAGAGAGTAAGAAAATCAGTAAAGGTAATCAACCAATTCTGATCTGTTTCTTCTGTTTTATTTAAAGAGATTAGATTTTTTTTACTTCTTATAGGATAGTTCATAAAATTTAAACCCCTATTTTTGCTAAATTTCCAGCCTTGTTTGGATTAAAAAGTTCAACCTTACTATCATAATTATTTAATGAATCTCCACATATTCTTTCTTCAATTTTCATAGTATGTTCTCCATCATAGATTGCCCTTATGCCTTCTATAATCAGATACATATTTTCTTCGATTGAGTCAGCGATTTCTTTGAGTTTTGAAGCTAAAGGCAAAAAGATAAGATTAGATAATATTACACCATAAAAAGTTGACATTAATGCAACAGCCATCATAGGCATCATAGATTCTGCAGTTGTCATATTTCCAAACATCTTTATAAGACTAATAACCGTCCCTGCAAGTCCAAAAGATGGAGCAAGTCTTGCCGCTGTTTTTAAAATATTTTGATGACTTTGTAAAGATAGGAGTTTTTTGTACAGTTCTCGTTCCATGATATTTTTAATATCATCATATCGGTGATAATTTATGAGTAGATTTATACCAAGCCTCAAAAAGGAATCATCTATACATTTTGAAATTCTTTCTATGCTTTTAATCTCTGATTTTTTATAAAGCCTTGAGATAGTAAGGATATTTTCTATGGTCTTTTCTCTTGCAAGGTTTTGATTAAAAGAATCAATAACTGCATGAAAAGTTTCTTTTATTTTATCAAGGGGATAACCAATAAGAAGACCGGCAGATGTCCCCCCTATAATTATCACAAGCGCTTCCCAGTTAAAAAGAGTCCCAAAAGTAATACCTTTAAAAATAGTGATAATCAAACCTACAAAAATCAAAATAGAAAGTGCAACTATAATTAAATTCATTTATCAACCTCCAGGGTGTTTGTATATGAAAATATAATATAGTTGTAAATCAAGAATTATGCCTAACACTTATAACACACTGATTTTTAAATAATATTATTTGTTAATTATATATTGCTATTAATGAAATAGCATGAATTCAATAAGGTTTATTGAGTATTTTTTTTCCTTTCAAGAAAAAAATTCCTATTATTTTGATTTTAAATTAAGGTAAGTTTTGCTTATCAGATTTATTTAAGAAGAATAGAATTAACATAAAAAGGCAATTTGAAACAAAAAATTCTTGGTCACTTATTAAGGAGCAAAGTACTTCATAAATGTAATTTTATAAAAAGTTCATCATTTTCTTTAATCACATCAACAGGACATCCATAGGTCTCCTCAATCAATCTTTTTACTATTATATCCTTTGGTTTTCCTTCATTTATGATTTTACCTGATTTCATAAGTATTACTTTATCAGCAACCATCATGGCGCGGAGGCTGTTATCACTGTAGCCAAGACTATAAAAATAATTTTTAATCTTGCCACATCTAAGCCGAGTGCCCTTGCTTCTTCATCACCCATAGAAAGCACATTTAGACGCCATCTTAGGAGTATTAGAAAGAATGATCCCACTATTATCCATGGACAAGACCATGAGACATCATTCCATGATGCAGATGACAGACTCCCCATTAACCAAACAATTATCCCCTGAAGTTTCTCAGGTTCTACAATGTAACGGATTATGTAATTTCCTGCTGTAAAGATTGCAGTGGTGATAATACCAGAAAGGACAAGGGATAATACTGTGGTCTCACCTTTTATTTTTGACATTAGGTAGCTCATAAAAACGGCAAGAATTCCAAAGATGAATGCAAATGGTTGAACAGGCAAACTGTCTCCAAAGAAGGCTATAGAAATACTCGCTCCAAAAGCTGCACCACTTGACAAACCTAAGATGTATTCGCTCACTAATGGATTTCTAAAAGTTGCCTGAAAGGTAGCACTTGATACAGACACAGCAAAGCCGACCAACATAGCAAGAACTATACGAGGTATCCTGATGTCAAATAGTATAATAGACTCATTGTAGTCTTTATGTGATGCACTTAAAGAATTGACTATCACCTCAATCACCTTTAAAGGTGATAACTGATAAGCACCAATAAAGATTGATAATACAGGCATTACAAAAAACAGTGAGACAAAGATGAAGATATATAGCCTTCTATTGTCTTGGACCACTATAAGTAACCCCATAGAATCTCTTAAAGAAATTATCCGTAATGTCTACCCAGTCAATCTCAAGGTCAGGATAATACTTTGCCGAATGCCATGCAAGAAGTAAGGGGACACGAGGAGTAAAGAGACCAGCAATGTGATAGGGGTGCTTAAAGACCCTCTTATCTTTGATTGCTTTTATATTCTTAACATGTTGATTAGAATAGACATCCTTTGGAATATACTTTGCAGAGGTAGAAATGGTTATAACATCAGGATTCCATAAAGCTATCTGTTCTGAAGATACGGTTGCCATAAAATGTGGAATATTGCTTGCTACATTTATACCACCTGCCAACATAATTATGTCTTGATTGCCCCAGTAACCACCTGCAACATAATTTGGGCTATTACCAGAGACATAAAGTGCCTTTATTCTATATTCAGTTGGTATGTTTTTTAACTTATTTTGGACATAGCTCACAAGGTTTTTCATGTAATTGATTAGTTCCTGTGCTTTCTGTTCTCTACCGAAGACATTACCGAGGAGTTCAATAGAATAGCAGTTTTGATCTAACTCTTCAGATTAAGCAATATCATAGGTATTCCGTATCCCTCAATACGCTTGATGGTCTTTCTGTCCATCCCTATAATAGTATGTTCAGGTCCCATAGTAATCAGCAAGTCTGGCTTTAGTGAAAGAATCGCCTCAAGGTTTACAATAGCTGTAGATTAGGCACTATTGGGATTTCTTTTAATCTCGGTATGATTACTGGAAGGAGTCTATTGTCCTTGATGTTTTTACTAATACCCACAACCTTATCCAATGCACCAATGATATAAATAGTCTCTATGCAAGTAGCCGTCAGGACGATTACCCTTTCAACCTTCTCTAATATTTTAATAACCCTTCCCTCTGTGTCAATTACAGACTTATATCCTGCCTCTACAGATTGGTGTAGAGATGTTATAAGGCAAAGTATTATAAGTAGGGTTCTAATCATCAGTATCCATTAAACAAAAAAGCCAAGAAGGAAACAATCTTTATGACGACTGCCTTCATGGCTTTTGTTATTAAACCAACCCTTCATGGGTCAAGGTCATTTTTAACCTGTAGTATATCACAGACTATTGAAAGTTATCTTTAAAGGATACCAGACCCGAAATCAGCGATAGAACTGAGAACTTAACAAAATCAAGTAGGAAGGGTTGGTGAGGAATTTTTATACGACACCTTATA
>OGCL01001492.1_pt1 | contig 19825 bp, 20 predicted proteins | sample 1570041 | NCBI WGS metagenome assembly OGCL01 (sample SAMN06266162, study PRJEB24511) | hot springs metagenome | isolation source: Hot spring water | place: South Africa: Limpopo | collected 2015-06-22
GAGTTAGGCGAGGGAGCGAGCACCGCGCAACGCAGCGATTCGCCCGCGCAGCAATTTATTCAGCGTTTCCTTAGACCTGAGGGGTATAGTGTCGAAAAACCTGACACCTCCCTCTTCATCCCGTAGACGAACATCATGCATCAGCTGGTCATCGCCGGTCAGGCCTACTCATCCCGTCTGCTCGTAGGCACCGGCAAATACAGGGACTTCGCCGAAACCCGGGCGGCCATCGATGCCTCCGGTGCCGAGATCGTCACCGTGGCCATCCGCCGCACCAATATCGGCCAGGACCCTGGGCAACCAAGCCTGCTCGACTACCTGCCACCCGACCGTTTCACCCTCTTGCCCAACACCGCCGGCTGTTACACCGCCGAGGATGCGATCCGCACCTTGCGCCTGGCGCGCGAGCTGCTGGATGGGCATGACCTGGTCAAGCTGGAGGTGCTCGGCGATCCCCAGAGCCTCTACCCCAACGTGGTGGAGACCCTGAAAGCGGCCGAGACCTTGGTCAAGGATGGCTTCAAGGTCATGGTCTACACCTCCGACGACCCGATCATCGCCCGGCAACTGGAGGACATCGGCTGCGTGGCCGTGATGCCGCTCGCCTCGCTGATCGGCTCGGGCATGGGCATCCTCAACCCCTGGAACCTGCAGATCATCATCGACCGCGTCAAGGTGCCGGTGATCGTCGACGCGGGGGTGGGCACCGCTTCCGATGCGGCCATCGCCATGGAATTGGGCTGTGACGCCGTGCTCATGAACACCGCCATCGCCGCGGCCAAGGACCCGGTGCTCATGGCCAGCGCCATGAAGAAGGCAGTCGAGGCCGGCCGCGAGGCCTATCTGGCCGGCCGCATGCCGAAAAAGGTCTACCAGGCCAGCCCCAGTTCCCCCACGGCCGGCCTGATCGGCAGTTGAACACGCCCGCGACGGAAGGCGCCCGGCGTCCCGTCCGCAGCTTCGTGCTGCGCGCCGGGCGCATGGGACCCGGTCAGGCACGTGCCCTGGCCGAGCTGGGGCCGCGCCTCCTGCTGCCTTATCGCGCCGAAGTCCTGGATTTGGATGCGCTGTTCGGCCGGTCCGGACCGAAGATCCTGGAGATCGGATTCGGCATGGGGGAGACCACCGCGCGGATCGCCGCAGAAAATCCGCACATCGACTACCTCGGCATCGAGGTGCATACCCCAGGCGTGGGTGCCTTGCTCAAGCGGATCGGGGAGCTGAACCTTAGCAATGTGCGCATCGTGCAGCACGACGCCCCGGCTGTGATGCAGCACATGCTTCAGGAGGCAAGCCTGGATGGCGTGCATATCTTTTTTCCTGACCCCTGGCCCAAGAAGCGGCATCACAAGCGGCGTCTGATCCAGCCCGCTTTCGTTGAGCTGTTGACCAGCCGTCTCAAGCCGGGGGGCTATGTGCATCTGGCCACGGATTGGGAGGATTATGCCTGCCAGATGCTGGCCGTGCTCAGTGCCGCGCGGGGTCTGGTGAACACGGCCGAGGGCTATGCGCCACGTCCCCCCTACCGTCCCCTGACCAAGTTCGAGCAGCGCGGGTTAAGGCTGGGCCACGGCGTATGGGATCTGCTGTTTCGGCGGGTCTGAGCACTTCCACTGCCGCGCGCGAAACGCCCCGGGGGTGTGAATGCATCACTCGATGCGGCCCTGGGTGTCCACAGAGAGCACCGACGCTTCGGCAGAGCGACGAGTCATCGACACCCCGCGGCCCTCGCACGCGCCGCGTGCGGGGGTGAAATCGGCTAGGCATCACGTGGCTTAAGGAAACGCTGAAGAAAGCAGCGAGCGGGATGAAGCGCAAGGCGCACGGAGCGCAGCGACCGAGACATAACAATGAGTTAGGCGAGGGAGCGAAAACGAAGTTTCGGCGAAGGCTCACATCGGCGCAGCCGATGTGAAGCGAAGCGGCCGAAGCCAACACCGCGCAACGCAGCGATTCGCCCGCGCAGCAATTTATTCAGCGTTTCCTTAAAAAGGCCAGGACTGGCACGGCATATGCATGGCGGGGGTATCCAGCGAAAGGGGACCTGCTCATGAACGCACGACTCATCGAAGGCCGCGGCCACCGCCCGCTGATCCTGTTCGAGGATGGGCGAGTGGGCATCCCGGTCAATCTGCACTTCCTGTCCCGCAATGACTTCATTTCCGTCCTGGGCAAACAGGTGGAAGTGGTCTCGAGGTTGTCGGACTTACCGTTCTTGGGACGGCCCGGCATACGTCTTGAGGGATATGCCCTCGGCTCGGTATCATCAATGAGCCCACCCCCGAGGGGGCCGAGTCGTTCGTGAGAGCACCTTGCGAACGATTCGAGAGATGGCCCCATCACTCCCGGACAGCGACCTCCATGCCCGAACTGGGTGAGTTCATCAAGATCACCGTCAGCCTGTTCGCCATCGTCGACCCCATCGGCAGCATCCCCCTGTTCCTGACCGCCACCCATGGCTGGCCTGGGCAGCGCCGTGTCCATGCAGCCCGGGTCGCCTCCATCACCGTCCTGGTGGTGTTGGGGCTGTCCGTATTCCTGGGCACCTCCATCCTGCACTTCTTCGGCATCAGTCTGGCCTCGTTCTCGGTCGGCGGGGGGCTCCTGCTGCTGCTCTTGGCGATCTCCATGATGCAGGCCAAAAGCACACCCATACGCCAGACGGAGGAGGAGGCGGTGGAAGCGGTGGAACGTGAGTCGGTGGGTGTGGTGCCGCTGGGCGTGCCCCTCCTCGCCGGCCCCGGCGCCATCACCCAGGTGATCCTCGCCAGCCACAATTCGGGCGCAGAGCACATCCTGCACCAGGCCCTGCTGCTGCTACCCATCGCCCTCGTCGCCCTGTCCGTGTGGTTGATCTTCCGCGCCGCCATCCCCCTGAGCCGTCGCATGGGAGCGACAGGCATACATATCGTCACCCGTCTGATGGGTCTGGTCATCGCCGCCATCTCGGTCGAAATGATCGCCCGCGGATTGCTGGAGCTCTTTCCCGGCCTCGCCGGCTGAGCCAGGTCGACCGGCTCTATAATCCCCCATCCGCACAACCCGCATTCAGGAGGATTTCAGCATGCGCAGACGCGCCTTTCTCGCCGGCGCCGGCCTGGCCGCAGGCTCAGCCTTGAGCCTTGTCGGCTGTGGCAGGCCCGGTGAATCAACCAAAACGGGGGATCTGCCCACACTGCGCTGGCGCCTGGCGTCCAGTTTTCCCAAGAGCCTGGACACCATCTACGGGGCTGCCGAGGTCCTTGCAGCCCGTCTCGAGGCGATCACCGATGGCAGGTTCCAGCTCAAGGTCCACGCCGGCGGCGAGATCGTTCCCGGCCTGCAGGTCCTGGATGCGGTCCAGCAGGGCACGGTCGAATGTGGCCACAGCGCCAGCTACTACTACGTGGGCAAGAACATGGCCTTTGCCTTCGACACCGCCCTGCCCTTCGGTCTGACGGCGCGGCAGCAGAATGCCTGGATGTATGCCGGCGGTGGCATGCAACTCATGCGTGAGCTGTTCGCCAGCTACAACATCATCCAGTTTCCGGGCGGCAACACGGGGGTGCAGATGGGCGGGTGGTTTCGCAAGGAGATCAAATCACTGGCCGATCTGCAGGGGCTCAAGATGCGTATCCCCGGCATCGGCGGCCAGATCATGGCCAAGCTGGGGGCCGTGCCCCAGACCCTGGCCGGCAGTGACATCTACCCGGCCCTCGAACGCGGGGCCATCGATGCCGCCGAATGGGTCGGACCCTACGATGACGCCAAGCTGGGTTTCCAGAAGATCGCCCCGCACTATTACTATCCGGGGTGGTGGGAGGGGGGGCCGCAGCTGTCCTTCTACGTCAATCTGGACAAGTGGAAGGCGCTGCCACCGGCCTACCAGCATGCCTTCGAGACGGCGTGCGCCGAAGCCAATGTCCACATGCTGGCCGAATATGACGCCAAGAACCCGCAAGCCTTGATGCGGTTGGTCAGCCAGGGGGTGAAACTGCACGCATTCCCCGCCGACATCATGGAGGCGGCCCGCGAGGCCGCATTCCGGCTGTACGACGAGGAGGCCGGCCGAAACCCGGTGTTCGGCAAGATCTACACGGAATGGAAAAAATTCCGCGAGCTGGAGCTGCAGTGGTTCAAGGTCGCGGAGGCGAGCTACAGCAACTTTCTGTCCTTCGCGCGCCAGGATTGAACCTGGATTGCCCATTGGTCTGTGGGTCGTGCGTAGGTCGGGCTTCAGCCCGACTCGTCGGCCTGAAGGCCAACCTACAATCCCTCGATTTATCGGGAACCGAAGTCCCAATGGACAATCCGGGTTCATTTGAAGACGAAGCGCAACGTGGCCGGCGGCCGGCCCGGCAGGTGGATGACCGCCACCGCTTTCACACCCTTGGCTGACTTGAGTGTCGTGGCGCCCCCCAGGGCGCTGTCGGAGACCGGCTTCAGTTCGAGCTCCTCCTTTCTGCCGCCCGCCAGCAGGGTCAGCTTGCCGCTGCCGCCCTGGCTGGGCAGCATGGCGGCGTGATCGCTCAGATAGAGCTTGGCCTGGCCGCCCCTGATCACCAGTTCCGCCTGGAACTCGCCGGCATCGGCTACCACACCGCCCCAGCGGGGCTTGCCATGATCGTCGTGGGCCTGGACAGGGAGGGACAGGAACACGGACAGAAAGAGGGGGAGGATCAGGCGTTGCATCAGGAGCTCCTTTTCTGGTGGGTCATGGACAAACACGTGGGCCGCCGGCGCATGGGGCATCAATACGCAACGGTCGCGGCCTCCTTCTCGGCCAGCAGGCGCATGAGCGGCTTCTTGCCGAACAGCCAGAACATCACTGGCGTGAGCAGGGTATCGAGCAGGGTGGCGCTCACCAGGCCGCCGAAGATCACCACCGCCACCGGATGCAGGATCTCCTTGCCCGGTGCGTCGGCGGAGACGAGCAGGGGCAGGAGGGCGAAAGCGGACACCAGAGCAGTCATCAGCACCGGGGTGAGGCGCTCCAGGGAGCCACGTACGATCATCGCCTGGCCGAAACGCTCGCCCTCGTGGGCGCACAGGTTGATGTAATGCGAGATCTTCAGGATGCCGTTGCGGGCGGCGATGCCGGTCAGGGTGATGAAGCCCACCAGCGCCGCCACCGACAGGGGCTCGCCCGAGAGCCACAGGGCGATGACACTGCCCACCAGGGCCAAGGGGATGTTGCCCATGATGATCAGGGCGAGCACGGCGGAGCGGTAACGACTGTAGAGCACCAGGAAGATCATGGTCAGGGAGACCAGGGCCAGCACGGCGATCAGCCGGGCCGCCTCCTCCTGGGCCTGGAACTGCCCCTCCAGGGCGGTGAAATAGCCCTCCGGCAGGGGGGTGGCCGCCAGCCGGGCACGCACGTCCTCGATGACGGCCGTCATGTCGCGACCTGCGGTGTTGGCGGACAGGACGATGCGGCGACGGGCGTTTTCACGGCCGATCTGGTTCGGCCCATCCCCCTCCTCGATGCTGGCCAGCCGGGACAAGGGCACATAGCCCAGGGGGGTCTCGATCAGCAGGCCGGCGAGGCTGTGCGCGTCCCGCTTCTGCTCGGGCAGGCGCAGCACCAGATCGAAGCGGCGCGAGCCCGCATCGCCCCCCTCGACGATCTCTGTGATGCGGCTGCCCTCGACTGCCTGCTCCAGGGTCCGCAGCAGCTGGCCGGGGGTGACAGCGTGACGGGCAGCCTGTCCGTGATCCACGCGCACCTTGATCTGGGGGATCAGCACCTGCTTTTCCACCTGCAGGTCGGTCAGGCCCGGGATGGGCGCCAGGCGCTCCCTGAGATCCGCCGCCAGGCCGCGCAGGGTGTCCAGATCGTCGCCGTAGATCTTGAGGGCGATCTGGGCGCGCACCCCGGACAGGAGGTGATCCAGGCGGTGGGAGATGGGCTGACCGATGCTCACCGCCGCCGGCAGCACGGCGAGCCGGCCGCGGATGTCCTGGATCACCGCATCGCGGCCGCGTTCAGAGGGCTTCAGGTCCACGTCGATCTCGCTGTAGTGCACCCCTTCCGCGTGCTCGTCCAGTTCCGCCCGGCCGGTGCGGCGGCCCACCTGGGTCACTTCGGGCACCTCGGCGATGAGCTGCTCGGCCAGCGCCCCCACACGGTTGGATTCGGACAGGGCGGTGCCCGGATCGAGCAGCACGTTGATGGTCAGGGTGCCCTCGTTGAACGGGGGCAGGAAGGTGCGCGGGAAGAAGGGCACGCTGGCGGCAGCGGTCAGGACCAGCAGGACGGCGGTGGCCAGCAGTGCGCGAGCGTGCCGGAAGGACCACCGGAGCAGGCGCTCGTCCCAGCCCTTGAGTCGCTTCACCAGGGGGCTGTCGCCGCGTTCCAGGCGCTTCATGCGCGGCAGCAGGTAATAGGCCAGCACCGGCGTCAGGGTGAGCGACACCACCATGCTGGCCAGGATGGAGGTGATGTAGGCGAGCCCCAGGGGGGTGAACAGCCGGCCCTCGATTCCCGGCAGGGCGAACAGGGGCACGAACACCAGGACGATGATGAGGGTGGCGTAGACGATGCCGGAACGCACCTCCAGCGTGGCGCGCGCGATGACCTGGGCCACCGGCAGCGGTGTGGCGGCGGCGCGGTTCTGCTTCAGCCGACGCAGGACGTTCTCCACCCCCACCACCGCATCGTCCACCAGCTCGCCGATGGCGATGGCCAGCCCGCCCAGGGTCATGGTGTTGATGGACAGATCGAAGTGACGGAACACCAGGGCGGTCACCAGCAGGGACATGGGGATGGCCGTCAGGGAAATGAGGGTGGTGGGGGCATTGAGCAGGAACAGGAAGAGGATCACCACCACCAGGATGGCGCCGTCGCGCAGGGCCATCTCGACGTTCTGCACCGACTGCTCGATGAAGTCGGCCTGCCTGAACAGGAAGCGGGGCGTCTCCACCCCCGCCGGCAGTGCACGGGAAAGCTCCCCCACGGCCGCCTCTACCTTGCGGGTGAGGTCCACGCTGTCGGCGCCGGGCTGCTTCTGCACCGACAGGATCACCGCCGGCCGGCCCGCATAGCCGGCGTCTCCTCGTTTCACGGCGGGCGCCAGCCCCACGTCGGCTACCTGTCTGAGCAGGATGGGCTGGCCCTCTCCACCCCGCATGCCTACCGCCAGGTTCTGCAGATCTTCCAGCCGCGTGGTGCGCCCAATGCCCCGGATCAGGTATTCCCGGCCGCGGGCCTCCAGGAAACCGCCGCTGGCATTGGCACCGTAGTCGCGCAGCGCAGCCTCCAGCTCGCCGAGCCCCACGCCGAGGGCCTGCATGCGCTCCGGTCGCGGCTCCAGGCGGTACTGACGCACCTCGCCGCCGATGACCGTGACTTGGGCGACGCCCGGCAGGGTAAGCAGGCGCGGCCGCATCACCCAGTCGGCGTATTCCCGCGCCTGCATGGGACTCGCCCCCTCCGGGTCGGCCGGCAGGGCGATGAGCAGGATCTCGCCCATGATGGAGGAGATGGGGGCGAGCTGCGGGGTGATGCCGGGCGGGAGTCGATCGCGCACGAGATTGAGACGCTCGCCGATCTGCTGGCGGTTGAGGTAGATGTCGCTGCCCCATTCGAATTCGACGTAGACCACCGACAGGCCGATGCCGGATACCGAACGCACACGTGTCACCCCCGCCATGCCGTTCATGGCCGACTCGATGGGGAAGGTGACCAGCTGCTCCACTTCCTCCGGCGCCATGCCGCCGGCCTCGGTCATCAGCGTGACGGTCGGCTTGTTGAGGTCGGGGAAGACGTCCACCGGCATCTGCCGCACGCTGAGCAAGCCATAGATGACCAGCAGCAGGGCCACGCCCAGGACGATGGCGCGCTGTTTGAGACTCGCCTGCAGGACGGCGTCGAACATGACGGTTCAGGCGGCCAGCCGTGCAAGTCGCGACCGCGACTCACGACGCCCTTCTGCCCCGCAGGCGGGGGAGCGGTTGGCAGAGAGACCCCCCGCAATCCCGTGATCGCTGGCTCGTTGCCCGAAACTAGGGGCTCCACCCTCTCCCCCAGCCCCTCCCCCCTCGAGGGGGAGGAGAGCGTCGAGCGCTCCTCCGGAGCGCTTCCTGGGTAGGGGCTGTTCATCCCGGATTGTCCATTGGGCCGTAGGTCGGCCTTCAGCCCGACTCGTCGGCCTGAAGGCCGACCTCCAACCTCTTGATTTATCCGGAGCCGAAGTCCCATTGGACAATCCGGGTTCATAGCAGACAGTGATGGTTTTCATCGCTAGGGGCGACTGTTCGGCCATGAACGGTCAGCGCACCTGGCCGAGCAGGCCGGCGCCGGCGATCACTACCCGCTCGCCGTCATCGAGCCCCGCGGTCACCACCACCCGTTCCCCGTCCAGGGGGCGATACTCGACGCGCCGAGGGGTGTAAAGCTCGGCGCCGAGCTTGACCCACACCACGGTCTGACCGGACCGGTCGCGGCTCAGCGCCGCCTGGGGCAAAACGACGCCGCGCAGGGTGGCCGCCGTGCGGGCGACCACCTTGACAGGCTGACCCACGGCCAGGCCTTTGCTCGCCGCGCGCAGGCGGAACCACAGCGGCAGGGCCTGTTCGCGCAACTGCCGGCCGGCGCCGACGAAGTCCAGGGGTAGGCTGCCGCCGGGCAGGACCAGACTGGCCGCGGTGATGCCCAAGGCCTGCGTCGCATCGTAGGCCAGGGCCTCCACGGCCAGGCGATCGGGATCGACGATCTCGTAGATCGGATCCCGCGCCTCCACCACCTGGCCGGCCACCCCATGGGCAGCGCTGATGACGCCCGAGACCGGCGCGGTCAGGGCCTCGGCGGCATTCAGCCCGGCGCTGACGGCGGCCCGGCGCTTGCGCAGCGCGGCGAGCTCGATGCGCACCGCCTCGACCTCCTTGCCCGGGATGGCCCCCTCCAGTTGCGCGTAGCGCGCCAGCCTGCCTTCCGCGAGCTCGATCTGGGCCACGATCTCGGCCAGCAGGGCCTGCTGGTTGGCCCGCTCGATGCTGCCGACCGCCGGGCGCAGCCACACCAGCACCTCCCCCTGGCGCACCCGCTGGCCGAGGCCGGGCATGCCGCGCGGGCCGGGTTCGAGACGGCCCGACTGGCTGGCCTGCACACGTCCGCCGGCGTTGGGGTCCGGGATGACACGGGCATTGAATTCCACCGTCGCGGCCTGTTGGGTGATCTCGACCGGCTGGGTACGCAGCCCGAGGCGATGCTGGACCGGCTTGGGCACATGCAGGCTGCCGTCGGCCCGGCGTTGCGGCGCCTCGCCCTGCAGCGGCGCGGAGGCGGCCGGTGCCGCGCCGTGACCGTGGTCCTCGTCGCCGTGACCCCAGGCCGGTGCGCCCGGAAGCAGGAGGAGCAGCATGGCGTAAAGGCAGGCCGCCGGTCTCATCGCCCTGCCGCCCGCCTGCTGCGCATCGCCGCATAGCCCGCCAGGACCGCCACCAGCGCCCCGCCTCCGGTCCACCAGACCCAGGCGGGAAGCAGATGGGCAGGCTCGGTGTGTTCGCGGACCGGCTCGCCCACCACCAGGGTCGTCGCCAGCAGGTCCATGCTGTCGCCGGCCTCGACGGTGACGGTGAGGGGGTGGGTGCCCGGCCGGGCGAAGGTCTCGCCGGGGAGGGCGTAGACCCCGGCTGTCAGGGCCTTTGCAATGGCCCGCAGCGCCCCACTTTCCACCTCGATGCGCGCACCGACGACGGGCTCGTTGCTGTCGTAGCGATCCAGATAGAGGATCAGGCCCTGCGCCTCCAGCACGGCCACCAGCTCGAACACCTCGCTCTCGGCGACCGCACGGGGTGTGGCCACGGCCTCGACCATCGGCTGGGGGGGGCCATGGTCGTGACCCTCGTGCGCCCGGAGGGGGGCCGAAACGGCCAGGGTCAGGGCCAGCAAACGGATCATGGCAGGACTCCCAGGGCCTGCAGCAGACGGGATCGCGCTGCATCCCGGGCGATCAGGGCCCGTGCCAGGATGGCCTCGGTTTCCAGGGCCATGGCGCGCACGCGCAACAAGGCGGCCAGATCGTTCTCGCCCAGGGTGAAGGCCTTCTCCGCCAGCCTCAGGTTGTCAGCGAGGAGGGTCTGTCGTTCGCGGGCCAGGGCCAGCTGGGCCTCGGCGGCCTGCAGTTCGAGGCGCGCACGCGCGGCCTCCTGGGCCAGGCCCAGCCGCGCCTGGGCAAGCTCTGCCTCGGCCTGAAGGAACCCGGCACGCGCGGCCGCGCGGTCACGGCGCTCCCGCGCATCGGCGCCCAAGGGCAGGGTGAACTTGACGCCCAAGCTGTTGCCATAAGGATCGTGGGCATCGGAACGCTCGCGCACCAGCCTCAGGGCCAGCTCCGGTGGGTCGCGGCGGGACTCTGCCGCAACACGCAGCCGTGTCTGGGTAAGCCGCATGGCCGCGCCCAGGGCGGCAAGGCGTGGATGATCGGCAGCGTTGTCGGCGGCCGGTCCGGCCTCGGCAGACAGGGTGACGGGGGGAGGTGCGCCGGTCAGAGTCTGCCAGGCCTGTTCCGCGCGCGCGAGGGCCGCATCCGCCTCGATCGCCTCGGCTTCGGCCGCCATGCGTTCGTTTTGCGCGAGATTGGCATCGACGCGCGCCAGGTCACCGCCTTTGTAGCGACGCACCACCTCCGTCTCCAGGGCACGCGCGCTGGCGAGCCTGCGCTGCGCCAGCTCGCGTGCCTGACGGGCAGCGGCGATCGCCCACCAGACCTCGCGCAGCTCTCCGGCGATCTGCAGGCGCAGGGCCCGGCGCTGTGCCTGCACCTCTTCCAGGGCGGCCCGGGCCTCCGCCTCCCGCGCCGACTTCAGACCGGGCAGCCAGAGGGGAATGGCCACTTCCACCTCCCATTCCCGCTTGCCCCGGTTGCTGGCCAACGCGTCGTTCAGATGGGCCAGGGTAACGGCGGCCGGGCCGGGTGTGAGGGCGGCGGCCAGTTCGGACTGGGCCTGCGCCGCCGACTCCCTCGCCGCATCGGCGACGGCCAGGGGATGACGGCCCCAGGCCCGCTCCAGGGCCTCGGCCAGCCCACCGGCCTGCGTCGGGGCACCCACCAGCAGGCCCAGCAACAGGACGAGACCACCGCGCCGGACCGCGTCTGGGCGCGAGGACCCCGACCCGCATCCACCCCCGGGCACCGGGGAGCGGGGGGTCGACACGGCCGATTCTATCAGGATGAGACCCTGTGGCTGTCCGAAACCTTGCATGGCGAGGCGGGCCATCTTGTTCAAGGGCGCAGAAGGGGGCCACGCTCTTGCACGATACAGTCAGTCCCTGTCTGCCTGGCGTGCCTGCATCTGCAGCATCATCTGGATCAGGTCGACGCGTTTTTCCAGCGCTTCCAGGCGTCTGGCGTCATCCGCCCCGGCCTTGCCCTGTCCGCCCATGCCGTGCTGCATGCCACGCCCCTTCATGCCGCATCCCATGCCGCCGTGCATGCCACGCCCGCCCATGCCGTGCTGCATGCCGCCGCCCTGGCTGGCACCGCCGTGCATGCCGTGGCCCAACATGCCGCCGCCCATCATGCCCTGGCCGCCGCGGCCGCCCATCATGCCGCCGGCCGGCTGGGGACAGGCCCCTGCCTCCAGCATGGCCTCCATGTCCTTCATCTGGGCCTCCAGCAATTGCCGGCGCCGCTCGGGATCCTGGGTGGCGCGGATCTCCGCCATGCGGGCACGCATGGCCTGTCGGAGGCTCTGGACGGATGCCGTCTCGGCCGGCGCCGCGGCCTGGCCCGATTCGGGGTGATGGGCGCTGTGTTCGGCGCCGGCCTGCGCCCGGGCGGCCGCTGCGATGGGCAGGGACAGGAGGCCGGCCAGGGCCAGGTGGAGCAGGCGGGGTTTGGTGGTCATCATGACGATCTCCTTCGGATTACCGGCTCTTTTCCAGCCGGATGACGGTGTAGGCGCCGTCGATGCGCTGGGCCTCGAAACGGACGCGGTCGCCGGGCTGCAGCCCCTCCAGCAGGCCCGGATCCTGCACGCGGAACACCATGGTCATGGGCGGCATGTTGAGGCTCTCGATGGGGCCGTGCCGCAGTGTCAGTCGACCCTGGGCACGGTCCACCCTGCGCACCTCTCCCTCCGCCGGGCTGGCGGCCGCGGCAGCGTGACCCATGCCGCCGTGATGTTCGTGCCCCCTGTCCGCCCAGGCGGGAAAGGCCATGAAAAAGCCGACGATCAGGGTGAATGCGACAGTTCTCATGGGGGTTGCCTCTCTCGGGTTCAATAACGGGCATAGGTCCGGGTGCCGCCGTCCGGCAGCACCAGCAGCACCTCATACGGGTCGCGGCGCGCACCCTGTTCCATGCCCGGTGAACCGATGGGCATGCCGGGCACCGTCAGGCCGCGGGCCTTGGGTTTCTCCTTCAGCAGGCGCTTGATCTCCCTGACCGGCACATGGCCCTCCACCAGGTAGCCGCCCATCTGCGCCGTGTGGCAGGACCCGTAACCGGGCGGTACACCCAGGCGGTATTTGTGCATCACCACGTCGTCCGTGTCGTGGGCGCGCACCTTGAAGCCGTTGGCCTCCAGGTGTTTGATCCAGTCGTTGCAGCAGCCGCAGCTGGGGCTCTTGTAGACCTCCACCACCGGCAGACCCGCGGCAAGCGGGGCCAGGGGGGAAAGCAGGAGCAGCAGCCAGCTCAGGCGCAGGAAGGCTTTCATCGCCGTCCATTCATTCCGATGCAACATGCCCACAGACTGGCGCGGCCATGGCCACGGGAAGATGACCGGCCCATTACAATCCTGTCATCCTTCACGGCATGACCCGGATGCGACCGACCATGCCGGCCTCGTAATGGCCTGGGATCAGGCAGGCGAAGTCGAACTCGCCAGCACGGTTGAACAGCCACACGATCTCCCCGGTCTTGCCGGGGGCCACATGGGCCATGTAGGGCTCGTCGTGCTCCATGTCGGGAAACTTGCGCATCAGCGCGGCATGTTCGTCCAGCACCTTCTGGGTGCCGATGACGATCTCGTGCGGCATGCGGCCCTCGTTCTTCAGCACGAAGCGCACCGTCTCGCCGCGCTTGATGCGCAGCTTGTCGGGTCGGAAGCGCATGTCGTCGCTCATGCGGATCGTAATACTACGGCTGACGCGTCCGGCATCGCCGGCGATGCCCCAGGGCTGCTGTTCCTTGATTGCAACGGCCGGTTTGACATGCGCCTTGTCGCCATGGGCGTGTGCGGCATCGGCCGACGCCAGGCCCAGGATCAGGACGGCAAGGGTCTTGTGCATGGCCGGCGCCTCAATGCGCATGCTTCGTGGGCTTGACGGCCTTGAGCGGGGGTTCTTCGCCGGACGGGCCGGCGCGGCGCTCGGCCTCCGGCGGTGCCCCGGTCCACTCATAGGCCACCGTGCCCGGCGGGTGCCGGTACCAGCCGGGATCGGTGTAGTCACCCGGCGGCTGGTCGTCGCGCACCTTCAGCACGGTGAACATGCCGCCCATCTCGATCGGACCGTACTGGCCCATGCCGGTCATCATCGGCAGGGTGTTGTCCGGCAGCGCCATCTCCATCTCGCCCATGTCGGCCATGCCGCGCTCACCCATGACCATGTAGCCGGGTGCCACGCGCTGGATCTTCTCGACCAGGCCGCGATGGTCCACCCCGATCATGGTCGGCACGTCGTGGCCCATGGCATTCATGGTGTGGTGCGACTTGTGGCAGTGGAAGGCCCAGTCCCCCGGCAACTTGGCATCGAACTCGATGGCGCGCATCTGGCCCACCGCCACGTCCACCGTCACCTCCGGCCAGCGCGCCGACTTGGGCACCCAGCCGCCGTCGGTGCAGGTGACCTCGAAATCCACCCCATGCACATGCAGGGGATGGTTGGTCATGGTCAGGTTGCCGGCGCGGATCCGCACACGCTCGCCGGTGCGTGCCACCAGGTGCTCGATGCCGGGGAAGACGCGGCTGTTCCAGCACCACAGGTTGAAGTCGAGCATGGTATTGACCTTGGGCGTGTAGGCTCCGGGTTCGATGTCGAAGGCGTTGAGTAGAAAGACGTAGTCGCGGTCCACGCGCATGAAGTCGGGGTTCCTGGGATGCACCACCAGGAAGCCCATCATGCCCATGGCCAACTGCACCATCTCGTCGGCGTGCGGGTGGTACATGAAGGTGCCCGACTTGACCATCTCGAACTCGTAGACGTAGGTCTTGCCCGGCTTGATCTGCGGCTGGGTGAGCCCGCCCACCCCGTCCATGCCGTTGGGCAGCAGGATGCCGTGCCAGTGGATGCTGGTGTGCTCGGGCAGCCGGTTGGTGACGAAGATGCGTATCTTGTCGCCCTCCACGCACTCGATGGTGGGGCCGGGGCTCGACCCGTTGTAGCCCCAAAGCCGCGCCACCATGCCGGGCGCGAGCTCGCGCGTGACCGGCTCGGCCACCAGGTGGAACTCCTTCCAGCCGTCCTTCATGCGCCAGGGCAGCGACCAGCCGTTGAGGGTCACCACCGGGTGGTAGGGACGGCCGCTGGGCGGGAAGAGCGGCGGCCGCGTGGCCGGGTCGGTGACGCTGGCGGCCTCCGGCAGGCCGGCGGCGGCTGCGCGGGACACCACGCCGGCACCCAGGGCGGCGGCGGAAGCGGTCATGAAGCGTCTGCGGTCCATCAATGCCCCTTGCCCGCCGGCTCGGCGAGGCCCGCGCCGCCGCTCAGGGCGAAGCCGCCTGCGCCCTTGCCGTTGAGCGCCATTTGCAGATTCGTCTCGGCGATCCAGAAGTCGCGCAGGGCCTGGCTGGCGGCCTGCATGCCCTGCACCCGCTGGCGGGCATCGGCAAGCAGGTCCCATACCCCGATCAGCATGCCGTTGTAGCGCAGCAGACTCTCCTCGGCGATGCGTTCGCGCAGCGGCAGGATCTCGTCGCGGTAATGCCGGGCCAGGTCATAGGCCGCGCGGTAGGCATCATAGGCCTCCGCCACCTCCGACTGGGCCTGGACCGCGATCTCCGCCACCCGGTGCAGGGCCTGTGTATAAAGCGCCTCGGCGCGTGCGGTGCGCGCCGTGCCCCAGTCGAACAGGGGCAGCGCGAGTTCGATCTCGTAGCCGCGCTTGACCGGGGCCTCGTTGGAGGTGCTGTTGAGCCAGCCCACCTCCAGCACGTTGATGAGCCCGGTGCGGCGTGTGAGGCCCAGGTTGCGCGCGAGCCCCTCCACCTCCTCGCGCGCCATGCGCACGTCCAGGCGGCTCGCCATGGCCTGGCGGATCAGTTCCGGCTCATCCAGCGGCGTGGTCGGGAGGGCGGGCAAGCGGTCGGGCAGCCGGTAGGCGCGCTGCGCGCCGGCAAGACCCATGAGCCGGGTCAGACGCTCGCGCTCGCGCACCGCGGCCTGGCGGGCCCGTGCCAGTTCGGCGGCGAGCTCGGCGTAGAGGAGCTGCTCGCGTTGCTGGCGCAGACGGCTGAAATTGCCCACCTCGACCATGCGCGCCGCCAGTTGCGCGCCGGCGCGCGCGGCGGTGACGGCCTCCTCCAGATGGCGCACCGCCTCCCCGGCCGCCACGGCCGAGAACCAGGCCTGACGCGTGGCCTGGGCCCGATGCAGCACCTCTCCCGCCACCCTGAGCTGGGTGTGCTCGAAGCGACGCCGCTCGACCTCGCCGCGCGCCGGCAGGGTGATGAGCCACATCAGGTCGAACAGAAAGGTACGCTCGAATTCCCGCTCATCGCCTTGGGCGAAGCGGCCGTAACTGAAGCCCGGATTGCGCGGCCGACCGGCCTGGACCAGCTCGGCCTCGGCGATGCCCAGCTCGGCATACAGGGCCTGCAGCCCCCGGTTGTTGAGAAGGGCGATCTGCATCGCGGTCTCGGCGGTGAGCGTCGCGGCGAGCAGGCGGTCGACCTCTCGTGCCAGCCGGGCCGTGTCGGCCTCTCCGGTCATGCGCTCGGGCTTGACCCCGAGGCGCGCCTGGGCGAGCTCCTCCACCCGACCAAAGCCGCCGTCCGGGCTGAAGGAGGCGCAGCCGGCAAGCAATGCGAGCCCGGCGAGGGCCAAGGCCAGCCGGGCAAGGCGTAGACGCATCACGGCCTCTCCCTGACCTGTCCCCCGGATGCAGGCCTGTCGGTCGCTTCCCGCCCGCCAGGGTCATGGCCGCCGGACGGTGTCCGCGCGTGGCCCATGTGCCCGCCCAGGCGCTCCACCGCAGCGTTGACCGCCCGCCAGTCGGCCAACCCGGTCTCGCGATAGGGCACATAGTCCGCCAGGGCAGGCCGGTACTCGAGCAGGGGATAGGTTGGCGGCGCGGGCATGCCTGCCGCAGCGTGCGCGGACAACAGGGCCGTCAGGGGGAGGGGCAGGCGATAGCGCATGTCCGGTCACGAGTGCTTGTCACGACGTGAACATTGAGGCTGCAGCGCTGACCCGAGGCTGACGCCGGCATTACAATTTCGTCATCCTCGCCACCCTGCGGGGGTTACTGCAAACCACGCATGAAGATCCTCATCGTCGAAGACGAGCCCAAGACCGGCGACTACCTGAAGCAGGGGCTCACCGAGGCCGGCTTCGTCGCCGACCTGGCGCGCACCGGCCCCGACGGCCTGCATCTGGGGCTCACCGAGGACTATGACCTGGCCATCCTGGACGTCATGCTGCCGGGCATGGACGGCTGGCAGGTGCTCAAGGCGCTGCGCGCCGCCGGCCGGGCGCTGCCGGTGCTGTTCCTCACCGCGCGCGACCGTGTGGAGGACCGCGTGCAGGGCCTGGAGCTCGGTGCCGACGACTATCTGGTCAAGCCCTTCGCCTTCGCCGAGCTGCTTGCCCGGGTGCGCACCCTGCTGCGCCGGGGCGGCACCCAGCCCACGCCGGATCGACTCAGGGCGGCCGACCTGGAGCTGGACCCGCTGCGCCGACGGGTGACGCGCGGCGGGCGGCGCATCGAGCTCACCGCCAAGGAGTTCGCCCTGCTGGAGCTGTTCCTGCGCCGCCGCGGCGAAGTGCTGCCGCGGGCCCTGATCGCCTCCCAGGTCTGGGACATGAACTTCGACTCCGACACCAACGTCATCGACGTGGCGGTGCGACGGCTGCGCGTGAAGATCGACGAGGGTTTCGAGCCGAAACTGATCCGCACCGTGCGCGGCATGGGCTACGTGCTGGACGCGTGAAACCGCGCTCGCTCACCCATCGCGTCGCCCTGCTCTTCGCCATCGTCGTTGCGGCGGTGCTGGGGATGCTGGGCTTCGTGCTCGACCGCGCGGTCGATGCCCATTTCCGCGACATGGATCACCACATCCTGGCCGGCAAGCTGGAGCTGGTCGGCAACCTGCTGGCCAAGGCCGGCGATCGGGCGGCCCTGGACACGCTGCCGCAGCAGCTCGACGATGCCTTGGTCGGGCATCACGGTCTCGCGCTGGCGGTCCTGGACGGTGTGGGCCGCGTCTGGTTCGCCAGCACGGCCGAGACCTTTCCGCACCCCCTGCTGGAGGCGGCACGCAGGCAGGAGCGCAGCCTCATCACCTGGCGCGTCGACGGGCGGCCCTATCGCGGACTGGCGGCACGCATGCCCGCCGGGGTTGCCGAGGGGGGACCTTATACGGTGGCCGTAGCCCTGGACATTCGCCACCATGCCGAATTCATGGTCCAGTTTCGCCGCACCCTGGCCCTGGTCATGCTGCTGGCGGCCATCGTCACCGCTGCTCTGGGCTGGGCGGTGACCGCACGGGCGCTCGCCCCGCTGCGCGAGATGGGGGCCACTGCCGCCTCCATCTCGGCCAACCGCCTCGATGCCCGCCTGCCCGAGACGGGGGTCCCGCAGGAACTGGCGGCCCTGGCAGCCGCCTTCAACCAGATGCTGGCCCGCCTGGAAGATGCCTTCCGGCGCCTGGCCGACTTCTCCTCCGACATCGCCCACGAGCTGCGCACCCCGGTCTCCAACCTGATGACCCAGACCCAGGTGGCCCTGAGCCGCAGCCGCGACGCGGACGCCTACCGCGAGACCCTGGAATCGGCCCTGGAGGAATACGACCGCCTGGCGCGCATGATCGGCGACATGCTGTTCCTGGCCAAGGCCGACAATCGGCTCCTGGTCCCGCACCGGGAGGCGGTGGACCTCGCCCTGGAGACGCGGCGGCTCATCGAGTTCCACGAGGCCCTGGCCGAGGAGGCCGGTGTGGCGCTGGCGATGACCGGCGAGGCCAGGGTCGTCGGCGACCGGCTCATGCTGCAGCGGGCCCTGGCCAACCTGCTCGGCAATGCCATCCGCCACACGGACCGCGGCGGCACGATCACGGTGAGATTGCAGCAGGGCCGGGACGAGATCAGCATCGCCGTCGAGAATCCCGGCCCCGCCATCCCGAGCGAGCACCTGCCGCGCCTGTTCGACCGCTTCTACCGCGCAGACCCGGCGCGGCGGGCGGGCGGTGGCGAGCACACCGGGCTGGGACTGGCCATCGTCAAGTCCATCGTCGAGGCCCACGGCGGCGAGGTGGGGGTCAGATCCGAGCCTGGCCTGACCCGCTTCGAGCTGCATCTGCCGGCCGCATGACGCACCGTGAACGCAAGGACGCCCTGGAGGCCCTGCTTCTGGCCTACCAGTTCCTCTGGCGGCCGCAGCCCTTCCGTGAGTCCGAACCGGCCTGGTGCTTGCGCTACCCGGCCCTGGCGCGCGAGGCCCTGACCGCGGACCTGGCGTCCCTTGAGGCACGCACCGCCGACCCCCACGGCCTGGTGCGCTGGCTCGCGGGCCACTTTCCCGACCTGGCGGGGCTCCTGCCCCTGCTCGATCTGCCACCCTGCCCCATCCACCCCCTGCCCTCGATTGCCGGCCGCCTGCACTTCGGCATTCCAGGCCGCAAACAGGCGCAGATCGAGGCCTATGCCGCCGCCCTGGGCAGACCCGCCGCCCCGATGCTGGAATGGTGCGCCGGCAAGGGCCACCTAGGGCGTCTGCTGGCAGGGACCTGGAAGATCCCGGTCATCAGCCTGGAGATCGACCAGGCGCTGTGCGTGGCGGGCACGGCCCTGGCCCGACGAAGCCTTCTCGAAGCCAATCAGCGCTTCGTCCGTGCCGATGTTTTGGACCCTGTCAGCACGCGTCACCTGAGCGGCCGTCACGCGCTGGCACTGCACGCCTGCGGCGACTTGCACCGCAGCCTGATCACCGGCGCCGTGGAGCAGGCATGCCCGGCCCTGGATCTCGTGCCCTGCTGCTACCACCGCACGGCCGAGGCGACTTACCGCCCCTTGGCCGGCGGCAGACTGCGACTGAGCCATGACGACCTGCGCCTCGCCGTGACCGATACCGTGACCGCCTCGCCCCGTCTGCGCCGGATGAGCCGCACGGCCACGGCCTGGAAGCTGGCCTTCCAGGCCGTGGCCCGACAGGTCACGGACCACCCCTATCACGCCCTGAAACCGGTGCCGGAATCGTGGCTGAACCTGGGGTTCGAGACCTGGTGCCGGCGTGTGGCTAAGCGCGAAGGTCTGCGCCTGCCAGAACGGATCGACTGGCCAGCGCTGCAGGCGCAGGGCGAGCGAGCGGCCGCACGGGTGCGCCGACTGGAATCGGTGCGCCTCGCCTTTCGCCGCCCGCTGGAGCTGTGGCTGGTCTGCGACATGGCCGTTTACCTGGAGCAGCATGGCTACCGCGTCAATCTGGGCAGCTTCTGCGCCCCCTCGATCACGCCGCGCAATGTCCTGCTCTCGGCGCGGAGACCCTGACCGCGGCGGTATAATCGCCCGTTCCCGCGCCCACAACCAAGGATCCCGCATGAAACGGCCCGAACTGGATGCCGCCTGGCAGGCACTGCGCAGCCATCGCAAGGAATGGAAGAGTCTGCACCTGCGCGACCTCTTCCGCCAGGACAAGCGGCGCTTCGAGCGTTTCTCGCTGCGGCTCAACGACCTGCTGCT
>OGCL01001493.1_pt1 | contig 19818 bp, 18 predicted proteins | sample 1570041 | NCBI WGS metagenome assembly OGCL01 (sample SAMN06266162, study PRJEB24511) | hot springs metagenome | isolation source: Hot spring water | place: South Africa: Limpopo | collected 2015-06-22
CGTTCTTGCTTCCAAAGAGTTTCTTCAACAAAGGCGCAAACATATCGACAGGATCTTCCAGGCGTATGGATTGAGGGCGGCCAGCAGGCGGCCCATGCAGCCTTCATGGCTGCGTGCGAAGGGGGCATTCTACTCGGAAACGCCCGCGAGGAAAGGGGCGTTATTCCACCCCACTGACCCGGGCGATAAAGCCGGCCGGGTTGATCTGGCGGCCATCCTTGCTCACTTCGAAATGCACGTGATAGCCGGTGGAGCGCCCGGTTCGACCGACCTTGGCGATGGTCTGGCCGCGCTGCACCAGGTCACCGATCTGCACCAGGTTGCTCTGATTATGGGCATAGAGCGTGGTGTAGCCGTCGGCGTGACTGATTTCCACGGTATTGCCATAACCCGACCGACGCCCGGAAAAAGTCACCACGCCCGCCGCCACCGCCACCACATCGCTGCCCGGCTTGGCGGCGAAATCCACGCCCTTGTGCAGGCTGGTGCGACCGCTCAGGGGATGCACCCGCCGACCAAAGGGCGAAGACATATAGCCCTGGCGCACCGGCATGCCGGACAGGTACTCGGCCTCACTGAGGCGTCGATCGCCAAGCAGCTGTTCCAGTACTTCGAGCAACTGCTCACGGCTGTCCAGGCGCAGGCTCAGCTGATCCAGGGTATCCATAAAGGCCGGTGGTGCATAAGCCGCCTCGCCCAGCCCGTCCTCGGCCCCGCCCTGGCCGACATTGAGGGAGAAGTCGAATTCGCCGGCATCCAGTTCGGCCAGTTCGGTCAGGCGCTCACCCAGGGCATCGAGGCGGGTCAGGCGCGCCTGCAGTTCGGCCACATGCACGGCAAAGGCATCCAGCTGACGCTGGGCATCGGCACGCACCACGCCAACTTCCACGCGTTGCTGGTCGAGGGCCTGGACCAGTTCATGCTCCAGGGGCGCCTCGGCCGCGCCCCACCTGGCGCCCAGGGCGGCACCGGCAGAGCTGGCGACCAGCAGCAGCGCCACCAGCAAGGCCAGCAGCCAGCGCAGATCAAGATGCAGTGAGCGGGCTGCGCCGTGGCGGCCGCTAAGAAGAATAATATGCATGGCATCCCCATAAGGCGGTGCTCGGTCCGGTAGCAGGCTCTGCTACCATGGCGGCTCCGCAATCTCAGGCTTCCTGCCATGACGTTTCGTCCTTTGCCAGCCAAGGCGCCCGCCGCACTGATGCGGGAACTCAAGCCTCTGAAGACACTGTTCAACCAGGCCCAGCGCCTGGATCGACTGCAGCATCTGCTGGAAAGCCAACTGCAACCCGCCGCCCGCGAACACTGTCATCTCGCATCCTGGCGTGAAGGCTGCCTGGTTCTGATCGTCACCGATGGCCACTGGGCCACCCGCCTGCGCTACCAGCAAAAACGCTTGCTGAAACAGCTGCAGACCCTCGAAGAGTTTGCGACCTTAACCAAGATACTGTTCAAGGTGCAACCTCGGAGCGCCCAAAGGCGTGCACCCGGTCGCACTATCGAGCTGTCCGAGTGCGCAGCTGAAAACATCCAGGCCACCGCCGAAGGCATCAGCGACCCCAGGCTGCGCGCCGCACTGGAGCGCCTGGCCAGGCACACCAAACACGACTGACCTGCGACTTCGCGCTGCGGCAAAAAATCAAGAGCAAAAAAGAGGCCACCCTAGGGTGGCCTCATCAATAAGGAAAGAGAGTAAGGCGTTACACGGCCGCTACCGGGCGCATATAGGAGATCGGCGCGGTGCTGGCGTCGTCGAAGGTCACCACTTCCCAGGCATCGGTCTGCTCGATCAGGGTGCGCAGCAGGCGATTGTTCAGTGCATGACCGGACTTGAAGCCCTTGAACTCGCCGATCAGGCTGTTGCCCAGCAGGTAGAGATCGCCGATGGCGTCGAGAATCTTGTGTTTGACGAATTCGTCCTCGTAACGCAGGCCGTCTTCGTTAAGCACGTTGTACTCGTCCACCACGATGGCATTGTCCACGCTGCCGCCGAGTGCCAGGTTCTGCGAACGAAGGAACTCGATATCGCGCATAAAACCGAAGGTGCGCGCACGGCTGACTTCCTTGACGAACGAGGTGCTGGAAAAGTCCACGCTGGCCGACTGGGTGCGATTGCGGAACACCGGGTGATCGAAGTCGATCTCGAAGGTCACCTTGAAGCCCTCGAACGGCACGAAGGTGGCGCGCTTGTCGCCCTCCACTACCGTGACTTCGCGCTTGATGCGGATGAACTTCTTCAGGGCGTCCTGCTCCTGCAGGCCAGCGGACTGAATCAGGAATACGAAGGGACCGGCGCTGCCGTCCATGATCGGGACTTCGGACGCGGAGAGCTCGACGTAGGCGTTATCGATGCCCAGGCCTGCCATGGCCGAAAGCAGGTGCTCTACCGTGTCTACCTTGACATCGCCATTGACCAGGGTGGTCGACATGGTGGTTTCGCCGACATTGCCCGCACAGGCAACGATTTCCACGACAGGGTCGAGGTCGGTACGGCGAAACACGATCCCGGTGTCCACGGGCGCCGGCTTCAGGGTCAGGTATACCTTCTCCCCGGAATGCAGGCCAACGCCAGTGGCGCGGATGATGTTTTTCAAGGTGCGTTGTCTGATCATGGCTTTGGCCGCTATAGCACTCGTTGCGAATTGTTTTCAACAATGGCCGGCGATAATAGCAGAACCGGCCTTTGCTGAACACCAATCACCCCAATACTCCTGATACATTCCATCAATCGGCCTGGCGACGCAGGAAGGCCGGAATGTCCAGGTAATCCAGATCGTCCTGGGGGTTAAGCTTGGCCGCAGTCGCCGCACCGCTATGGCTCTGGCGCTGAACGGTCGGGCGCTCGTAGTCCTTGTAGTTGACCGACTGCTCGCTGCGCGGCTGCGCGGCGGACTGCTGGGCAACCGGTTGGCTGGCGCTAACCTGCACGGTGTTGTCGATGACCTTGACCGGCTTGTCCATGCGCGCGCCCAGACCGGTGGCGACCACGGTGACATGCAGCTCGTCGCGCATGTCCGGATCGATCACGGTGCCGACCTTGACGGTCGCCGCTTCGGAAGCGAACTGCTCGATGATGTTACCCACGTCGGAGTACTCGCCCAGGGACAGATCGGGACCGGCGGTGATGTTGACCAGGATGCCGCGGGCGCCCTGCAGGTTGACGTCTTCCAGCAGCGGGTTGCGAATGGCCGCTTCGGTCGCCTCGCGCGCACGGTTCGGGCCGCTGGCGCAACCGGTACCCATCATCGCCATGCCCATTTCGCTCATCACGGTTTTCACATCGGCGAAGTCGACGTTGATCATGCCCGGACGCTTGATGATGTCGGAAATACCACGCACCGCGCCGGAGAGTACGTCGTCGGCCTTGGCGAAGGCGGACAGCAGGCTGGCATCCTTACCCAGGATGGTCAGCAGCTTCTCGTTGGGGATGGTGATCAGCGAGTCGACGCTCTCGGCCAGGGCGCGGATGCCCTCGTCGGCGATCTGCATGCGCTTCTTGCCTTCGAAGGGGAACGGACGGGTCACCACCGCCACGGTGAGGATGCCCATTTCCTTGGCCACCTGGGCAATAACCGGAGCTGCACCGGTACCGGTACCGCCGCCCATGCCGGTGGTGATAAAGACCATGTCGGTGCCTTGCAGCACTTCGGCGATACGCTCGCGGTCTTCCATGGCAGCCTGACGGCCGACATCCGGGTTGGCACCGGCGCCCAGGCCCTTGGTCACGGCCGTGCCCAGTTGCAGCACGGTGCGCGCGCCGACGTTCTTCAATGCCTGGGCATCGGTGTTGGCGCAGATAAACTCGACGCCTTCGATATTGTTTTTCGCCATGTGGTTGACCGCGTTGCCGCCGCCGCCGCCCACGCCGATAACCTTGATCACTGCACTTGCTGGAGCGCTGTCTACGAGTTCGAACATTTTCCCTCTCCTTTTTACTTTCTAGTTGTAACGCCTACCGCAAAAATCAGAAATTGCCCTGGACCCAGCGCTTGAGCCGCTCCAGAACAGGTTGTTTGGGTTCTTCGCTGTAATTGCCGAAACCGGACAGGGGGCCGCCGTCGGTCTGCTTCTGCAGCCCGTACATGAGCAGGCCCACGCCTGTGGAATAGATGGGGTTACGCACGACGTCGGCCAGTCCCTTGACACTGTGGGGCACGCCCAGGCGCACCGGCATATGAAAGATTTCTTCGGCCAACTCGACGGCTCCTTCCATCTTCGCTGTACCGCCGGTGAGGACGATCCCGGCCGGGATCAGGTCCTCGTAGCCGCTGCGCCGCAGTTCCGCCTGGATCAGGGTGAACAGCTCGTCGTAGCGCGGCTCGACCACTTCGGCCAGGGACTGACGCGACAGGTCCCGTGGCGGACGATCGCCGACGCTGGGCACCTTGATGGTCTCGCCGGCGCCGGCCAGTTTGGCCAGGGCGCAGGCGTAACGGATCTTGATCTCCTCGGCATACTGGGTGGGCGTGCGCAGGGCCATGGCGATATCGTTGGTGACCTGATCGCCGGCGATCGGGATCACCGCGGTGTGGCGGATCGCGCCTTCGGTAAAGATGCAGATATCGGTGGTGCCACCGCCGATATCCACCAGGCACACGCCCAGCTCCTTCTCGTCCTCGGTCAGCACCGAATAAGCGGATGCAAGCTGCTCCAGGATGATGTCATCCACTTCCAGGCCGCAGCGACGCACGCATTTCTCGATGTTCTGCGCCGCATTCACCGCGCAGGTCACCACATGCACCTTGGCTTCCAGGCGTACGCCGGACATACCCAGGGGCTCGCGCACGCCTTCCTGGTTATCGATCACATAGTCCTGGGGCAGGCTGTGCAGCACCCGCTGGTCGGCCGGAATGGCCACGGCCTGGGCCGCTTCCAGTACCCGCTCCAGATCGGCGCCGCTGACCTCGCGGTCGCGGATGGCGACGATGCCATGGCTGTTCTGGCTGCGGATATGGTTACCGGCCACGCCGACGAACGCCGAGTGGATACGGCAGCCAGCCATCAGCTGGGCTTCTTCCACGGCGCGCTGGATCGAGGCCACGGTGGATTCGATATTGACCACCACGCCCTTCTTCAGGCCCCGCGAAGGGTGGGTGCCGATGCCGACGATTTCCAGCTGGCCATCGGCGCCGACCTCGCCCACCAGCGCCACCACCTTGGAGGTGCCGATATCCAGGCCGACGATCATCTTGCCACTCTGCATGTTTGCCATGAGTCCTGCTTCTCCTGATTCACTGCACGGCGACGGCAGCCGCCGCCGTGGACGCGTCCGGCTCGCGCCATGCCACGGCCAGGCCGTTGGCATAGCGCAGGTCGATCCGCGCAATATTCGCTTGCTGCTCTTTCAGTGCCTTGGCATGAATGGCACTGAAACGCCGCATCTTTTCCACCAGATGATCCCGCCCCAGCAGCAGCTCGATGCCCTGCGCGGTGGAGAGAAACCAGCTGCCACGCTCACGCAATTCCAGGCGTGACACGGTAAAACCCATGGGCCGCAGCATCTGACTGAGCACCTGGTACTGCTGCATGACCTTCTGCTGTGCACGCTTGGGCCCGTAGAGCTGGGGCAGATGCTGATAGTCATCCAGCTGATTGGGGGCAAAGGCCTCGCCCTGACTGTTGAGCAGGGCCTCGTCACCCCAACGGGCGATCGGCAGCTGCTCTTCCAGGCGGATCAGCACCTGGTCCGGCCACACCCGGCGCACCTGGGCATTGGCGACCCAGGGCATCTGTTCCAGCTCCAGACGCATGCCGCGCAGGTCGGCGCTGAAGAAACTGGCCGCCACGAAGGGCGCGATACGCTGCTGCACGGCCTGCTGGCTGGTGTAGCTCAGGTCACCCTCGACGCTGACCCGTGCAATCGGCTGGTCCATATAGGGCATCAGGTGCAAGGACAGCTGGTAAGCCCCCAGGCCCAGGCCCAGCAGCAGGAAAGGCCAGGCCACCTGCTTGAGCCAGGCAAAGCTCGGCCGGGGCAGGCTGACCCGTAGGCTGATCGGTTCCTTGGCCACCAGGCGGCTGGCGCCGCGCGGCACAGGCTTGCCGCCGCGCCCGGGGGCGCGGCTGGAGCCTGGCTGGTGACGCAGGTGCGCGCCCATAAATTAACCCCTGGCCTCAAGGCTATCGGCCAGAATGGCCAGTACCAGCTGCTGGAAATCCAGACCGGCCGCCTTGGCCGCCATGGGCACCAGGCTGTGGTCGGTCATGCCCGGTACGGTGTTGACTTCCAGCAGCCAGAACTGGCCGTCGGCGTCCTGCATCACGTCGGCCCGGGCCCAGCCCTGGGTGCCGACCGCTTCGCAGGCGCGGGCGGTGAGTTCCTTGAGCTCCGCCTCCTTCTCGGCGGACAGGCCGCAGGGAATGCGGTACTGGGTGTCATTGGCCAGGTACTTGGCGTCGTAGTCGTAGAAGCTGTGCGGGGTGCCCAGGCCGATGGGTGGCAACACCTGGCCGCGCAACATGGCGATGGTGAACTCGGGGCCGGCAATCACCTGCTCGACCAGCACCTGGGCGTCGTAACGGCTGGCGTCCTGCCAGGCGCTGATCAGCTCATCCAGGCTGGCGACCTTGGCCATGCCGATACTGGAGCCCTCATGGGCCGGCTTGACGATCAATGGAAAGCACAGCTCATTCGCGGCCGTTTCGCAGTCGGCCACAGACGCCAACGCGGCATGGCGCGGAGTGGGCAGGCCCAGGCTCTGCCACACCTGCTTGGTACGCAATTTGTCCATGGCCAGGGCCGAGGCCAGGATGCCGCTGCCGGTGTAGGGAATCCCGGCGCATTCGAGCAGGCCCTGCATACTGCCGTCTTCACCGCCACGGCCATGCAGGACGATAAAGGCGCGGTCGATCTTCTCGGCCAGCAGGCGCTGCAGAAAATCCGTGCCGACATCGATACCGAAAGCATCCACCCCGGCGTTCTGCAGGGCGGCGAGCACGGCATTGCCGGATTTCAGCGACACTTCGCGCTCGGCGCTGGTGCCGCCGAACAGCACGGCGACGCGACCGAAGGCTTTGGGGTCTAGGGTGCTGTGCAGACTCATTGTGCCTCCCCCACGAACAGCGGGTGCTTGATCAGTTGCGGGGCCAGGCCGCCGATATCTCCAGCGCCCTGACAGAGCAGGATGTCACCGGCACGCAGCAGCGGTTTGAGCAGCGGCGCCAGGTCGCTGCCACGCTCCACATAAATGGGGTCGAGCTGGCCACGCTGGCGAATGCTGTGGCACAGGTGCTTGCTGTCGGCGCCGGGAATCGGCTCCTCGCCGGCCGGGTAGACCTCCATCAGCAGCACCACATTGGCCTCGCCCAGCACCTGCACGAAGTCCTCGTAGAGATCGCGGGTACGGCTGTAGCGGTGCGGCTGATAGACCATCACCAGGCGCCGCTCCGGCCAGCCGCCGCGCACGGCCTTGATCACTGCAGCCACTTCGCGGGGGTGATGACCGTAGTCATCCACCAGCATCACGCTGCCGCCTTCCACCGGCAGTTCGCCGTATACCTGAAAGCGCCGGCCGACGCCCTGGAAGCCCGACAGGCCCTGGACGATGGCCTCGTCACTGATGCCCTCGTCGGTGGCGATGGCGATGGTGGCCAGGGCATTAAGCACGTTGTGGTTGCCCGGCATGTTGACCGATACGTCCAGCGGCTCGCGGCCATTGCGCAGCACGGTAAAGAAGGTCTGCATGCCCTTCTGGCTGATATTCACCGCGCGCACGTCGGCGTCCTCGCCAAAGCCGTAGGTCAGGGTCGGGCGCTTCACCTGGGGCAGGATCTCGCGCACGATCGGGTCGTCCACGCAGAGCACCGCCAGGCCATAGAACGGCAGGTTGTGCAGGAACTCGACGAAGGTCTTCTTCAGCTTGTTGAAGTCGCCCTCGTAGGTGCTCATATGGTCCATGTCGATATTGGTGACCACCGAGACCATGGGCTGCAGGTGCAGGAAGCTGGCGTCGCTCTCGTCGGCTTCGGCGATCAGGTAACGGCTACTGCCCAGCTGGGCATTGGTGCCCGCGGCATTCAACCGGCCACCAATCACGAAGGTCGGGTCCAGGCCGCCGGCGGCAAACACCGAGGCCAGCAGGCTGGTGGTGGTGGTCTTGCCGTGGGTGCCGGCCACCGCGATGCCGTGGCGATAGCGCATCAGTTCGGCGAGCATCTCGGCCCGTGGCACCACCGGAATGCGCCGCTCGATGGCATTGGCCACTTCCGGGTTGGCGGTGTTGATGGCGCTGGACACCACCAGCACATCGGCCTGCTCGGCGTTCTCGGCGCGGTGGCCGATATAAATGGTGGCGCCAAAGCTTTCCAGGCGCTCGGTCACGGCCGAGGTCTTGAGGTCGGAGCCAGAGACTTCGTAGCCCAGGTTGAGCAGCACTTCGGCGATACCGCACATGCCCACCCCGCCGATACCGACGAAATGGATACGGCGGATGCGGCGCATGCGGCGGATTTCCGAGCGCGCGGCGGCGGGAGACTTAGCCACGGGCCACCTCCAGGCAGATATCGACCACCTCGCGGGTGGCGTCCGGTTTGGCCAGGCTGCGGGCGGTACGGCCCATGGCCTTGAGTTTTTCGGGATGCATCAGAACCTCGGTCAGCTGCGCGGCCAGCGTGGCGGCGTCAGTGGAAGCTTGCGGCAGCAGGATGGCGGCATCCTGGCTGGCCAGGTATTGGGCGTTGCGGGTCTGGTGATCGTCGATGGCGTGGGGCAGCGGCACCAGGAAGGCCGGCAAGCCCGCAGCGGCCAGCTCACTGACGGTCAGCGCACCGGCCCGGCACACCACCAGATCGGCCCAGGCATAGGCCCGTGCCATGTCCTTGATAAAGGGCGCGACGGTCGCTTCGACGCCAGCGGCCTGATAGCGTTCCGTGCTGATGTCGGCATGTTGCTTGCCGGCCTGGTGGAACACCTCCGGGCGCAGCTCGGGGGTGACGGCCTTTAGCGCCTCGGGCAGCAGTTTGTTCAGCGGCTCGGCGCCCAGGCTGCCGCCCAGCACCAGCAAACGCACCCGGCGCGCCCCCAGGGCATCACGCGGGGTTTCCAGGAACAGTTCCTCGCGCACCGGGTTGCCGGTGGTGCGGCGCTTGGCCGATGCCTTGAAGGTATCCGGGAAGGCTTCGCAGACGCGGTCGGCGAAGGGCACCAGGCTGCGGTTGGCGGTGCCGGCCACGGCGTTCTGCTCATGGATGATCAGCGGCGCACCGGCCATATGCGCGGCCAGGCCGCCCGGGCCGGTGACATAGCCGCCCATGCCCAGCACGCATACCGGCTGCAACTCGCGCATGATCCGGCGCGCCTGCAGCAGGGCGCGGACCAGCTGGAACGGCGCCTTGAGCAACGACAGCTTGCCCTTGCCGCGCAGGCCGCTGACGCCGATCAGGTGCAGCGGCAGTTCGGCGGCCGGCACCAGCTCGTTCTCGATGCCACGGGGCGTACCCAGCCAGTGCACGCTGTAGCCACGGGCCTTGAATTCCTTGGCGCAGGCCAGGGCGGGAAACACGTGGCCGCCGGTACCGCCGGCCATGATCAGGACATTACCGCGCATGGGCCGGCTCCTCGACAAAGTCGTGCTCATCGAACTCCAGCTCCTCGCTACCCAGGCTGGTGCGCCGCTCCCACTCGATGCGCAGAAGCATGGCCAGACTGACGCAGCAGATCACCAGGGAACTGCCGCCATAGCTGAGGAACGGCAGGGTCAGACCCTTGGTCGGCAGCAAACCGACATTCACCCCGATATTCACCAGGAACTGGCCGATCCACAGGAAGGCCAGGCCGTAGGCCACATAGGCGGCAAAGTACTGACGCGCCCGCTCGGCCCACAGGCCGATATACAGGGCACGCACGGTGACGAACACGAACAGGCCCAGGGTGACCAGGGCGCCGACCATGCCCAGCTCCTCGGCCAGCACGGAGAAGACGAAGTCGGTATGCGCCTCGGGCAGGTAGAACTGCTTCTGGATGCTGTTGCCCAGGCCCACGCCAAACCATTCGCCACGGCCGAAGGCAATCAGCGCCTGGGTCAGCTGGTAACCGGCGCCGTACTGGTCGGCCCAGGGGTCGGTAAAGGTGATCAGGCGCTGCAGGCGGTATTCCTGGGTCTGCACCAGGACGAACACCGCGCCCACCGCCAGGGCCACCATCAGGCCGAAGCGCAGCAGGCCGACACCACCGAGAAACAGCATGGCCATGGCCGCGCCCATCATCACCACGGTGGCGCCAAAGTCAGGCTCCAGCAGCAGCAGGCCGGCCATGGGCAGCAGCACCACAAAGGGCTTGAAGAAGCCCATCCAGCTTTCCCGTACTTCCTGCTGACGGCGCACCAGATAACCGGCGAGGAACACCACCACAAACAGCTTGGCCAGCTCCGAGGGCTGCACGTTGAAGGCGCCGAAGCCGATCCAGCGCATGGAACCGTTGACCTCGCGACCGATACCCGGCACCAGCACCAGCACCAGCAGGGCGAAGGCCGCCAGCAGCAGCAGCCAGTCGAAACGCTGCCACACCGCCAGGGGTACCAGGACCACCACAAAGGCAGCACCCAGACCGATCACCACATAAATCAGATGGCGGATCATGTAGTACAGGGGGTTGCCGGCATTCACCGCCGCCACCTCGGTGGACGCCGAGGCGATCATCACCAGCCCCAGGCCAAGCAGGGCCAGGCAGCCGGCCAGCAGCGGGAAGTCGATATCCACACCACGGCGGCCGAACAGGGGCGAAGGCGAGATGCGCAGCAGGCTCAGCATCAGTGCAAGGCCTCCACGGCTTGGGCGAACAGGCGCCCGCGTTCTTCGAAATTCTTGAACATGTCCAGGCTGGCGCAGGCCGGCGACAGCAGCACGGCATCGCCGCTTTCGGCCAGCTCACTGCAGCGCTGCACGGCTTCATCGAGCGTTTTCACCCGCAGCAGCGGCGCGGCATCGCCCAGGGCCTCGGCCAGACGCTCGGCATCGCGGCCCAGCAGCACCACGGCGCGGCAGAACTGGGCTACCGGCGCTTTCAGCGCAGAAAAATCGGCGCCCTTGCCGTCGCCACCGGCGATCAGCACCAGCTTGCCGGCAATATCCGCGCCTAGGCCTTCGATGGCGGCCAGGGCCGCGCCCACATTGGTGGCCTTGGAGTCGTCGTAGTAGTTCACCCCGGCGCGCTCGCCGACCCATTGGCAACGATGGGCCAGGCCCTTGAACTGACGCAGGGTGCCCAGCATCGCCTCGAATGGCAGGCCCACGGCATGGCCCAGGGCCAGAGCGGCCAGGGCATTGGACTGGTTATGGGCGCCACGGATCTTCAATTCGCGTACCGGCATCAAGGCAGCAAACTGATAGGCCAGGTACTTCTCGCCGTTTTCTTCCAGCAGGCCAAAACGGTTGAAGTCCGGCTTGCCCAGGCCGAAGCACAGGCTGGGCAGCTGATCGGCCACCAGCGGACGCGACAGCGCGTCATCGCGGTTGATCACCACCTGGCGCGCCCCCCGGAAGATCCGGTGCTTGGCCAGGTGATAGGCCGGCAGGCCGCTGTAGCGGTCCATATGGTCTTCGCTGATATTCAGGCAGGTGGCCACTTCGGCATTGAGCTGGTGGGTGGTTTCCAGCTGGAAGCTGGACAGCTCCAGCACATAGAGCTCGACGCTGTCATCCAGCAGGTCCAGGGCCGGGGTACCGAGGTTGCCGCCCACTGCCACACGTTTGCCGGCTGCTGCGGCCATCTCGCCCACCAAAGTGGTCACCGTGCTCTTGGCGTTGGAGCCGGTAATGGCCACGATCGGCGCCTTGGCATAACGGGCAAACAGGTCGATATCGCCGGACAGCTTGACCCCGCGGGCCGCCGCCTCGGCCAGGGCCGGAGTGCTGATGGCCAGGCCCGGGCTCACATAGAGCTCCGAGGCGCGACAGAGGAACTCTACATCCAGCTCGCCGCAGCGCACTTCCACCTGCGGGTAGTCACGCTTGAGACCGTCCAGCTCCGGTGGGTTCGCCCGGGTGTCGCACACGGCAAAGCGCAGGCCCTGGCGCGCGAGGAAGCGCACCAGGGACATGCCGCTCTTGCCGAGACCGACAACGATGCGGAATTGGTCGGAAGCGATCAGGCTCATGCTGTTATAAACCCTCAGTCCTCAACGCAGTTTCAGGGTGGCCAGGCCGATCAGCACCAGCACCACGGTGATGATCCAGAACCGCACGATCACGCGCGGCTCGGGCCAGCCTTTGAGTTCGAAATGGTGGTGGATCGGCGCCATGCGGAACACGCGCTTGCCAGTCAGCTTGAAGCTGGCCACCTGGATGATCACCGACAGGGTTTCCACCACGAAGATGCCGCCCATGATGAACAGCACCACTTCCTGACGGACGATCACGGCGATGGTGCCCAGGGCCGCGCCCAGGGCCAGGGCACCGACGTCGCCCATGAAAACCTGGGCCGGGTAGGTGTTGAACCAGAGAAAGCCCAGGCCAGCACCGACCAGGGCGGCGCAGAAGATGATCAGCTCGCCGGCACCCGGCACATAGGGGATCAGTAGGTATTCGGCGAAATTCACGTTGCCCGACAGGTAGCAGAAGATGCCCAGGGCGCCGCCGACCATGACGGTGGGCAGAATGGCCAGGCCGTCGAGGCCGTCAGTGAGGTTCACCGCGTTGCTGGAGCCGACAATCACGAAGTAGGTCAGCACGACAAAACCCAGCCCCAGCTCCAGGCTGAAATCCTTGAGCAGCGGCAGGAACAGGGTGGTTTCCACCGGGCTCTGGGCGGTCATAAACAGGAAGATGGCGGCGCCCAGGCCGAATACCGACTGCCAGAAATACTTCCAGCGGCTCGGCAGGCCGCGGGAGTTCTTCTCGATCACCTTGCGATAGTCATCGACCCAGCCGATGGCGCCGAACAGCAGGGTCACGGCCAGCACCACCCACACATAGCGATTGGACAGGTCGGCCCAGAGCAGCGTGCTGACCGCAATGGCGGTGAGAATCAGGGCGCCACCCATGGTCGGCGTGCCCTTCTTCGACAGGTGCGACTGCGGCCCGTCGTTGCGCACGGCCTGGCCGATCTGGCGGATCTGCAGGGTGCGGATCATCCAGGGCCCCAGCCACAGGGCCAGGGCCAGGGCGGTGAGCACGCCGAGGATGCCGCGCAGGGTCAGGTACTGAAAGACCGCGAAGCCCTTGTAGAACTGTTGCAGGTATTCGGCCAGCAGCAGCAGCATTAGTGAGTCTCCCCGACTGTGCCACAGAGCGCCGCCACGACCTTATCCATCGCGGCGCTGCGTGATCCTTTGATTAGAATGGTGGTGCCGGCCTGCTCGACGCTCAGGGCTTCGAGCAAGCTGGCCTGATCCTGAAAATGCCGACCCTGGGCGCCGAACTCCTCGACCGCATAGGCCATCAGCGGGCCCACGGCATAGAGCGCAGAGACCTTGCCGGCAGCATGCCGACCGACTTCGCGGTGGCCCTGCTCGGCCCACTCGCCCAGCTCGCCCATATCCCCCAGCACCAGCAGGGTACGACCAGGAAAGCCGGCGAGAATGTCCACCGCGGCGCACATGGATACCGGGTTGGCGTTGTAGCTGTCGTCGATCACTCGCAGGCCCTTGGCGGTCAACTGCGCAGCGACGCGGCCCTTGACCGGCTGCACGGCCTGCAGGCCGGCCTGGATGGCACTCGGGGCAATGCCCACAACCAGGGCGGCCGCGGCCGCGGCCAGGGCATTGGCCACATTGTGCTCGCCCAGCAGGTTGAGCTGCACCGGCATCCGGCCGGCAGCGCAATTGAGGGTAAAGGCCATGCAGCCGCGGGCATCGCGGGTCATATCGGTGGCATAGACATCGGCGGCCGGGTTGCTCAGGGCGAAGCTGCGCACCGGGCGGCCGGCTGCGCGGCGCTGCCAGATAGCGAAGGCCTTGTCGTCCAGATTGAGCACGGCCACGCCATCGGCCGGCAGGCCTTCGATGATTTCGCCCTTGGCCTCGACGATCTTTTCCGGGCCACCGAACTCGCCGACATGGGCATTGCCGGCGTTGTTGAGGATGGCCACCTGGGGCCGGGTCAGGCCCACGGTATAGGCGATCTCGCCGACATGGTTGGCACCCAGCTCGATCACCCCGGCAACATGCTCGGGGGCCAGCTCCAGCAGGGTCAGGGGCGCGCCCAGGTCATTGTTCAGGTTGCCGCGGGTGGCCAGCACCGGGCCATTCAGGCCGGCACGCAGGATACTGGCGAGCATCTCCTTGACCGTGGTCTTGCCGCTGGAACCGGTGACGGCCAGCAGCGGCGCGGTGAAGGCCTGGCGATTCAGCGCACCGAGCTGGCCCAGGGCCAGGCGGGTATCGCCGACCAGCAGCTGCGGCAGTGGCGCATCCGCCACCTCGCGCTGTACCAGAGCTGCGACGGCGCCCTTGGCGGCAACCTCGGCCAGGTAGTCATGGCCATCGAAGTTCGGCCCGACCAGGGCGATAAACAGCTGCCCGGGTTCGATCTTGCGGCTATCGGTGCTGACCGCAGCGAAGGCGACATCGCTTCCGATCAGGCGGGCCTGCAGCGCCTGCGCCACGTCGCTCAGCAGCAGTGGCTTAAGCATGGGCCACCTCCCAGTCGGCCAGGGCCTTGCCGGCCTCCTCCAGGTCGGAGAAGGGTTGGCGCACGCCGTTGATTTCCTGGTAGTCCTCGTGGCCCTTGCCGGCCAGCACCAGCACATCATCAGCCTGGGCGGCAGCGATCAGCTGGGCAATGGCCTGGCCACGACCATGGACGAACTGCACCTTGTCTGGCGCGACAAAGCCTGCGCGGATATCCGCCACGATCTGCTCGGGCGCTTCAGTGCGCGGATTGTCGTCGGTGACCAGCACGGCATCGGCCAGGCGCTCGGCGACCGCCGCCATCAGCGGACGCTTGCCGCTGTCGCGATCGCCACCGCAGCCGAACAGGCACAGCAGGCGACCCTGGACATGGGGGCGCAGGGCTTCAAGCACCTTTTCCAGGGCATCCGGGGTGTGGGCGTAGTCCACCACCACCAGCGGCTTGCCGGCACCACCCAGGCGCTGCATGCGCCCCACAGGTCCCTGCAGGCGCGGCAGCACCTGGAGAATTTCATCCAGTGGATAGTCCATGCCCAGCAGGCTGCCGACCACGGCCAGCAGGTTGCTCAGGTTGAAGCGCCCCAGCAGGCTGCTGCGCAGGCGACCCTCACCGCGGGGGGTGACCAGGGTGGCCCGCACGCCCTGCTCGTCGAACTGCGCATCGCGGCAATACAGGTAGGCAGCGCTATCGCTCAGGCTGTAGCCGATCAGACGCGAGCCGTGTTCGCGGGCGGCCAGTTCGCGACCAAAAGCATCATCCAGGTTGATCACCCGGCAACGCAGGCTATCCCAGGCGAACAGTGCGGCCTTGGCCTCGCCATAGGCCTGCATGTCGCCGTGGTAATCCAGGTGATCGCGGGACAGGTTGGTAAACACCGCCACATCGAAGTCCAGGGCGGCAACCCGGCCCTGGTGCAGGCCATGGGACGACACTTCCATGGCCACGGCGCGGGCGCCGGCCAGCTGCAGGTCGGCCAGGGTGGCCTGGACGCCAATGGGGTCAGGAGTGGTGTGGTAGCCCTGGGCCAGGGCGTTATAGAAGCCATTGCCGAGGGTACCGACTATGCCGCAACGGCTGCCCAGCAGATCCAGGGCCTGGGCCAGCAACTGGCTGACACTGGTCTTGCCATTGGTGCCGGTGATGCCGATCAGCTGCAGGCCACGACTGGGCTCGCCATAGAAGCGCCCGGCAATGGCCGAGAGCTGGCCGGCCAGGCCTTTGATCGCCACCAGTTCGGCGCTGTGGGCATGCATGGCTGCCGCGCCCTCGGCCTCATAGGCCACGGCAGCGGCGCCACGGGCAATGGCGTCGGCAATATGCAGGCGGCCGTCCTGCTGGGTGCCGGGCACGGCGAGAAACAGATCACCCGGGCGCACCTTGCGGCTGTCCAGGGTCAGTTCGCGAATCAGTACCGGGCTGCTGGCCTGCGGCAGCAACTGATTAAGCGGCATGGGCATCAGATACGCCCTCCTTTGGCGTTTTCGACCACGGCGGTCTGCGGCTCCGGCAGGTTGTCCGGGGCCACGTTCATCAGGCGCAGGGCGCCGGCCATGACCTTGCCGAACACCGGAGCCGAAACCAGGCCACCGTAATAACCGCCCTCACTGGGCTCATCGATCATGATCACCGCGGCGATGCGCGGATTGTTGATGGGACCAACCCCGGCGAAGAAGGAACGGTAGGCCTTGTCCACATAGCCCTTGCTGCCGGTGGCTGCCTTGCGCGCCGTGCCGCTCTTGCCACCCACGTGATAGCCCGGCACCTTGGCCCGGGCACCGCCGCCACCTGGCTCCTCAACCACGGACTGGAGCATGCCGACCACGGTCTTGGCGATTTGCTGATCAATCACCTGAGTCGCCTGCGGACGACGATCCAGACGCACCATGGACAACGGCACATTGCGCCCGTCGTTGGCCAGCACTGCATAGGCATGGGCCAGTTGTACCGCGGTTACCGACAGGCCATAGCCGTAGGCCAGGGTGGCGGTTTCCGCCTGACGCCAGACCCGATGATTGGGCAGATTGCCGACGCGCTCGCCGGGGAAACCCAGACCGGTATCCTGGCCCAGGCCGACCTGCTGCATCACCGCATAGATGGGCTCGGCACCGATATCGAAAGCGATCTTGCTGATGCCGACGTTGCTCGACTTCATCAGGATCTCGGTGAGGTTGAGCATGCCTCCGCGGGACACGTCGCGAATGGTGTAGCGGCCGATCTTCATGCTGCCCGGCGCCGTGTCCACGGTGGACTCGGGCTTCCAGCGCCCGGAACCCAGGGCAGCAGCGATGGAGAAAGGCTTGACCGTGGAGCCCGGTTCGAACACGTCGATCATGGCGCGGTTACGCATGGCCGCCGGCTGCAGGCTGCGGCGATTGTTCGGGTTGTAGGTGGGCTGGTTGACCATGGCCAGTACCTCACCGGTCTGCACATCGAGCAGCACCAGGCTGCCGGCCTTGGCGCCGAATTCGCTGACCGCCTTGCGCAGCTCGCGATGGGCCAGGTATTGCAGGCGCAGGTCAATGGACAACGCCAAGGCCCGACCGGCCTTGGCGTTCTGTGCCACCTGGACATCCTTGATCAGACTGCCGCGCCTGTCCTTGAGCACCTGGCGCTTGCCCGGCACCCCGGCCAGCCATTCCTCGAAGGCCAGTTCCATGCCCTCGCGGCCGCGGTCGTCGATATCGGTAAAGCCCACCACATGGGCGGCCACCTCCCCGGCCGGGTAGAAGCGACGGAATTCCTCGATGGCATAGACCCCGGGCATCTTGAGGTCGAGGATGCGCTGCCCCTGCTCCGGAGTCAGGCCACGCACCAGATACATGAACTCGCGGGCCTGAGCCGCCTGCAGGCGCTCGGCAAAAGCCTTGGCGTCCTGACCCAGGGCCGCCGCCAGCTCACCCCAGCGGGCCTTGGCCGCCTGCAGCTCGCGGCCATTGGCCCACAGGGTGGTGACCGGGGTGCTCACGGCCAGGGGTTCGCCGTTGCGATCGGTAATCAGCCCGCGATGGGCCGGAATGGGGATATGGCGTACGCTGCGGGCATCGCCATGGGCCTGCAGGAAGCCGTTGTCGAGCACCTGCAGATCGGCAATACGCCAGGCGATAGCGCCGACCATCAGAGCCAGCAGCGCCAGCACCAGGCGAAAGCGCCAGGGATAGAGTGCCCCCTGCAGACCGATCATGGCGCCACCATGCGGACTTCGCCCGGCTCGGGAATGTGCATACCCAGGCGCTCACTGGCCAGGGCCTCGATGCGGTTGTGTGCGGTCCAGGTACTCTGCTCCAGCACCAGGCGGCCCCACTCGGCCTGGGCCTTGTCGCGCACACTGAGTTCGCCATACAGCTCGTTGAGCAGCTGACGGTTCCAGTGGGCGCTGTAGGACACCGCCAGGGCAGACAGCAAAATCCCCAGGAACAGCACCAGCATCAGCAGGCTGCCCTGGGGCAAGGGTTTGGCGAATAGCGCGCTCATCGCAGCTTCTCCGCCACGCGCATGACCGCGCTACGCGCGCGCGGGTTGGCCGCCAGCTCCGCCTCGGAGGCGAACTGCGGCTTGCCCAGCAGCTTCAGGCGCGGCTCGAAGGCCTTGGGGATGATCGGCAGATCACGCGGCAGCTTGTCCGCCTCGCCCTTGGCCTGGCGCTTCATAAACTGTTTGACGATACGGTCTTCCAGGGAGTGGAAGCTGATCACCACCAGGCGCCCGCCCACTTCCAGGGTATCCAGGGCTGCCTGCAGGCCGCGTTCAAGATCGCCCAGCTCGTTATTGACGTGAATGCGCAGGCCCTGGAAAGCACGGGTGGCCGGGTTCTTGCCCTTTTCCCAGGCCGGGTTGGCCTCGGTCAGCACGGCCGCCAGATCGGCGGTACGAATAAAAGGCTGCAGCGCCCGGCGCTCGACCACGGCACGGGCCATGCGCTTGGCGAAACGCTCCTCGCCGTATTCCTTGAATACCCGGGCAATCTCGTCGGCACTGGCACTGGCAATAAAGTCTGCTGCGCTGATCCCGACAGCCGGGTTCATGCGCATATCCAGCGGGCCGTCATTGAGAAAGCTGAAACCACGGCTGGCATCGTCCAGCTGCGGCGAGGAAACGCCCAGGTCCAGCAGAATGCCACTGACCTTGCCGGCCAGACCGCGCTGCGCGCACTCCTCGCCCAGCTCGGCGAAGCTGCGCTGCACAACGACAAAGCGGCCATCTTCGGCCGCCAGCTGATTGCCCGTCGCGATTGCCAGGGGATCCTTGTCGAACCCCAGCAGGCGACCGTCCGGCCCAAGATTCTGCAAGATCAGACGACTATGCCCGCCCCGGCCGAAGGTGCCATCCAGATAGCAGCCATCGGCGCGCACGGCGAGACCGTCGACGGCCTCATCGAGCAACACGGTGATATGGCGAAAGCTGCTGGTTTCGGTCACAGGATCAGGTCACGTAGTTCGTCAGACAGGGCACCCGGTTGCTTGATGGCCGCCAGATCGGCATCGGCCACTGCATTCCAGGCATCTTCATCCCACAGTTGAAACTTGTTGAGCTGGCCGACCAGCATGGCGCGCTTGTCCAACCTGGCGTATTCGCGCAAACGCGGCGGCACCAGGAAGCGACCACTGGCGTCCAACTCCAGGTCGACGGCATTGCCGATCAGCAAACGCTGCAAACGGCGGTTCTCCTCGCGAAAGGAGGCCAGTTCGCGCAACTTGGCTTCGATCAGTTCCCACTCGGACAGCGGGTAGACACAGAGGCAGGGGTCGATGGCATCGATGGTCACGATAAGCTGGCCGGCGCAACGCGAAACCAGCTCGTCACGATACCGACTCGGCATCGCGAGGCGCCCTTTGGCGTCGAGACTGATGGCGTTAGCTCCGCGAAACACGACAGCGTTTCCCCTTTCTTATCTAGCTTTCCATGCCTAAAAAACCCACTTTCTGCCACTTCTTACCACTCGCGCACACTATAGGAATGCGCGCACCCCACCGTCAAGGCGCGCCACAGGGGAAAAATCCTTACAGGGCGGTAATTTAGAGAACTTTGGCAGGCGCCGGAGAGAGAATTTGACGCAACATCGGAAGGAAAAACCAAGACAATCAAAAGGACTAAAACCACAACTTAAAGTGATTTATTAAGAGTAAGATTTTTTCGGTATTAAAAAGAAAGGAACTAGAGGGGGCGTACCGGGGAAGAAAAGGTGGAGAGTCGATCTGTAAGCCGGGTTCTGTCGAGGACAGTCATTCCTCTACGACGTACATCACTGCACGCCTT
>OGCL01001494.1_pt1 | contig 19814 bp, 18 predicted proteins | sample 1570041 | NCBI WGS metagenome assembly OGCL01 (sample SAMN06266162, study PRJEB24511) | hot springs metagenome | isolation source: Hot spring water | place: South Africa: Limpopo | collected 2015-06-22
ACAAAGCCCCCCTAGGAACTTTTTTTATAAGGTGTCGTATAAAAATCCTTCACCAGCCCTTCCTATCTTACTTGCTGATTTTACTAAGCTTTATACTTCTATCGCTGATTTTGGGTTAGAGGATAAGTTAATGGTCATTTTTAGATATATCGCAAGAAAAACCCTTGCCTTCCTTTGTTTTAATAATCTTGGGTTTATCTCTTTTGGATTGAACGATACAAAAAAAACCAAAGGTATCTTTGTAAGGATTTAAAAACTGATGAATACTGTTAGGAGCGACATAAACTATATCAAAGGGTTTTATTTTGTAAACCTTATTATCAATCTTTACCCTGCCTTTACCTTTGACGCATATCACTATATGTTCATGTTTATGAAATTCAAGACTGCTGAATCCACCTTTATCTATCTCAAAATATCTTAGATGGATAGATGAATTGTCTGCTTCCTTACCAACCAGGACCTTTCTTTTTATCTCTGCCCAATTAGAAGGCTTGTTTTTATAGGGCTCAGTCTTTATGAAATTCCATGATAAGTTGCTTTTGTGTCTTATAACCTTGCTTTCGCTACTTACCATCTTATAAGGGCTGATGCCCAAGTGAGGCCACCACCAAAGGCTTCAAGTAAGATATAATCGCCTTTTTTTATCTTACCTGCTCTATTTGCATCATCAAGGGCAATGGGAATAGATGCTGCAGAGGTATTACCGCATTTTTGAATGTTCATCATTACCTTATCCATTGACAAACCAATCCTTGAGGCTACTGCTTGAATTATCCTATGATTAGCCTGATGAGGAATGAGGAGAGTTAGTTGAGAGGGTGATAATTTATTATGCTCAAGTGTCTTATCAACAAGACTGCCCAGTGTTTTTACAGCGAACTTAAAGGTCTCGTTTCCCTTCATAGAAATAGTATGTAAACGATTATTAACCGTATCTAATGAGGCAGGTTTTAATGAGCCACCAGCAGGTATTTGTATCAAGTCCCATAGATTACCATCAGAATATAGATGTGTTGAGAGAATACCACTTTTGCCCTTGTGTCCTTCCAATAAGACTGCACCAGCACCATCACCAAATAAAACACAAGTAGAGCGATCTTTCCAATCGGTAAATCTTGATAATATCTCTGTGCCAATAACAAGGATTTTTTTGTGAACACCAGATCTTATAAAGGAATCAGCTATTGAGAGGGCATAAATAAAACCTGAGCAGGCTGCATTTACATCAAAGGCAGCTGCATTTTTTGCATTCAGTTTTTTTTGAACTAAACAGGCAGTAGCTGGAAAAGGCATGTCACCTGAGATAGTAGCAACTATTATTAATGATATATCTGATGCCTTAAGACCAGCATTTTTTAAAGCTTTTTTAGATGCCTCATAGGCAAGATCTGATGTAGTTTTATTAACATCAGCAATTCTTCTCTCTTTGATCCCTGTCCTTTCAGTAATCCATTCATCAGAGGTGTCAACCATTGTTGAGAGTTCAGCATTTGATAAAACTTTTGAAGGGAGAAACGAGCCTGTAGATATTATTTTTGATCTTATCATTTTTTAGAAAACTCTGCAAAGTCTTTTAGGTTTTCCATAATTCTTAGATGGACCTCCTTTGATGCCATCTCTGCAGCAACCCAAAGTGCATTTTTTATTGCCTTTGCAGAAGACCTCCCGTGACTAATGATGCTCGTGCCATTGATGCCAAGTAATGGGGCACCGCCATATTCGGAATAATCTGTCCTCTTTTTGAAATTTCTAATCGCAGGTTTTATTAGTAAATAACCCAGCTTACCAGTACTGAGGTTTGCAATCTCCATTTTTAGCATCTTCAATATCATTTCTGCGAGCCCTTCACTAACTTTTAGTGCAATATTACCAATAAAACCATCACAGACAATTACATCAGCACCACCTTGAAAAATATCCTTCCCCTCAATATTTCCAATAAAGTTAAAATTTGCTTTTTTCAAGTATTTAAAGGCATCTTTGGTGAGTTCATTTCCCTTGGTGTCTTCCTCTCCAATACTTAATATAGCAACCCTCGGTGATTCATTCTTAAATATTGCCTTGTAATAAGCCTCACCCATATATCCAAATTGAAGCAAGTTCAAGGGTTCACAATCAACATTAGCCCCTGCATCAATGAGAAGAAAATGACCTGTAAGAGAAGGCATGATAGTAGCGATGGCAGGGCGGTCAACCTTTGGTAATTTCCCAAGAATAAACAAAGAGGCAGCCATCACAACTCCTGAATGTCCAGCACTTACAACTGCATTAGCTTCACCATTTTTGACAAGTTCAATTGCAAGATGGATTGAGGAATTTCTCTTTTTTCTCAAGGCAGTTGATGCCTTATCGTTAATATCAACTGCTTCGTCAGTATGTACGATGGTGATTTTTGATAAATTGAATTTTTTGCCAGCAAGGCATGGGTTGATTTTTTCCTCATTACCAACGAGTATAATGTCTAAGCCAAACTCATTGACCGCATCAAGTGCACCAGCAATAGTTACATCAGGGGCAAAATCACCACCCATAGCATCAAGGGCAATTTTCATTTAGAAAACTCCAAAATATATAATCTCCCTTGCAAAAAAGAAAATGGGAATTTTCTTGTTATTTTTCACATCCAAATTTATTTTGAATCAACAAGGATTATCTTTTTTTTGTCATAGGTGCCACAACTTGGACAGATATGATGAGGTCTTTTCATCTCTTTACATTCTGTACAGACAGTCAAAGAAGGATACTCACCTTTCCAATTTGCCCTTCTTTTATCTCTCCTTGACTTTGAGTGTCTTGAAGTTAGATTTGCCATACAAACTCCTTTCTATCTTATATTTAAGTTAAAAATACTAACCTGTGCCTCTTTATTGCAATCACAGGTTTCGCTGTTTAAATCAACACCACAATTAGGACATAAACCTTTACAATCATCCTTACAAAGAGGCTTCATAGGTATGTTTAGCCTAATCTCCTGGATTAAAAATTCTATCAAGTCTATTTCATCATTTTTATAAAATTCTGTATCAAGTTCACCAGTATGTAGTTCATAATTATCATCTTTTGTTAAAACACTTGCAGGATGAAAAACCGTATTAATAACACTGTTTGTTGTAAATTGATAATCATTTAAACATCTACTACAATTTAACTCTAAGGTAGATTTAATAACCCCTTCAATTATTACTTGTGAGTTAGTCTTAAAGATTTTTACAAAACCAATTATAGGAGATTTAAATTCAATATCCTTTTGATTAACTGACTCTGATAATTCGTATTGAAGACCCTCTAAAGGTATTTCCGAGACAATTATTTTTTTCATGGCCTTGTAATTTTAAAGACAGATAATTTAGTGATTTGTAACTATTTTTGTCAAATCAGTTTAAGAAACCTTAAAATAGCGCTTAGGAAGGGCTGTTTCAGGATTTTTATAATCGACAGATTTTATTTATAATTTTGTTGATTTATTCATTTAAAACAATGCCTTATGACAAAGCCCCCTAGGAACTTTTTTTATAAGGTGTCGTATAAAAATCCTTCACCAGCCCTTCCTATAGCTTTTGGTGATTTATGCCATTTTCAAATCTTATCGCATTTAGATTAAAGGGGTTGTAATTCCATCAAACAGAAATTTTAAATATTTGAAACTTTTTAGGTCTGTAATATATTTAACAGAATTTTAACAATTTTTATGGCATAATATATAAAAATGAAAAAGACTTTTGTCCTTGATACAAATGTCCTCATACATGACCCACACTCAATATTCAAGTTTGATAACAACGATATTGTAATTCCTTTTGTAGTTATAGAAGAGCTTGACAAGCTCAAAAAAGGGCATGGTGAAATTGCCTACTCTGCAAGACATGCCTTGAGGATACTTGATTCACTTAGAGAAAAAGGCTCTATATCTAACGGAATATCTTTAGAAAATGGTGGAACACTTACAGTTTTTAATAATTCCAGAGAAATCAGTAATTATCCCATTGATTCAAGCCTTGAGGATAATAAGATAATTTTAACAGCACTTACCATTAAAAATAACCAATTTTTGAAATCAAATAATCTTTGCTATCCTGTAATTATTGTCTCCAAGGATACTGCTGTAAGGATTAAGGCAGAATCCCTTGGTATCTCTGCAGAGGATTATAAGCACGATAAGACAACAATATTTCAACAATATGGTAGGGTTTTAAATACTGGTGAGGAGACAAATGGGATTTATTCGGTGCGATATATCCAATCTGAAAGTAATATTTATAAGTTATCAGGTCTTCAAGATTTTAAATTAATCAAAAGGGCAAAGGAGATTTCAGGTGTTGAACCAAGAAATATTGAACAAACTTGTGCTATTGATGCACTCATTGACCCTGACATAGAGATTGTAACACTGACTGGTTCTGCAGGAACGGGCAAGACACTTCTTGCCCTTGCTGCAGGACTACATCAAACTGCCCAGATTACAAAAAAGACCTCCCTCTATGAACAAGTAATTGTTACAAGACCAGTAGTCCCTATGGGAAATGATATTGGTTATCTTCCAGGTGACGTTGAAGAGAAACTGAAACCATGGATGCAACCCATATTTGATAATCTTGAGGTTATTATCAACACCCCCAAAAACCTTACAAAAGACAAGTCTATTCCAATGAAGGGTTATCAATACCTGATTGATGCAGACTTGTTGCAAATAGAACCTCTTACATACATAAGAGGAAGGAGTCTGCCTAAGAGATATTTCATTATTGATGAGGCTCAAAATCTCAGACCCCTTGACATCAAAACAGTTGTAACAAGATGTGGTGAAGGGACAAAGATTGTCTTTACGGGTGATTTAGATCAGATTGATACACCCTATCTTGACAAGATGAGTAATGGCCTTGCATACCTAATAAGTAGATTTATCAATGAGGAAAACTTCTGTTTTTTAAACCTAAAAGAGAGCGTAAGGTCTAAATTATCTGAACAAGGTGCAAGATTACTTTAAATTATTGATAAATTATTGTATTCCTGTCACTTCATTTTACAGATTTTTCCACATCTGTCCAAAATAGATTTTAAAAAGACCTCCGATTCGGATAGTATAGAATTGTGAAAAAAATATAAACCCAAACCGGAGGTAAGCATGAATAAGTTTAACAGTATTTTTGGGCAAATTCTACAAATATTTTCAAAGAACGATTTTTACATGGCAGTAAAAGAGACAGGGGCAGAAAAAAGGGCAAAAGGATTCACCTGTTGGCAGCAGTTTGTAGCGATGCTTTTTTGTCACATAGGGCAAGCACATTCTTTAAGGGAGATATGTGGAGGGCTTGCGAGTTCACTTGGCAAGATAAGGCATTTTGGGATAAAAGACGCACCAAAGCACACGACATTATCATATGCAAATGGACACAGGCCATGGCAGTTATATGAGAAGGTATTTTAGCAGTTATTATTGAGGTGTAAGGAATTAGCGACAGGAAAGAAGAAGTTTCGTTTTAAGAACAAGCTATTTAGTTTTGATGCGACAGTGATAGAGTTATGTGCGAGTTTATATGACTGGGCGAAGTATAGGCAGACGAAGGGGGCAGTAAAGTTACATTTACTATTAGACCATGAAGGATATTTAGCAGTATTTGCCCATGTAACAGGAGGCAAGATGCATGAGGTGAACGTGGCGAGGAGCATGTTTTTTCCAAAGGGTTCAATAGTAGTGATGGACAGGGGATATGTAGATTACAGATTATTTTCTGATTGGACAGAGAGGGGAGTATATTTTGTAACGAGGATGAAGGACAATGCAAGATACAGAGTAATAGAAGAAAAGGAGGTGCCAAAGAGGAGGAATATATTGAAGTACGAGGTGATAGAGTTTGAAGGGGACAAAGCGAGAGAGGATTGTTCGTATCAATTAAGGCGGATAGAAGTATGGGAAGAGGACAAGGGGGAGAGGATAGTACTTTTAACTAACCATCATGAATTTGGAGCTACGACGATATGGGCGATATACAAGGACAGGTGGCAGATAGAGATATTTTTCAAGATGATAAAGCAGAATCTAAAGATAAAGAGTATTGTAGGGACGAGTTTTAATGCAGTGATGATACAGATTTGGACAGCATTGATATCGATACTGGTATTGAGGTATCTGAAGTTCAAGTCAAGATATAGTTGGTCGTTGTCAAATTTAGTGGCGATGTTCCTGATTTTGAAAATGCAAAAAAACCTATACAAAAGGCTTGATTTAAGCAGATGGTTTCTATGAAATTAAATTATTTTGGACAGCAGTGAGTTAATTTATTATTAAATAACAATTTTACCATGATTATTTTCTTTGTATACATCATTTATGATTTAATATAAAGCTATGTTGATACTTGGTATTGATACATCATGCGATGATACTTCTGCTGCAATTGTAAAAGATGGGAAAATTATACTTTCAAATATAGTCTCTTCACAGTCAGAGATTCACACCAAATATGGTGGTATCGTGCCTGAACTTGCATCAAGAAGACATAGCGAAAATATTATCCCTGTTGTTGACCTTGCCTTATCAAAGGCAGGCATTGATAGTCATGAAATTGATGCAATAGCAGTATGCCATGGGCCAGGTCTTATTGGTTCGCTTTTAGTAGGTTGTTGTTTTGTCAAATCTTTTGCCTATATTTTAGGGAAGCCTATCCTTACGGTTAATCATCTTGAAGGTCATATTTATTCAAATCTTATAGTTGATAATCCACCTCAATTCCCCTTTATATCTTTGATCGTTTCTGGTGGACACACAAGCCTTTATTTAGTAAAAAATCATGGCGAATACAAGGAACTGGGAAAGTCTCGTGATGATGCAGCAGGTGAAGCCTATGATAAGGTGTCAAAATTAATGGGACTTGGGTATCCTGGTGGTCCAATTATCGATAAATTAGCACAAAAGGGTAATCCAAATGCCTTTGAATTTCCAAGACCTTATTTGAGTGGCTCTCTTGATTTTAGTTTTAGTGGACTTAAAACCTCAGTAAAAAATACTATTAAAAAGATTAGCCCTAAGGGCGATTCCCTCTCCCTTATACAAAAAACAGATTTGTCGGCATCTTTTCAAGCCTCTGTAGTTGATGTGCTTATACAAAAAGTTCATTGGGCTTTAAAATCAGAAGGGATACAACGGGTGTCAATAAATGGGGGTGTTTCGGCAAATGCTGAATTAAGAAAAAGAATAGTTGACTATGCAAGAGAAAATAAATTTGAAGTCTATTTACCACCACTTTATTTATGCACTGATAATGGTGCTATGATATCTGCAGTAGGTTATCAAAAATATATAAGAGGTGAAAGGGCAAATCTTGATTTCAATGTTAAAGCCTATCTGCCTTTGTAATAAGGAAAGTTATGAATAAAATATTAAAAGGAAAAACAATAGCTGTACTTTATGGCGGCAAATCCTCTGAAAGAGAGGTTTCTTTAAGGAGCGGCAAGGCTGTCTATGATGCTTTGATTTATAAGGGCTACAATTGCATACTCATCGATGGGAAGGATGATTTGTGTGTTGAATTTAAAAAAAATAATATTGACCTTGTCTTTATTGCCCTTCATGGAGGTGTTGGTGAAAATGGTGCAATTCAAGGTTTTCTTGAGGTAATAGGGTTACCATATACCGGTTCGGGCAGATTGGCATCAGCCCTTGCTATGGATAAAGAGAGATCAAAGACAAGTTTTATTTCCGAAGGTATTTCTGTAGCTCCCTATAAGGTGTTAAGAAAAGACTTATTGTTAAAAGGTAAAGTTATCAATATTGATTACCTGAAATCACTAATTAGTTTTCCATATTTTTGGGTTGTAAAACCTGTTTCTGAGGGATCAAGTATTGGTGTTCATATAATCCACAAAGATGACGAAATAATAGACTCCATTTATGATGCCTTCTCTTATGAAGACAAAATACTAATTGAAAAATACATAAAAGGAAAGGAGATACAAATAGCAATATTAAATGATAAAGTGCTTGGAGGTGTCGAGGTTAGACCCGCATCTGAATTTTATGATTATAAGGCGAAATATCATAGTGGTGGAACTACTCAATATATTATACCTCCTGAAATATCTGATCAAAACTATGAAAGACTTAAAGATAGTGCATTAAAGGCACACAAAGCACTTGGATGTAAAGGTGCAACAAGAGTTGATTTGATATTATCAGATGATGGTACAACCTATGTTCTTGAAGTCAATACAATACCGGGCATGACAACAACAAGTCTCCTACCCAAAATAGCAGAAAAGGCTGGATATAGTTTTGCTGATTTGGTTGAGCATATTGCTGTTCAGGCTATCATTGATTACCAATTATGATTTATGAATTCAACTTCTACTAAATTATCAATCAAAAAACATAAAAAAAGAAAATATTATTTAATAACTCTAATAGTGTTATTCTCTTTGATAATACTTGCTTCAACTTTATGGTGGGTTAAAAATTCTATTAAGGTTAAAGATATTTATACTTATGGCAACCAACAAGTCAAAAGTGATGACATTAGGGCAATAATGAAGGTAAAAAAAGGTGATAAGCTCTTTAGCTTTAATCTTTCTGAACTATATAATAGACTCAAGAGTTACCCTTGGATTAAAGAAACAGAGATAAGACGCGAATTAACAGGGATTCTTCATATTAGAATTAAAGAGGCAACCCCAATTGCAATTCTTAATTTAAATGAAAAAAATTATCTCTTAGATAATGATGGGATAATACTTGAAGACCTTTCTGATGCAAAGGCATTTTTTTTACCAGTTCTTAAAGATATTGACCCAACTAAACATAATGCCTCATATAAAGAAGCAATTGACTTTGTCAAATTTATGAATGAAAAAAAGTTATTTCTTAATACAGGTTCTTTGCAAATATTTGGACATAGACCTGAAGATTTGTCTATAAAGATTGATAATCTTATTATCAAGATTGGTGCTGGCGACTTTGAGCGTAAACTTACCCGTCTTGAATTTGTGCGTCAAGAGATGATTCGGCGAAATATACCTGCTGATACTATTGACTTAAGATTTTCAGATAAGATAATTGTCAAACCAAACGAAAGTTTAGATAATGTTAAAAAAAAGACAACCAGATAATCTCATTATTGGACTTGATATAGGTTCCACAAAAACTTGTGCAATATCTGCAGTAATTAATGAAAAAGTACCAGAAGTTATTGCCTATTCTACTAAACAAACAAGAGGAATAAGAAAGGGTATATTAATAGACCTTGAAAGCCTTTCAAAAACAATCATATCCACTATTGAAGAGATTGAAGAAAAAATTGATATACCAATAAGTAATGTCTTTCTTTCAGTGCCTGCAAGTCATGTTAATTTTATTAATTCTTCATCAAAAGTAAATGTAAGAAAAAAAGAAGTAACAGAAGACGACATCTCAAAAGCAATAGAGTCTGCTTCTTCTGTCCAAATTGATAATTTTTTTGAGAAAATCCATGTAATACCTTATGAATTTGTCCTTGATAATACATCTGGTATTTTAAAACCTCTTGGCATGTCTGGTACTATATTAGAAGCAAAGGTTAATATTCTTTCTTTTGATTCGAAGATCCTTAAAAATCTCATTAAATGTTGCCATAATGCAAATATTGAAGTTGACAGCATAATAATTCAAAGCCTTGCAAGTTCAGAGGCTGTGTTATTTAAAGATGAAATTGAAAATGGTCTTTTGTTTATTGAAATGGGGGGTGGTAAAACAGAGATATGTGCATTTATAGATGGTTTTATAAGGATGATTCATCTTTTGCCAATAGGAGGTAATCATTTTACTCAGGACCTTGCCATTGGATTGAAAATTCCATTCAATGAAGCAGAAAGAATAAAAAAAACCTATCACTCCAATGATAATCCTATAAATATTGAAGTTCTTTCAAAAGATGGCAATATAAAAAACATAGAATTTGAAGATATTGATAATATATTAATACCGAGGGCAGAGGAGACCTTTTCATTAATCAAAGACATAATATCTTCTTGGAGGCTTAATGAGCGTCTTTTATCAACAGTCTTATCAGGTGGTTCAAGTCAATTATATGGACTAATCCCAATAGCTGAGAAGATACTTGAGTTGCCTGTAAGAAAGGGAGTTGTTAATCTATCTAATAATGGTAATTCTCTAAACAAGGCAATTGCTAACTTTGATATCCAAGAATTACAAAAACCAGAATATGCATCTGCCATTGGTGCAGTGAATTATGGTGCTGAGATGTATTTTGCAGAAAAAAATAGAACTTTCAGACAGAAAACAAGTAGATTTTTCAGGAGTATCAAAAAAGTCTTTAGCACCAAAAAGAGAGAATAATTATTTTTCTTGATTAAAAATATTGATAAATTATAAATTTAATAGTATATTTTTATTATATATTACTGGCAATTTTAAAAAAAATTTTTAAGAAAAAAATTAATTATCCATTGAAGTCAGAGAATGTAAAAAAAGTTCTTACAAACGAGAAGAGGTGATATTTTGTTGTATTCTATTAAGCTTATAGAAAACTTCTTGTTCTCACTCTTAAAATACTATTATAAAGGGGGTAATCTTGCAAACTTTATCTAATAATAGTGCAATGATTGAAATAGAACCTATCTCTGAACCATATACAAAGATTAAAGTTATTGGTGTAGGTGGTGGTGGGAATAATGCAATTAATAGTATGGCTCTCTCAAATATATATGGAGTTGAGTTAATTGCAGTAAATACAGACAAACAAGCCTTAGAGAGGTCTAAGGCTCATTTAAAGGTTCAAATAGGTGAGAATATTACCAAAGGACTTGGTGCTGGGGCTGATCCAAATATAGGTCGTCAAGCTGCCCTTGATGACAAAGAAATATTAATGTCTTGTTTAGAAGGATCAGACATGGTTTTTATTACAGCAGGTATGGGCGGTGGCACTGGTACTGGTGCAGCGCCTGTAATAGCATCAATTTCTAAAGAACTTGGCATACTTACAGTTAGTATTGTTACTAAACCCTTTAGATATGAAGGTAGAAGGAGGACAATTAATGCTGAAGAAGGGATTAAGGAATTAAAGAAATATTCTGATACTTTTATCTTGATCCCTAATGACAAAATTAGACAAATTGTACCAAAAGACACGCCTCTTATTAAAGCCTTTGAAATAGCAGATGATGTATTAAGACAGTCTATTCAAGGTATTTCTGATATTATCCTTATCCCAGGCCATATAAATGTTGACTTTGCTGATGTAAAGTCTGTGATGACCAATTCTGGAAGAGCGGTTATAGGTCTGGGAATAGCCACAGGAGAGAATTCAGCAGTTGAAGCAGCAAGAAAGGCAATCTCAAACCAACTCCTTGAAGACACCTCAATCCAAGAGGCAAAGGGCATACTTTTGAATATTACTGGAGGCCTTGATTTTTCCATTGATGCCTTTGATGAGGCATCAAGCTTGATTGCTAATAGCGCCCATGAAGATGCCAATATTATCCTTGGCCATGTAATAAATCCTGATTTGGTTGATGAAGTTAGGGTAACTGTTATAGCCACAGGTATAGATAATATGTCAGTTCCCATTGATATCCCCGGAGTAAAACCTATAAGAATACCTTATGAAAGAGAAAGAAAGCCTTCAACGACTTTTTTTAATAGTTCAAGGGTCATCAATAAGACCCTGTCAGAGAGACAACCAGAAGAGAACTCAAACATAGATTTTTCAAATAGTCAAGCAACATCTCATGTGAAGAAATCAGCTGACAAAGATTCAAATGATGTTAATATAGCACAACCCTCAATCATCCAAGATGATGATATTTACGATATTCCAACATTCTTAAGAAGAAAAAAAGGATAACAATTATTCTCTAATTATTTAAAACTTTTTTTACCTCTGAAATCATTTTCCTGAAATCAAAAGGTTTTCTCAAAACCCCACTAAATCCATAGTCTTTGTAATCGGACATTACTATGTCTTCAGAGTATCCACTAATTACAATAGCCTTCACAGATGAGTCAATTTCAAATAATCTCTTTATTGTATCCTTTCCACCCATTCCACCAGGTATTGTAATATCGAGAATTATAAGGTCAAAGGGTTCATCTTTATTCAAAGCATCTTGATAAATCTTTATAGCCTCTAATCCATCTCTCGCATGAATTACATCCATACCAACATTATTCAAAATCTCCTTTCCAACTTCAAATACATTTACATCATCATCCATAAAAAGCACCTTACCCTTTAAGTCTATTTCTATTTTGTCTTGTGCAACCACCTCTGTTGACTTTTGAAGAGATGCAGGTATGTATATATAAACATTCGTACCTACACCAATCTTTGAGTCAATTTCAATATGCCCATCGTGTCTTTTAATAATACTGTAAGCGCTTGCAAGACCCAAACCAGTCCCTTTTGCCTTTGTTGTGTAATAAGGGTCAAAGACCTTGTCAATTGTAGCTTTTGGTATGCCAATACCTGTATCAGAAATAGAGATTTTTACATATCTACCAGGATTTAAAGGTATTGTCGAATTAACATTGATTATTACATTCTCTGCCTTAATTGTAACCTTACCACCAGTTGGCATAGCTTGTTCTGCATTTATCAAGATGTTATGGATCACCTGAGTAATCATCACCTCATCAGCGTATACATTCCAAATGTCATCATCAATATCTACTTCAGCGATTGCATTTGAGCCACTCAATAAGAAATTCACCAAATCATTTATAAGTGTTTTGATAGATATATTTTTTTTAACAGGCATAGAGCCTTTTGCAAAGGTCATGAGTTGTGCTACTAAATCTTTTGCCTTTTCAGCAGCCCTCTCTGCAATATCAAGCTTTTTGTATATTTTAGACCCTTCATCAATAAGATACTTACAAAGAGAGATATTGCCAATAATTGCAGTCAAGATATTATTAAAATCATGGGCAATACCTCCTGCAAGAACACTTAAAGAATCAAGTTTTGAAGCCTTAAGCGATTCTGCCTCAAAAATTTTTTTCGCTGTCTCATCTCTAAATACCATTACAACACCAGTAATATTTCCATCATTATCAATTATAGGTGCTGCACTATCAGCTATCACATATTTTTTGCCAGATTTGGACAGAAGTACTGTCTTATTTGATAAGTTGACTACCTCGTTCTTCTTTAAAACAATTTCAACTGGACTTGGAAGAGGGTTAAGTGTTTCTTCGTGAATAATTTGAAAAACTTCCTGTAGATCTCTGCCAACTGCATCCTCCTTTGTCCATTCAGTTAATCTCTGAGCTTCCTTGTTTAAGTTGACTATTCTGCCATCTTTGTTTGTAGATATTACAGCCTCACCTATACTCTCTAATGTTATGTATAAAAGCTCTTTCTGTTGTATCAATTGCAACTCATAATCTTTCCTAAGAGTGATATCTATATTACTTCCACGAATGCCAAGAAATTCTCCTTTAATATTGTATATCTTTTTACAAATATGTCTAATCCACCTTGTTTCACCATCCCTTCTCATAATCCTGTATTCAATAGGTATGTCTTCACCCTTTTTCATAACAATCTTGTGATGTTCTTCATACATCATTCTATCAGATGAATTGATAATCTTTTCCATAAGGCTTGGATCATCCATAAAATCCTTTATTTCATAACCCGTAATCTTCTCAGCAGCCGGTGACATATATACAAAATTACCACTTGAATCTATCCAATAAATCCAAACGGGGGAAAAATCCGATAAAAGCCTAAACTTTTCCTCATTCCTTGAAATCATCTCATAAGAATCCTTTATATTTGTTATCATTCCCTCAACAACCTCAATGATTTTCTGAAATTCTTTGACCTTATAATCTTTTTTGATAGGGATGTCTTTGATGTCCTCAATTGACTTAATATCTCCAAGAAAATTTGAGATATTCATAAATGGTTTGGTTACATCAGAATCAATAAATCTCTTTATTACAATTGAAAGGACAAAAAGAGCAGTCAAGACAATGAGTATTTGCCAAAGGACATTCATCAGAATTGATGATACAAAATGAGCATAACTGACAAGAAAAAAAAGCTCCCAGCCTTTTGGTTTATTAAGTTCCATTGAAAAAGACAAATAAAGATTATTATTGATAATTATCATTTTGAGATCACTAAATGGAATCGAAAAAAACTTTTTTTCAAGTTCAAAACCAAGATTGTGACGACTTTCCATTAATTTTTTATCAGGGTGATAAATGACCTCGCCATTACCATCAAGTATGAAGAAAAAGCTCTCTGGTGAGAAATATTTATCCATAAAATCATTTACTATTGGGATGAAATAACTTAAATCTCGTTCTATGATAAGAAGACTACCATTGGGCAAGTCATAGATATTTGCTACAACAGACTTGCCTGTAAAGAGAGATTGATAGACATCTGATACAGGTCTCTTCTTATAGAAGTCAATTCTACTCATATCAAAATTAAGCATCCCCTTGTATTTACTTGAGGTCGCAGATACCACAAAACCTTTTTTTAGTATAAAAAAGTTGTCTTCATCGTTGATTAATTGCGACCACTCAAAAAAAGAGTTGATTCTTTCATCAAGCATTGAAAGTTTTTTTGAAATAGGAATAATTGAGTCGTTATATTTATTTAAGAAGTTTTCTGATAGATTAATAAACATATCTACTTTATGTTTAATATCGTGTAAAATTTTTTGCTTTTCCTTGTAATATCCAACAATACAAAAAATTATGGTAACCATTACCATTACGATAATGGTATATTTGATGAATATTTGCCTTAATCTACCGTATAGATTTAAAGATTCAAGCATAAATTAAAATAACTGTCCTTTTCTAATAAATCTACCCTTTTCAATAGTTATCAGATAAACAGGTCTGTTTATATCTCCGAATTGATCAAATGAAAGCTCACCACTTATAGTATTAAACTTTTTACTCAATAAAACCCTTTTCATCTCTTCTGAATTGACTTTCTTTACTTCCTTTAATACATCTGCAAGTATATATACCAGTTCATATGACCTCATTGATCGTGCTGGTGATGACTTTGGAAATTCCTTCATTAGATTATCTATGAATCTTTTATATCCTTCATTATCAAGTTGTGAGTCAATATAAGAAATTATGTTAATACCCTCTACCGCATCACCGCCAACCTTTAACAAATCATTCGTCTGAGCCCATATTGTAGCAATAAATTCACCTTTATAACCCAGTTTTCTTAGTTTTTGTGATAATATCCCTGTCATTATAACTTCTGTTAAAAAACAAACTGCCTTTGGATTCATCTTGACAATCTCATAAACTATTTCATCTAAATTATTAATATCCTTTGATTTTATAGTAAATATTTTGTCCCTTATACTAATTTTTTTCTTTGTTTCTTCATAAAACTCTTCCCCAAAAGATTGATTAGTAAAATCTATAATAAAGGCAACCGAGTCAATCTTTTTATTTTTTAAATGATTAGACAAGGCATTTCCATAAGAAACAGTGTCAACCGATGTTCTGAAAAACAGGTCATCTATATATGATAATTTCTTTGTTGCAGTAAAAGCGGTAATCAATAGGATATTTTTTGACATCACATAAGGATAGCTTGAAAGGGTTGTATCTGATTGAGAATGACCTATAATGGCAATCACTCCTTTATCAATGAGTCTTTTATCTGCCTCAAGTGCACCTTCTTTTGTCCCCTTGTCATCTTCAATTATAAGCCTCAAAGGTATTTTATTTATCCCGCCCTTTTGATTAATCTCCTCAACTGCGAGCATAGCACCATCTCTGATATATGCACCTGATAATCCACCAGTTCCACTAAGATTAATGGAAAGTCCGATTTTGTATTCCTTTTGTTTTAAAATATCACAAGAGAACAATAAAAAGATAGAAATCATTAGAAACAAGGACATTTTAATGACCATATTTTTCATATTGATGTTACCTCCTTATTATTTATAAAAGTAGTTGACCGATAGAAATTTACAAGTATAATTATATAATAGTAAATTTAAACCAATAAATAAATTATATATCTTTGATATAATTTTATTGCAATTTTAGTAAATTTTATTTTACTGAAAAGCTTTTTTTTTGAACAGATAAAAGATTTTAACTTTGAGATAATTGATAAGATCTCTATATTATGAGGCAAGATTTGATTAAGACCTAATTTTGCCTTCTATCTTTGGTAGGACTTCTGATAGGACTTTTTTATGAATTGTATCAACTTCTTCATCAGATAAGGTTTTATCTGTACTACGGTAACGAATATTGAATGCTACGCTCTTTTTCCCATCTTCAATACCCTTTCCTTTATAAATATCAAAGATGGCAACCTCTTCAATGAGATTACTTATAGAATCCTTGCAAGAATTTAAAAGATTAACTATTTTTGATAACTCAAGTGTATCGTCAACTACCACTGCAGAATCTCTTTCAATAAATGGAAATTGTGCAATAGGTAAAAAGGTAATCTTTTTAAACATAAGATTATTTATTATTTTATCAAGTAACAATTCAGCTGCTAATACCTCTTGTTTCAATATTTTAACAGATAGTTTTTGAATGACCTGCGGAGACAAAACACCAAAGTAGCCAATTTTCATGAATTTATTGTTCTCATGAGTCTTTATGAAAAGGTCAGCCGACCTACCTTGATGTAAAAAAAACTCTTTTGATCTTTCGAAATGAATTTCATCTATCCCAATATTTTTAAGTAATTTCTCTATAACACCTTTTAAAATATAAAAATCCTCTACATTGTCCTTATAGAGATACTTTTCCTTATCTTGGCAAAGTAATATGGAGATATGTCTTTCTTCAATTGGTAATTGTTTATCTTCAGTTTTTAGAAAAGTCCTTGCTATTTCGAAGATTCTAATGTCCTTGTTACCACGAGAAATATTATACACAAGGTTCCTTATGAGTGATGGAATAAGCATTGTTCTCATCATAGAATCTTCACTATTAAGTGGATTAAGTATATTGATAGTGTTTCTTTGTATATCTTCATTGTTTATATTAAACAAATCAAAATCCTGAGGCCCAAGGAAACTATAATTGATTGCTTCGTTGAAACCTTCATTTAATAGAAGTTCTCTACATTTTTTAATAATCTTATAGGTTACCTTTTTGGCTTCGCTGTCTTGAGAATGAATCTTTATAGGTGCAACTGGCAACAATGATGGTACCTTATCGTAACCATATATCCTTAATACTTCTTCTATCACATCTACATCTCTCGTCACATCACATCTACTTGATGGTACTTTGACAGTCAACTCATCTTCGCTACATTCAATCTCAAATGTAAGGGCAGATAAGATACGAAGGACTTCTTTTTTAGGTATTTCCATACCTATATAACGATTTATCTTATCAAAGCTCAATTTGATCTTTTGTTGCTTAAATCTCTTTGGATAAATATCTATCTTGCCATGGATTGTGCATCCACATAACTCTTTCATCAAATACGCTGCCCTATCAAGTGCCTTTTTCAATATTTTAATGTCAGCACCTCTTTCAAAACGATAGGACGACTCTGTTTTGATACCAAGTATCCTTGATGTATTTCTGATAGATTGAGGTAAAAACCATGCACTTTCTATAAAAATATCTCTTGTCTCTTCAGTAACTTCAGATGTGCTACCACCCATAATTCCAGCTAAGGCTATGGGAGAGTCAGCATCATTTATCAGTAACATCTGGTCTTGTAATATCCTTTCAGAATTATCTAAAAGTCTTATCTTTAAAGGTTCTAAAGTCTTTGTGACCTCTCCAGCTGTGGCAACTAATATTTTCTTCCCTTTTAATTTATTTAAATCAAAGGCATGAAGAGGATGGCCAAATTCAAGCAAAACATAATTTGTAATATCAACAACATTATTAATTGCCCTGATACCACAATTCATTAGTCTTTCTTGCATCCATTTTGGCGATGGAGCAATCTTTACACCTTTTACAATTCTGCCTGCATATCTATGACAAAGTTGAGTATTTATAATATCAACATTAAAATCAAGCTCTGTATTTTCTGCAATAAAGTCATGTTCAGGATATTTAAATTGACAATCATACAAAACAGAAATCTCTCTTGCTATGCCAAGATGACTAAGGCAGTCCTGTCTATTCGGAGTAACATTTATATCAATTATTGTGTCATCATTTACATTTTCAACTGCCTCAACTTCAAGCCCACACATGGTTAGTCTTTGAACAAGGTCATCAATGGGGGTATTGAAATTAGCATAATCTTTTAGCCAGTTGACTGATATTTTCATCAAAATTGCCTCAAAAACCTCAAGTCATTTTCAAAAAACAACCTAATATCATTTATTGAATACTTGAGCATTGTCAGTCTTTCAACGCCCATACCAAAGGCAAATCCTGTATAAATAGTTGAGTCATAAGAGACATTCTCAAAAACCTTTGGATGAACCATTCCTGCTCCAAGGACTTCAAGCCAGCCAGTTTCTTTACATATCCTGCAACCCTTACTTTCACAAATAATACAGCTAATGTCCACCTCAACAGATGGCTCTGTAAATGGGAAAAAACTTGGCCTAAACCTAATACCCACTTTCTGCCCAAAAAATTCCTTTAAAAAGGTCTCAATCACACCTTTTAAATGCCCAAAATTAATGTTTGTATCAACCATTAATCCCTCAACTTGATGAAACATTGGGGTATGACTAACATCAGAATCACAACGATAGACCTTACCAGGTGATATAAATCTTAAAGGTGGTCTATTTTTCTCCATTGTCCTAATTTGGACTGGAGATGTCTGAGTCCTCAAAACAATATCATCAGAAATGTAGAAAGTATCCTGCATATCCCTCGCTGGATGATCTTTGGGAATATTTAAAGCTTCAAAATTATAATAATCAGTCTCTACTTCTGGTCCCTCCTCAACTTCAAAACCCATAACTTCAAAAATATCTATGATTTCACTTAAAACTTGATTTATTGGATGGGTTTTTCCACTTGCAATGTATTTTCCACAAACAGTAATATCGAGAAATTCTCTTGATAGACGACTCTCTAATACTTTTTGTGAAAAAAGCAATTCTTTATCCCTTAGAGCCTCTTCAATAAAAACCTTTAATTCATTCAAAGCCTTGCCTGCTTTAGGCCTCTCATTAAGAGATAAGGAAGCAAGAGACTTAAGGCTTTCAGTAATCAAACCTTTACGACCAAGATACTTAACCCTTAAGATATTGATTGATTCAACATCATTTGCTGACTTTAATTCCTCACTGAAAAGCTCTTTAAGTGAACTACTCATTGTTGTTGGAGAATTAAGATATGGACTTTAAATTTTATGATGTCTTTACTCTATTGGCAAGCTCAGTAAAGGCTTTCATGTCATTAAATGCAATGTCTGCAAGAGCTTTTCTGTTAATACCAATTTTGAGTTTTGTTAGTCCGTTTATTAGCTGACTGTAAGTGATTCCACAAATCCTTGCCGCTGCATTTATCCTTGTAATCCAAAGAGACCTATATTCACGCTTTTTCAGCTTTCTGTCTTTATAACTGGCAAGTAGAGCTTTATCTACAGCTTCTGTAGCGACTCTATAAAGTTTACTTCTACCACCATAATAACCTTTAGCCCTTTTTAATATCTTCTTATGGTATCTTCTTGTCTTAAATCCGCCTTTTGCCCTTGGCATTTGAAGCCTCCTGAAAAATAGAATCAATTAATAAACAGTAATGATAATAAATATTAACGTTACAAGTCAATATAACCTTAAAATAGCGCGATAGGAAGGGCTGTTTCAGGATTTTTATAATCGACAGATTTTATTTATAATTTTGATTTATACATTTAAAACAA
>OGCL01001495.1_pt1 | contig 19793 bp, 18 predicted proteins | sample 1570041 | NCBI WGS metagenome assembly OGCL01 (sample SAMN06266162, study PRJEB24511) | hot springs metagenome | isolation source: Hot spring water | place: South Africa: Limpopo | collected 2015-06-22
GTACATAGTTACGTGGAGGTACCAATAGTTCTTTAGTTTCTGGTAAAGAATCCAAAGACATAATTCCATTAATATAACATATGAGTTTCCAAGCGAACATAGAATTATATGTTTCAAGAGATATGTTATCTATAGAATAAAGTTCTCGTTGAGAAATAATATCTGAGTTTAGTACAAAAGAAGAAATAGATTCAAATATTTGTTGTCGTGGTAGGAGATGGTAACATTCCGGTACAGAATTAATGATAGGACCATTCATACCTATTCTTACAAATACATCTTCTTTATATAATTTAGCATTGTTTTCTAATTGCATATTTTATACTTATTTCTCCTTTTATAATATATTATTTTCTTTTTTCATTTTTTCTATACGATAATTAATTCGTTCTGTAATGTCTATAGGTATACTATAGAGGTATTCAAATTTACTAAAGTTTCCAGTAAGTATATTAAAGGGTAATATAATATTTTCATTATGTACTTGTTCATGTATAGTTTTAGTTAACGATACCCAGCCAACAAGATCATTGAAATGGAGTGACATGATTTGTTGTGCAATAGAAAATGTACAAAAATTTTCACTTTGATTATAAATTATTATTTCTACAAGATCATAAAGTGTGTATGGTGTATGATGTATTTCTATAGATGCTTGTTCTAAAGTAACATTAGATATTTTACATTTCCAACCGCCTAAAGTTCTTATATGTTGTAACCATTCTTTGTATTCTAATGATCCACGTATCAATTTTTCTATGTTTTTTATATATATGTTTAATTCTTTTTCACTATTAAAATTCCTTTTTGTCCACATGTGTGTAACCCCAATAAAAGATAGGCGGTTCTTTAGTAAGGAGTTGGGCATCATTCATATAATATTGTTCTGTAACTGTAATTTTGAAAAGATACTTAGTATTATCTTGTTGTATTTTTTCATAAGTAAATTCTACATCATATATTCCAGTATCTTTAATTCTAAAAAGACGTATGTATTTAGGATCATGGGGAGAAGTTACTATAAGTGAAGATGTGTAATCTGATATAACCATGTGACCTAAAGGTATAAATCCTAACTTATTTATATCAACTAAAGCTGCCATAAAATCCATTGATTCTAAAGCACTGTATTTTAAGTGTATGTGTATGTTTTCTACTAAACCCCACCAATACACTATCCAATGTGAAGGTAAAGAAGCATTAAATTCTAATGGAAATGTAACTTGATATTGTAATTCATCTAGTACAGAATAAGAAGGTGTACTAAATCTAATTAATGGTTTAAGGGGCATATTTATGTAATAGTGACTCTCTCCGGTAACACCTAAATATGAGTAATTGACTTTAGGATCCATTGAAAGAGATAACCATATATCATTATCTATTTGTTGGATAGCACTAAAAGGTAAAATAAGTGGATAATTAAAAAGAGGTATATATGTATAAAGAGAATTTAGACTTGACGAATAAAGGATTGTGACTTTTGTCCGTAAAAAGATAAAAACAGAAAAAACGGACACGGATCTTATTTTGGACAAACATGGTGCATTATATTGTGTTATTATTTATTAGCGAATAAACAGAGAGATAAAAGTATCAGATATTTCAAATGGAACAATTGCACAGACATATAATCAATGCTGTCAGGTATGATTTTAACATAGTCTTTGACGATATAATCGTCCTTCCTTCATACAAAGGTTCTACTTTAAGGGGTGCATTCGGACATGCATTTAAAAGTATTGTATGTGCTTTAAAGGCAAAGGAATGCTCTGGGTGTCTTTTGAAAGAGAATTGTGTTTATTCCTATGTGTTTGAAACCCCTCCACCCTCTGATGCAAAGATGATGAGGAAATATGTGGCAGCACCCCATCCATTTATAATAGAGCCTCCTTTAGAAAAGCAGACGGGTTATAAACCGGCAGAAGAGATAACATTTGGATTAGTTCTCGTTGGCAGGGCAATAGACTATCTTGCGTATTTTATTTATGCCTTCAGCGAACTTAGCAGTATCGGAATAGGAAGAGGGAAAGGCAGTTTTGAGTTAAAAAATGTAAGCTCCAATGGAAGGATAATCTATGATTCTCAAAGCAAGATTATTCATTCATATAAATCCAGCGACATTTCTCTTTTCTTTGATGATAGTTTAGGAAAAAGCGAAATCGAAGACATCACCATCAGGTTTCTTACTCCCACAAGGATTTTTTATAACAATCATCTTACAAGAGACCTTGAATTTCACATCCTTGTGAGAAACCTTTTAAGAAGACTTTCGCTGCTTTATTATTTTCACTGCGGAGGTGATCCCTCTGACTGGGATTTTAAGGGGCTGATAAAAAAAGCAGAAGATGTTGTTGTGGTTAAAAGGGACCTAAGATGGTATGACTGGGAGAGATATTCGTCAAGGCAAAATACAAAGATGAAGATGGGAGGCTTTGTGGGAGAGATAACATTTAGTGGAGATGTTGAGCAATTAATGCCACTTATAAAAGCTGGAGAAATAGTGCATGTGGGAAAGGGCACAAGCTTTGGATTAGGTAAATACAGGATTGAGGGGGTCAGGTCTTGAATTTTGACATTAGACATTAATGGTTTTGCCTTACAGATAAGCTATGAGTTAAAAGTAAAAATGTCAAAATTCAAGACCTGACCCCCTTCTTTGGAACTACTTAAGCTAAATGAGTCCATCGTTTATATCCTTAAAGATTATCTAAAAAGACTCTGGCAGTATAGATACGCTAAATGTGCTGAAAGTTTTCTTAAATTACTGGTGTATGGAAGGGATTAATAGTTATTAAGCGTAAGGCTTATGGGTTTCATGATGTCGAGTATTCCTCTTTAATCATTAAAAATGCCTTTACCTAATTGTATATAGTATAATTATCACGCAATTTGTTATACATATTTAAAAAAAGGCGTGTTTAGTTTTTGTGACTTCATGACAAATTACGAAATGAGAATAAAATAAGTAGTAAGAATTAGGCAATTAAGTTATTGATTTAGTTAGAAATTATACAACTGTCTCTTTCAATGCTATATTTATAAAAAGGAGCTTTATGAAAACTATTGTCGTTGGTATAGGTAACCCAAATCTAAGAGATGATGCAGTAGGTTTATTCGTTGCCGAACATTTTGAAGGAATAGTAGATACTGCCTATTTGATGAATACAGACTTTAAGTTTATCGATGCTATTTTGAATTATGATAGGGCAATTATCGTAGATGGGATAATAAGTGGTGCAGAACCGGGAACTATCATCGAATTAGACCCTAATAAAACATGGTCAGAGGTCTATTCGAGTGGAACCCACAGCGTATCCTTATTTGAGATGATAAGGGTTGGACATACAACCTTCCCTGAGGAGATGCCTAAGGAGATAAATATTATTGGAATAGAGGTAGAAGACATCTTTACCCTTAGCAGAGAATGCACTGAAAAGGTCAAATCTACTATCCCAAAGGCAATCCCAAAATCGGTGATAGAACTAAAAAGCTTAAAATTCAGCAAGTAAGATAGGAAGGGCTGGTGAAGGATTTTTATACGACACCTTATAAAAGAAGTTCCTTGGGCTTTGTCATAAGGCATTGCATTATAATGAATAAAGCAAAATTAAATAAAATCTGTCGATTATAAAAATCCTGAAACAGCCCTTACTATCTGGGTTGACAGTACCTGTTTCTTTTACAAGATTGAAATGTTATAATCGATGCAACTTTTAAAAACTGGAGGCGAAGGTGAGTAAAAGAGATCTGTCACATAAAAATCAGGAGCTCGTAGTTATTGTTGTATCATTTATACTTCTTTTAATACATTCATGCGAGCAAAAAGCTCAAAAGATTGCCCCTTTGCCTCCTTCAGTAGAGGTCGTATCAGTGGTTCAAAGGGATGTGCCTATTTATTCAGAATACATTGGCACCACAGATGGTTTTGTTAATGCAGTTATAAGGGCACAGGTGCAGGGTTATTTGATCAAGCAGAATTACAAAGAAGGAGACATTGTCAAAAAAGGTCGGGTGCTCTTTGAGATTGACCCAAGACCATTTATGGCTATTCTTGAGCAGGCAGAAGGTCAATTCTTCTCCCAAAAGGCAAGGTGGGAGACTGCTAAGGTTAATCTCAAGCGTATCAAACCACTTGCAGAGCAAAATGCGGTAAGCCAAAAAGACCTTGACGATGCAATTGGTTTTGAACAATCAGCCCATGCCTCTGTAATGGCTGCAAAGGCTGCAGTTGATAAGGCAAAACTTGATTTGGAATTTACAAAGATAGTCTCACCTATTGACGGCATTGCAGGTATTGCAAAAGCACAGATAGGTAATCTCGTAGGTCCCGGTGCCTCTGAAGAACTTACAACCGTTTCTACAGTTAATCCCATTAAGGTCAATATCCAGATTAGCGAGCAGGACTATATGCGTGCTATGGAGAAATATTTGACTACCAATAATACAAAATCTATCACTCGAGGTCTTGAGCTCATTATCGCAGATGGAAGTATTTATCCCCATAAGGGTGATTTTGCCTTTGCTGATAGAAAGGTTGATATAAAGACAGGCACTATCACAGTTACTACAATTTTCCCAAATCCCAATAACCTTCTTAGACCAGGGCAGTTTGCCAAGATAAGAAATCTATCTAATATCAAAAAGAACTCCCTCCTTATCCCTCAAAGGGCGGTTACAGAACTACAAGGCAAGTACTTAGTTGCAGTAGTTGGTGATGATAACAAGGTTTCCATAAGACTTGTTAAGGTTGGTGAGAAGGTAGCAAGGGAATGGATTATTGATGAGGGGTTAAAGTCAGGCGAAAAGGTTGTAGCTGAAGGTATCCAAAAGGTAAGAGATGGCATAGTAGTTACCCCAAAGCCCTTTGTCCTTGATGAAGATAAAAAGTCTGCACCTACCCAATCTGAAACCTCAAAGCAAAGAAAAGGTAATTAATCAATGTCAAAATTTTTCATCAATAGACCAATCGTTGCCATCGTCATATCAATCATAATGGTTATAGTAGGTATCGTCTCTATGTTGGGGCTTCCAATTGCCCAGTATCCAAACATAATCCCTCCTGAGATTTTTATAAATACCTTTTACACCGGTGCAGATGCCCAAACAATTGAGCAATCAGTGGCAACACCCATAGAGCAGGAGATGAGCGGTGTTGACAACATGAATTATGTCTATTCACTTAATGCCAATAATGGAGAACTCAAGTTATATGTAAACTTTGATGTGAAGGCAGACCCTAACATATCACAAGTATTGGCACAGATGAGACAGAGTCAGGCAGAATCAAAACTCCCTTCTGATGTAAAAAATTATGGCGTGACTGTCAAGAAATCCACCTCTTCCCCTCTTATGCTTATCTCCTTAGTATCACCAAAGGAGACTTATGACGCTACCTTTTTGGCAAACTATGCAAACATCAATCTTAATGACCAGATTACAAGGATACCAGGGGTATCAAGTGTAACCGTTTTTGGTGCAGGGCAATATGCAATGCGTTTCTGGGTCAAGCCAGACCAGTTGGCAAAATTGAATATCACAATCCCTGAAATCACCGAGGCAATTCAAAAGCAAAACACAGTCAACCCTGCAGGTCAGATTGGTGCAGAGCCTGCACCGAAGGGACAGGAGTTTACCTATGCCATCAAGGCACAGGGCAGACTGGTTACCCCTGAAGAGTTTGGACAAATAGTCATAAGGGCAAATCCTGATGGTTCTTATGTAAGATTAAAAGATGTAGCCCGTATAGAACTTGGTTCACAGACCTATTCCATATCTGGCAGATTTAACGGCAAGCCCTCAGCGGTTCTTGGCATCTATCAACTGCCTGGGACAAATGCCATAGAGGCAGTTGATGGTGTAAAGAAACTCATGGAAGAGGCAAAAAAGTCCTTCCCTCCTGACCTTGAATATGTTATATCACTGGATACCACACAGGCAGTAAGAGAAGGCATGAAGGAGATTGTAAAGACCCTTTATGAAGCCCTTATACTCGTAATGATAGTAGTCTTTCTTTTCCTTCAGGGTTGGAGGGCAACACTTATCCCTGCCCTTGCAGTCCCTGTATCACTCATTGGCACCTTTGCACTATTTCCAATAATCGGTTTTAATATCAATACAATTGGTCTGATGGGATTGGTGCTTGCAATTGGTCTTGTAGTTGATGATGCCATTGTGGTAGTTGAGGCAGTGGAACATCACATTGAAAAGGGATTATCCCCAAAGGAAGCAACCATTAAGGCAATGGAAGAGGTATCAGGTCCAGTAGTGGCGATTGCCTTAGTGCTGTCTGCAGTTTTTCTCCCAACAATATTTATACCCGGCATCACTGGTTTACTGTATCAACAGTTTGCAATAACCATCGCTATATCAGTCATCATATCTGCCTTTAATGCACTTACATTAAGCCCCGCCCTATCTGCACTTTTACTTAAACCTAAGAAAAGGGGTGGCAAAGGTCCTATTCAAAGATTTTATGACCTCTTTAATAGGGTCTTTGGTAGGGTTACTGATGGATATGTAGGGATATGTGGTGTCTTTATTCGCAAGGCAGTGATTAGCCTTTTACTGCTTTTGGTAGTAACAGTTTTTTCTGGAATAATAGGCAGTAAACTACCCGGTGGATTCCTCCCTGAAGAAGATCAAGGCTATATCTATGCAGGTATTCAACTCCCCACTGCCTCATCATTACAAAGGACATCTGAGGCGGCCAAAAAAATTGAAGAGATTATGCTCAAGACACAGGGCGTAGAGTATGTAACCTCTGTAGTAGGATACAGTCTGCTTAGTGGGGTGACAAATACTTATAGTGGTTTTTTCTTCGTTACACTAAAACCTTGGCATGAAAGGAAAAAGCCTGAGGAAAGGTATGAGGCTATTATGGCTCATCTCAATAAAGAACTCTCAAAGATACCTCAAGGTATTGCCTTTGCTTTCTCCCCACCTGCTATTCAGGGTATAGGTAATGCTGGTGGCGTCACCTTTATCCTTCAAGACAGGGCAGGAAAGGATATTGCCTTTTTGTGGGAAAACACACAGAAATTTATAGAGGCAGTCAAGAAAAGACCTGAAATATCAAGGGTTACTACAACATTTATACCTACTGTGCCTCAGGTATTTGTTGATGTTGATCGTGACAAGGCCTTAAAACATGGTGTTGATTTAGCTCAAGTGTATCATACACTTCAGGCATATATGGGCGGCGTCCTTGTTAATTACTTTAACAGGTTTGGCAGGCAATGGCCTGTGTATGTGCAGGCTGAAGGTGAGTATAGGGCAGATGTCAAACATCTCGGGGAGTTTTATGTAAGAAACTCTCAGGGCAACTCCGTCCCCTTGTCTGCCATTACAAAGATTGAAAACCGCTCTGGTCCTGAATTTACTATGAGGTATAATCTATATCGTTCAGCTCAGATTAATGCAGTCCCATCACCAGGATATAGTTCTTCTGAAGCCATGAAGGTAATGGAGGAGGTATTTGCCCAATCAATGCCGAGTGAAATGGGATATGGCTACATGGGCATGAGTTTTCAGGAAAAAAAGGCAAGTGAAGGCGTCCCACCATCTGCTATATTTGCCTTATCACTACTCTTTGTATTTCTTATCCTGTCTGCACAATACGAGAGTTGGTCATTGCCCTTTAGTGTGTTATTAGGCACTCCGATAGCAGTATTTGGTGCCTTCGCAGGTCTTTTTGTTCGTGATATGGAACTAAACCTTTACGCCCAGATTGGTCTTGTAATGCTTATTGGTCTTGCTGCAAAAAATGCCATACTTATCGTTGAGTTTGCAAAGATGGAATACGAAAAGGGCAAGTCTGTAATAGATGCTGCACTTGAGGGTGCAAGATTAAGGCTCAGACCCATCTTGATGACCTCGTTTGCCTTCATTTTAGGTTGTGTCCCTCTGGCAATTGCATCAGGCTCAGGTGCTATTGCAAGAAAGGTAATGGGGACTACCGTCATAGGCGGAATGGGGACAGCCACACTCATTGCCATATTTTTAATCCCTGTAACATTTTATGTGGTTGAGAAACTCTCTCATAAAATAAAGAAAAAAGAGCCAAATCAAGGGATTAGAGGGCAAGGGCATGCTTAAAAGGGTTTTATTAATCCTTTCCATAGTTATTTTTGCAGGCTGTTCAATAGGTCCTAATTATCAGAGACCAGATATTGATGCTCCTCAATCATGGCGAATTTCAGAAAAAGAGGTCAATACTTTAGTCAACACCCTTTGGTGGGAACAGTTTAACGACCCTATCCTTAATAGCCTCATAGAAACTGCACTCAGAAATAATAGGGACATCAAGATTGCCTCTGCCCGTATTGAAGAATTTATAGGGAAATATAGCATCGTGAGGTCAGCCCTTTTCCCACAAATTGGCACAAGTGGAACTTATGGGAGACAAAAAATTAGCGAATTAACAGGCATTTCACCTATTGAAAAGACAGCCCTTGACCCTATGCTAAACAGTTCCCAACTCTTACTAACATCTTCGTGGGAGATTGACCTTTGGGGGAGATTGCGTCGCTCCACAGAATCAGCAAGGGCAATTTTATTAAGCAAAGAAGAGGCAAAAAGGGCAATTATCAGCACCCTTGTAACATCTGTAGCAAGTGCTTATATAGACTTAAGAGATCTTGACAAACAACTTCAGATAGCCATACAGACTGCCTCTGTTCGTGAAAAGTCCTATAATTTATTTAAGATACGTTTTGAAGGGGGTTTGATATCAGAACTTGAACTAAATCAGGTCAAATCTGAATATGAACAGGCACTTGCCACCATACCACAATTTGAAAAGAACATAGTGCAGGCAGAAAACTATTTGAGCATACTATTAGGACAAAATCCAGATACAATAAAAAGAGGTAAATCTATAGATCAACTTGTACTACCTTCTGTCCCTTCTGGTGTCCCTTCTGATATTTTGATGAATCGTCCTGATATCCTTCAGGCAGAACAGGAATTGATCTCTGCAAATGCAAATATTGGTGTTGCCAGAAGCCTCTATTTTCCAAACATATCACTCACAGGTGTTTTTGGCTTTGCAAGTAACGACCTGTCAGATCTTTTTAAAGGACCTGCGAGGACTTGGAGTTGGTCTGTACCTGTAACAATGCCGATATTTACAGCGGGCTCTATAGAAGGGCAGATAAAATCTGCAGAAGCTCAACAAGGGCAGGCGTTATTACATTATCAACAAGTCATTCAATCTGCCTTTAGAGAGGTTGAAGACGCACTTATTGATTACAAAAAGACTCGTCAAAAGATTGAGGCACAGTCTCGTCAGGTAGAATCTCTAAAAAACTATGCCCGCATTGCAAGGATAAGATACGACAATGGATACACAAGCTACATTGAGGTGCTTGATGCAGAAAGGAGCCTCTTTAGTGCAGAACTCTTATATACAAAGACACAAAGGGATCTTTTTTTGTCTCTAATCAATATCTATAAATCAATGGGTGGTGGATGGATACTAAAGGCAGAGGAGATGACAAAAGGTAAATAAGTTCTACCTTTACGAATTAAAAGGTTAGTAGATTTAAGAAAATTTCATTTAATATTAAAGCATGTTTAATTAAAAACCCAAAAATAGCGATAGAAGGGCTGTTTCAGAATTTTTATAATCGACGAATTCATATTAATTTTGCTTTATTCTTTATAATGCAATGTCTTTTGCTAAAGTTTCTCAAGATTTCTTTTGTAAGGCGTCTTATAAAAATTCCTCGCCAACCCTTCCTACTTGATTTTGTTAAGTTCTCAGTTCTATCGCTGATTTTTGGAAAAAGTCTTTATAATATACCCAACAACCACTCACCTTTGCTCTAATAAGGTGACCTCATCATAAATCCTTCTTTGATGTAATATACTGTAGTAAAAAAACCTCTCTTCTTAATAAGCTATTATTTGATACCATCTTTTTTTGAATGCTCAAAATACTGTTCAAGGGTCTCGTTTTCACCATTTAAGGCAATAGTGCCATAAAAAGCTATCCAGTTAAATTGAGATTTATTTGGTATAATCTCTGTAATAGTCTTACCAATTATATTATCAACCTTTAAACCAGTGAATTCTTCAAAGGTTTGATATGCCTTTATAGTCAATATTGTTTGTCAAGGATAATCTCATGATAGGCATATCCAAAGTGTGAGGATTTCATAGCTATGTCTTTCTTAAAGCTTGATCTAAGTCTTCTTTAATATCTTCAATGTCTTCAATTCCAATGGACAATCTGACAAAGTCTTCCGTCACACCAGTAAGTGCCCTTTCCTCTGGTGTTAGTTGTTGATGTGTGGTGCTTGCAGGATGGATGATAAGGCTTTTGGCATCACCAATATTTGCAAGGTGGCTAAAGAGTTTTACATTGTTTATTAAATTTTTGCCTGCCTCAAATCCACCTTTGACACCAAATCCTACAATAGCACCAAAGAGCCCCTTAGTAAAATACTTTTTAGCTAATTGATAATCTTTATGAGTTGGTAATCCTGGGTAATTTACCCAGCTGACCTTTGGATGATTTGAAAGAAATTCTGCAACCTTCATGGCATTTTCACTATGTCTTTGCATTCTAATATGTAATGTTTCCAGACCCTGTAAAAACAGAAAGGCATTAAAAGGGCTCATTGAGGCGCCCACATCTCTTAAAAATTGGAGTCTTGTCTTCATTGCGAAGGCAATGTTGCCCATACCCATAAAGTCTTTAAAGGTGTCATAAAAGACAAGTCCATGGTAACTGGGGTCGGGTTCAGTAAAACCGGGAAACCTCCCTTGAGACCAATTAAACCTCCCTGAATCAACCACAATCCCTCCTATTGATGTGCCATGTCCACCAATGAATTTAGTTGTAGAATGGACAATTATGTCAGCCCCATAATTAAATGGCTTAAAAAGATATGGCGTAGGGACTGTATTATCGACAATCAAAGGCAACCCGTGTTCATGAGCAATAGATGCGATACTTTCATAGTCTAAGACATCAAGCTTAGGATTACCGATTGATTCTACATAAAAAGCCCTTGTCCTGTCAGAAATTGCCTTTTTAAAGTTTTCTGGATCTGAAGGGTCAACGAACTTTACATTTATACCAAACTTTGGCAAGGTGTAATGGAAAAGATTATAAGTACCCCCATAAAGACTTGTAGATGAGATAATCTCATAACCTTGAGTCGTAATAGATACCTTGTCTGTCCCGCATTGATAAGCATGGACATTGTCGCTTGAGGCATTGTCTGCAAGGGCAAAAATAGCATAAGTAGTGGCAGCCTGTCCTGAAGACACGGCAACAGATGCAGTCCCACCTTCAAGAGCAGTAATCCTCTTTTCAAGGACTTCTACGGTAGGGTTCATTATTCTTGTGTAAATATTACCTAATTCTTTTAATCCGAAAAGATTTGCTGCATGTTCAGCACTTTTAAAGACATAAGAACTGGTTTGATAAATTGGAACTGCCCTCGACAAAGTAACAGCATCGGGCTCATGCCCACCAAGGATACATATTGTATCATCTCTCATAGCTACCTCCTCATTGGGAATTAATTTTTTATTTAAACTGGTTGTGCACTATTATAGAGAAAATTAAAAAAAATAACAACTGAGACCCAAAATCGGTGATAGAGCTAAAAAGCTTAATAAAATCAGCAAGTAAGATAGGAAGGGCTGGTGAAGGATTTTTATACGACACCTTATAAAAAAAAGCTCCTAGGGGGCCTTTGTCATAAGGCATTGTTTTAAATGTATAAATCAAAAATTATAAATAAAATCTGTCGATTATAAAAATCCTGAAACAGCCCTTATTATCACTATTTTAAGGGCTGTTTCGGAATCTTTATAATGTAATGTCTTTTGCTAAAGTTTCTCAAAATTCCTCACCAACCCTTCCTAGTTGATTCTATTAAGTTCTCAATTCTATCGCTGATTTTGGGAATGGACTTTCATACCACATGAGTTAAGGGAGAGCAAAGCTCTCCTCTTTGCTAATAATTATTCTGCCGTTTAATTTTCCCTTGCTGCTTTTTAGCCTAAAACTTTTGATCATACTCTGCAAATAAGCCCTACCAGTAAGCTTGTTAGCAGGGGTTATATAGCCTATTGAACTTTGAAGACCAGAGATAGAAGTAATAGAGACGCCCCCTTTCTTGTTAAAGGGTTTAAAATGGTATAAATATCATTTGTCTGATTAAATAAAAAACCACAAAGGGGGTAAAAAAATGATATTTCCCTCAAGCTGGAATTGACAAAAGAAATAGTGACAGCACGGAGCGGATTAGCATAATCTGTTGAATATTAGGATTAAGAGAAGTAGTGGACAAGCATTAACCCCAGCAACAGAGGCTTCAAGCCTTTAGTATTTGTAAACAGCATGGTTTTGATATTACAGGGTGGGGAGCAGGACTTTTGAGGATTTACGGGATCTCAAAAGTGATTAAATGTTGATGAGGATGATAGAGCATAGCAACATACCTGATTCTAATATGGCGGCTGGAAATTGGATGAGAAGAATGGGAGACAAGGGTAAATTAAAAGGGTTAGGCATAGTAATTGAGGGGATAGAAAATATCCTTCTATCCCCATTGGCAAATGTTTTTTAGAGGGCAGACTCTCCTTTTTCTCCTGTTCTAATCCTTATGATCTCTTCAATCGGATAAATGAAAATCTTGCCATCACCAATTTTACCAGAATTTGCCTTTGACTGTATGGTAGATACCACACTATCAACCATATTATCTGCAACTGCAATCTCAAGCTTGATCTTTGGTAAAAAGGCAATGTCATATTCAGCACCCCTGTATAATTCAACATGCCCTTTTTGTCTGCCAAAACCCTTTACTTCTGTCACAGTCATACCCTTTATACCCATAGCATTGAGGGCATCCTTTACTTCATCAAGTTTAAAGGGTTTAATTATTGCCTCAATTTTTTTCATAAAAGCCTCCTATTGATTAAGTATTATAAGCCCTTTCTCCATGCTGACTCTCGTCAAGACCAGTTATTTCTTCTTCTGTATCTACCCTTAAACCAACCACAGCTTTTATAATCATAAATATTATAGCTGTTACAATTGCAACATACACAATAGTTATCGCTACTGCTATAATCTGTGTCATTAATTGACCTGCATTACCGTATAACAATCCTTTGCCTGCCTCATTGATTGATGGGTCAGCAAAGACACCTGTTAGAACTGCACCAAGAATACCACTTACACCATGAATTCCAAATACATCAAGACTGTCATCATATCCTATCTTGTGTTTTATAACTGCCACTGCAAAAAATGGAATAATACCAGCAAGTAAACCAATAAAAATTGCACCTGTAATATTTACAAATCCTGCTGCTGGAGTAATTGCAACAAGTCCTGCTACTGCTCCTGATGCAAAACCAAGGACAGTAGGTTTCTTCGAATAAATCCATTCAACAATCATCCATGACACAGTTGCCATTGCTGTTGCCACATTGGTATTTAAAAAGGCAGCCCCTGCAAGACCATTTGAAGCTACTGCAGACCCACCATTAAATCCAAACCATCCAAACCATAGTAATCCTGCACCTGCGACAACAAAAGGCAGGTTATTTGGTATAAGTGTTGCCTCTCTCCTCTTTCCAAGTATTAAACATCCTACTAATGCTGCAATACCAGCGTTAATATGAACAACTGTCCCACCAGCAAAGTCAAGGGCACCCATCTTCCCAAGCATACCACCACCCCAAACCCAGTGCGCAATGGGAACATAAGAAAAAGTTACCCATAATATACAGAAAAGAACCCAAGCTGAAAACTTTATCCTCTCAATAAATGAACCACTTGCAAGGGCTACTGTGATAGCTGCAAAGGTGCATTGAAACATAATAAATACAAATTCAGGTATGGTAGCAGCAGCCTCATTAATGCTTCCTACGCCTACACCTGCAAGAATAAGTTTATCTGCATTACCAATAATACCTAAAATATCTCCATTAAATGCAAAGGAATAACCATAAATAACCCACAGAACACTCACAATTGCATAGGCAATAAAAGACATTGCAATAGTGTTTAGCATATCTTTTCTCTTTGCAATACCACCATAAAAAAGAGCAAGTCCTGGTAAGGTCATCAACATAACAAGAGCAGAAGACATTAGTAACCATGCTGTATCACCGCTATCTAACTTGGGGGTGGCTTCAGCAGGTGCAGTCGATGCAGGAGCAGGTGCTGTAACTGCAGGTGCCTCAGCAGACCCTGGGGCTGTAACTGCCTTTTCTTCAGCAAAGATATTGAAGCTGAGCAACATGATAATTAAAACTGTTAGGGCAAAAGTCTTTTTCATTTCTATTTACCTCCTAATTTTATTGAATTTACTTGTCTCTTCCTCTTAAAAATTGGCAGTCTTGACAATGACAAAGTCATATATCGAGACTGCCTAAAGGAAGGAGGGTTTGGAATTATGTTAAAAATAATTCCCTATTAAAAATTGAAAGAAAGATTTAGTCCACCATAAAATATATTTTTCTTATCTTTGCCACTTACATCCATTGCGCTAATTGCTGTCTTTGAATCATTTGAAAGGGCAAAGGAATAAGCAACTTTTGGTGTAATGCTAATTTGTTTTGTTACTGGTACTGAAACTGATGCAGAGAGTTCTGCATTATAGAAATTATTAAAGTTTTTGCCTGTGTAAGCTTCATAACTCATTACCTTATTTTTCATGTTATAACCTACAGCTGCACCAAGATTAAGAGGCACATCCTTTGCCAAATCAAAGGAATGTCCAATGCTTGCAGTCAGGTAACCACCCTTACCCTCTTTGATGTCATAATAGAATGTAAGAGTAGGTTTCAACAGAACATCATAAGATGCACTGATATATAATTCCTGTGTATCAGATGCGCTCTCTAAGGCATAATAGATAAATCCACCTGTCAAGCTGAGCTTGTCGAATGAATGAGTGTAGTTCAATGTAATATCTGTCTCTGTGCTTTTGAACTTTCTACCTGTTATTTCTCTTAAATAATAATTTGTATCAAGGTTTGACCACATATTCATACTAAACCCACTATAAGATACAGTTACTGATGGTTGAATGACAAAATCCTTGCTAAGTTTGATACCTCTCCATACATAATTACTCATAAAATCAACTGATGCACTTCCTGTGACTTTGGGAGCCTCTGCCATTGCTACTGTTGAAAATACCAACGACATTACAAATACAATCAATGAACTAACAACAAAAGACCTTTTCATAATTAATTCCTCCTATTAATTTTTAGTTTTTAGTTTTGTTCACTACCATCTTTGTTTTCTTTGCAGACATTTTCTTTCCCTATAACATCCTCCTTTCGTAATCCATATTTTTTGATTTTATAACCTATCATTCTCTCTGTTATACCTAATTTTCGAGCTGCCTTAGCCATGACCCAGTTGCATTCAGAGAGGGCACTGCTTATTTCATCTTTTTCAAGGGACTTAATCTTATCTCTTAAAGTTGACATACTTATTTAATGCACAAATAATATGCCAATCTATATCTTATTGATATAAAATGAATTAGGCTTTTATTAAGTTAGATTTAGGACTACAATTTTGTATGATACTACAATATTGTAGGTATTAGATTGTTTTTTTGTAGGTGTTATTCTGAGTGTTATTAAAACTAGCTCATAGTGAAAGAGAGTGGGCAAATTGATAAGCTTGAATCAGTATAACATGGCTTCAAATAAGTGGAAAAGGACCTTTATAAGGAGGTATTTTTACGAAACTAAGGATAGTGTTGAGCGATTTACAGAGGAGATGGCCTATCTGGTATGGCGGAGTGGATTGATCAGAGGAGAGACTTGATATTTTTATGAGTGGTTTGGACAAAAATAAGATTTTTGTGTTCCAAAGGAGGCTTACGGTCTCAGAGATGAGGAGTCTTAAAATACTTACATCTATGTTGCTTTAGATATAAAAATGCAGAAAACTACCCACTAATTACACAAAGACACTTAAAATTTATTTCAGACAGGATTTAAGGATTGCTTTTCGTTACAACTAACATATCCTTGTTAATTGCTCACCTGTAAGCATATCAATGACCCTTCGTCCACCTATAGTAGTATTCATTATCACAAGGGAATCTTTATTTTTTTGTGGTTCTAATACCTCACCAATAATAGTTGCATTTTTGCTAATCTTTTGCCTTCGCATTACCTCAATGACTTCATTAGCCTTTTTACTATCAACTATTGCTATTAATAAACCCTCATTTGCAACATAAAGAGGATCAAGTCCAAGTAACTCACAAGCACCATTGACTGCAGGGGGGATAGGAAGTAATCTTTCGTCAATTTCAATATTCAATCTGCTTTGAAGGGCTATTTCTTTGAGTGTGGTAGCCACACCACCTCTTGTTGGATCTCTCATCATCTTGATTGCACCTTTTATATCAAGGATAGATGCTGTAAGTTTATTCAGAGAAGTAGTATCACTTATTACTGGAGGTTCAAATGAAAGTCCATTTCTCTCAGCAAGGACTGCTATACCATGCCTGCCAATCATATCACTAACTATTACCTTATCTCCAGACTTTACTTTGTGAATGCCTAAATCAATACCATCAGGTATATAACCAATTCCTGAGGTATTAATATAAATGCCATCTCCTTTTCCCTTATCAACAACTTTTGTATCGCCTGTTATTATGCTCACCCCTGCTTCTTTAGCAGACTTTGACATGGTTGAAATAATCTCTTTTAGTGTATCAATCTTTAATCCTTCTTCTAATATAAATCCTACTGATAGGAATAAAGGCACAGCCCCTACAACTGCTAAGTCATTTATCGTGCCATTTACAGCAAGATCACCAATATTACCTCCAGGGAAAAAAATGGGTGATACAACATAGGAATCCGTAGTAAAGGCAAGCCTTGAATGGGGAAGATTGACAGTGGCTGAATCATTTAACTCAATCATGTCAAAAGATGGTGCTGTTATCTCATCTATTAATCGGTGCATAAGTGTGCCACCGCTTCCATGTCCTAATAATATTTTGTCCATAAAACCGTCCTTTTTGTAATTGTAGTTATTATAAAAAATAAATTAACAGAGAATAGATTGTATCTAAATTTTTTCCCATAACAAAGTGGGAATTACTAACTCATTTGACACTAATTCACTGCCGTTTCCGCCTTCTCCCACTTAAAACTACTTACATTCCTCTTTGTCTTATCAAAATCAATCCCTATTAAATAAATTGGCAATTTAAGACCTTTATACTTTTCAGCATAGTTCTTTTCCTTGATTTGCCTTATCGCCTTGCCTTTGTCTTTACTCCCCACAACCGTCTTAAACTCCATGATAAATACCGCATGCTCCATCACTACTGTCATATCTATCCTTCCATGATTTGTCATATCTTCACACCTTACTTGTAATCCCAATGAAGCAAAATAACTGTAAATTACACTTGAGTAATATCCCTCATACTTGCCTATCTTGTTCTTCCTATACCACTCCCCCGGTATTGAAGCAAAGTGTGACTTGATTATCTCCTTTATCTCATCTATCTTGCAGTTTAACAGTGCCTCTTCAAGCCTTATCTTGTTGTCTGATACTGATGTCCTGTTAAATGAATAAAAGTTTAGTATCGTCTCTGTAAGTGACTTCTTGATCATGATTCGGATAGCCTAACTTGTATCTTATCTCTGCTACTGCTTGCTTTGTCTCATGAATTGTCAAATACCCTGTCTGAAACATTAAATTCTTTGGCTCTATGAAGTCTATATCAAAACTACCTATAAGTGACTCTCCCGTTTCAATATTCTCTATTTGTGGAATGTAGTATCTCCTTTGTTTAAGTAGCTCAATCAGAAATGTAGGCGTCCCACTTTCAAGCCAGTAATTCCTAAATACCCCCGTCTGTAAATAATTTATTATGCTAAATGGATTATATACCCTCTCATCTCCAGTCCAACTGTATCCATTATACCAATGCCTTATTTGCCCTATGTCTTTATCTCTTATATGTTCTTCAAAGCTTGTTATTAATTCTCCTTCTGTATAACCAGAATATTTTCTGTCAATCGTTATGTCCTCCTTAAAATAGCGCTTAGGAAGGGCTGTTTCAGGATTTTTATAATCGACAGATTTTTTATTTATAATTTTGATTTATACATTTAAAACAATGCCTTATGACAAAACCCTATGAACTTTTTTTTATAAGGTGTCGTATAAAAATTCCACACCAGCCCTTTCTTGCTGATTTTATTAAGCTTTTTAGTTTTATCATCGATTTTGGGATCTAAATGGTTGTTGAAAGTATGTCCTTAGATGAATAAAATAAAACAAAGGTTAAAGTATTGATACACATAATAGGCATAGGATATAAAGATATTGGGCAAAAGGCTCTGGATATATGTATTTGTTCTGATGCAATTATTACCTCTCATAGACTTTATGAGAGATTTAAGGTTTATGATTTTTATAAAACTGTAAATGATAAGATTATTGTCATAAATAATGTCAATCAAACCTTACAATATCTCGACAACAACAAAGATAAGTTGATAGTCCTTCTTGCCTCAGGAGATGCTCTTTTTCATGGTATTGCAAAAAGGGTGATAAAGGAGGTTGGCAAGGAGTTCGTAACCATCCATCCAGAACTTTCAGCCATACAAGTTGCCTTTGCAAGAATCAAGGAAAGCTGGGATGATGCCTTTTTGATGAGTCTCCATGGTGGGTTGATAAATGGCAAACATAGGGCGTATGTAGTAGAGGACGTGCCTAATATTTTAGATGCAAATCAGAAAGTAGCAATCTTGACAGATAATATCAATAGTCCTGTGACAATAGCAAAAGCACTCTTAAAATCAAATCATCATGATGCGACTATGTATGTTTGCCAAAGACTTGGTTATGAGGATGAAGAGATAACAATTGATACACCTTCAGGGATAAGTCAGACTTCTTTTAAAGAGCCTAATGTGGTAATCATCAAAAAAAGTGAAGATATTAATAGCAACCCTAAATCCAACAAGTCAAATCTTTATGTAACAGAGGCAGGATTATTACATAAAGAAGGGATGATAACAAAGGATGAGATTAGGGGGGTGATAATTCATAAATTAGAATTGCCTCAGGATGGTATCTTCTGGGATATTGGGGCTGGTTCTGGTGCGGTCTCAATCGATATAGCAATCAGGTATCCAAAATTAAGGATTTATGCCATAGAGCAAGACATAACACAATGTAGATACGTAATAGAGAATATAAAAAAGTATGAGGTCACAAATATTACCATCATGAATATGAAAGCCCCAGAGGGATTAAGACAATTACCAAGTCCCGACAGGGTCTTTATTGGTGGTAGTGGTGGACAGTTAAAAAATATTTTAGAAATAATCAATGAAAAAGGCTCTGAGTCACTAATAACAATAGTATCAGCCACTATGATTGAGACCCTTAATGAAGCCTTACAGTATTTTCAACAACTTGATTTCAAGACAGATTGTTCTCAAATTAATATAGCAAGGTTAGTTAATATATCAAGGGGTCATTATTTCAAAGCACTTAATCCTGTATTAATAATCAAGGCTTATAGATGATTTGTGAGCAATAAATACTCCCTTATAAAAGAGGGAAGCAAAGACAGAATTGAATTAGTGTCAAAGGAGTTAGTGAATTAGCAAAATTCCCTCTCAAGAAATGAGGAATTTATTATCTGTTGTTCATTGCCTTATATGAATTCAAATATCCTTAAAATAGCGCTTAGGAAGGGCTGTTTCAGGATTTTTATAATCGACAAATTTTATTTATAATTTTGATTTAT
>OGCL01001496.1_pt1 | contig 19757 bp, 14 predicted proteins | sample 1570041 | NCBI WGS metagenome assembly OGCL01 (sample SAMN06266162, study PRJEB24511) | hot springs metagenome | isolation source: Hot spring water | place: South Africa: Limpopo | collected 2015-06-22
TTACACACAAGTGTATCTGCTCTGACGGCTGCGACCACTGCGTGTAACTGATGATGCCGGCCACCATTTGCACGAGTTTTTGCTCACCACGAGTCACAGGTGGGTAGCTGCTGGCCTGTGTAGGTGTCACGATCAGCGATATGGCCATCAGCACACAGCATAACGCATACAACCGGCGATAAAAATGTATCGGGTCGCGCATGGGTTGAAGCGTCTCTCGTCTAAAAAAAGTCGGCATGGCTGGGTCATGGCTAGGTCAGTGCAAAAAATCCGTTTGTTGCCGTCACATTATGGGCACACTCTACCCAGTCATTCATACCAAAAAAAGCCGAAACGCCGATTTAATGCGCCGAACGCACAGCACTGAGCGATCCACGAAACAATAACTGTGCTTGGCGAGTGCTGCGCTCAATCAGTTGCTCACGCTGAATCTCTAGCGATTGTGCATCATGTCGATTGGGCAAATTCAGCCACGTCATCGCCCATGCAAACGCCAGATTAATCAAAATCTCGGCGGTAATCTGCACGTCAGCGGCCTCTAGATGTTGAAAGCTGGGTAAGCGCTGCATATCACGGGTGAGATCATCAATAAAAAACTGGATTTCTTTGGCAATTGCATCGCGCACAGAACTGGTTCCACCCCAACGCTCACCGACCAAAAACCCCCAGTGCTGGCGTGCGCCTTCGACCGAGTAAAAAAACTGCTCAATACTCAATCGGGTATGCGACGTGGTATCCACACTATAGCTTTCACGCAACCGCTTGAGCAGCTCGTGCAACACCACGCAGACTTGATCAACCAGATCGACCCCGAGTGCATCCATATCAACAAAATGTCGATAAAACGCGGTCGGGACTAAACCAGCCTCGCGCACCACCTCACGCAGACTGATGATGCTAAACGACCGGCCAGCCGTACTCAACCCAAGCGCAGCGTCGAGTAAGGCTTGGCGGGTCTGTTGTTTGCGTTCATCACGAAGCGACATAAGGCTTTCTCAATCAAAAAAACAGGATGTGTTCCCCAGAACCTAGTTTAGCAAAAAGCCGCTCATCGCTTGACTAAAAAATTCAGTGAACAGGTGTTGACTAAAATCCATTCTAGCGATACTGTGTACACATGTTCACTTATATCACAGTTGTTCACCAAGTGAATTCCTGTACCACTAAATACGAAGGTGCCGCCATGATGCAGACTAGCTACCGCCCACATTGGATTCGTGAAGATTTTGTCGACTATGTACTCGGTCAAGTCAACCCGATGTGGACTTGGCAGCGGGTCATGGCTCGCGTTGAAGCCATCGAGCCAATCGCCGATGACATGATCAAACTGACACTCAGCCCAAACAAGCACTTTAACGCAAGCCAAGTACAGGCGGGTCAATTTGTCATGCTGACCGTGCGAATTGATGGTGTGCAACATCAACGCGCCTACAGTCTGGTCAGCTCACCAGACAGCCAAATCTTAGTGTTTGGCATCAAAAAACAAGGCCGCGTATCACGCTATCTGGCTGAGCGCGCACAAGTCGGTGATGTGATCGAAATCAGCCAAGCCGCTGGTGAATTCACCCTCAACGATGCGCCCGCTGCCAAACTGTTCGTTTCGGCAGGCAGTGGTATTACCCCAATTGTGCCGATGATCAAGCAAGCCTTGAGCGGTAACAACACCGACGCGGTCAGCCTGATTTACTACTCACGCGACCCAGCATTTCGTGCCGAACTCGAAGCACTCGCGGCGCAGTACCCGTTGTTTAGCCTGCACATCATCGTCGATAGCGCGGAAAAACCTGCCTTCTTCGATGCGGCTACGCTGGATCGTCTCTGTCCTGATGCCGCCCAGCGTGACACCTACGTGTGTGCCGCCGCCGGTCTGATGAAAGCCACACGGCAGATCTGGGCAGAGCGTGGCTGGAGTGACCGACTCAAACAGGAAAGCTTCTTGCCAGTCACGGTGGACGAAAATGCGACTGCTGTGCCAGTCACCTTCCGTCGCAGCCAGCGTGACTTTGAAGGCAAAGGCAACCTGCTGGCCAGTGCCGAAGCTGCTGGTCTGAAGCCTGCTTTCGGCTGCCGGATGGGCATCTGCAACACCTGTGTTTGTACCAAAGTATCTGGAACCGTGCGCAATCTTGCAACAGGCGAACTCAACGACCAAAACAACGTACAGATCAAGCTGTGCGTCAGTGAAGCGGTCAGCCCTGTCCAAATCGACCTGTAAGCCAACCCTATACGCATCAGAGGAATTACACCATGAACATGTCAATCCCAGCCTATGCCTTCAAATCTAAAAGCCGTGTCCTAAACGACGCCGAAAAAGCCGAATTTGGTCGTCGCGTTGATGAAATCCGCGAAACCGTCATGCAAAACCTCGGCAAAGCCGATGCTGATCACGTCTATAAAGTGCGTAACTTCGTGCGCAAAACCGAAATTGCTTCACGCGCCATGTTAATGTTCGGCGGCTGGATCCCTCCAGTTTGGCTGATCGCCACCGGCATGCTCGGCGTGTCGAAAATCGTCGAAAACATGGAACTTGGCCACAACGTCATGCACGGTCAATACGACTGGCTTAACGATCCGAGCCTGAGCGGTGCAACCTACGACTGGGACACCATCTGTACCGGCGAAGACTGGAAATACACCCACAACTATATTCATCACACCTACACCAACGTGCTGGGTCGTGACCATGACATCGGCTATGGCGTGATGCGGATGACCCGTGAACAAGAATGGGAGCCACGTTTCTTGTTTAACGTCCCAATGGCGATTGTGCTGTCAACCGGTTTTGAATGGTTATTGAGCTTACAACGCTTTGAGTTTGAAAAAGTGCTGCATGGCGAAAAAACGCTCAAAGAAGTCGCCGCGCAATCGGGTAACTGGCGCAAAAAAGCCTTACGTCAATTTGGTAAAGACTATGTGTTTTTCCCATTGATCGCAGGCCCAATGTTCTTGCCAGTGCTGGCGGGCAATTTCACCGCAAACCTGATCCGTAATTTCTGGGCATCTGCCGTCATCTACTGTGGTCACTTCACCGAAGATGCCGAGATGTTTGAAGACAACATCGAAAATGAAACCCGTGCTGACTGGTATCTGCGCCAAATCAAAGGCTCAAGTAACTTCACTGGTGGTAACGTCATCCACTTCATGAGTGGAAATCTGAGCCATCAGATCGAGCATCATTTGTTCCCTGACATGCCGGCCAACCGCTATCGTGATGTTGCACCACAGATTGAAGCACTGTGCGCCGAATACGGCCAACACTACAATAAAGCCAGTTTTGCCAAACAATTTGCCAGCGTTTGGGTACGGCTTGCGGTACACTCATTACCGAACAACGTGGTTGATGCAGTCGGTCATAGCACCAGCAACATCAAACAACGGATCAGTCGGATTTTTAGTCGTCAGGCCAAGGCAGTATGACCCCAAACAGATTTAAACGTCGTCTAGCGCAGCTTGAAGCTGCGCTAAACTTCGTGCATGAAGGTATTGGCTACGGCGTGGATACCGTACAAGAAATCCATCGCGGTATTGTCGAGCTGCCATTAGAACAACTGCACTTGTCTGGCGTGGTTGATCTTGATCAGCATAAACGCGAGCAACTGTGGCAAAGTAGCTTTGGTTTAGTCTATCGGCTGATTCACAGCACCAACCAAGCCCTGCAAAATACCGAAGAAAAGATTTTTAGTGCGATTGATGAACAGATCGACGCGCAACAGAATATTCAGCGCATCACCTATAAGCCAGATTCTGAGTCGCCTTAGCTCAGCTTGAGTCTCATACTATTTCATCCAAGTAAACCAGCATGCGTCATGTTCCGGCCTCAACCGGCTCAACCAGCGTATGTTGTTGCCTGAGCCTATCGAAGGTGAGAATGGTTTAATGGCTGGGTATCACTCCTCTATCTCGCAAAACAAAGCCCACTGATGTGGGCTTTGTTATCGCTCATCAGCTTAGCTTAACGACCATCGTACTGCACCGTAAAGTTAAACTCACGGCTTGCACCGGCAGGGATGCTGTCCACCTGACCACTGACCACTCCTGCAGTCCCGACCATTGGTGAGGTGACATTGGTACAGGCAGTCGGCGTACAGCTTGGCGCAGTGCGCAGCACTGTACCTGCTGGTGTTGCATCACGAAAGTTAAATGCGTTAATACCCTCTGTACCTTCATTGCGTGCAATCACTCGATACAACACGCATTGCCCCTCACCTGCAACACCTGCGGTGTAGTTGCGCTGAATCGGCAAGCTGGCGGTGGTGTAGCTGCCACTGTCTGGCGCACCATCGCAGTTTGCATCTAATGCCTGTAGTTTAGTCAAGCGAATCAGATTATCACTGACCGTAGTCACATCTTGCACTTGCTCAAGCAACACATCGCCCATGCCGTACAACTCTATCAGCGTCAGGTTTTCTGTACCAAGCAGCACGCTGGAATTGGCTTCGACTTTGGCAAAAATCCGCACCCGATCATTTGGCTGTAAATCTGCCAGCGTAGTGGTGATAATCGTATCTGCGACATCTAAGATGCCATTGTTATTGGCATCCAGATACAACGTGGTATTAAAACCCGCCTGATCATTACTGATCTCAAACGGCGCACCCGCACGCGGCACAATCACGGTTTCGCCGTTATTCACGATCATGTGCGTATAGACAATCGTACCACCGGGTGCAATTTGACCACGTAAGTCCGGTGTAAACGATAGCTGTGGCTCTGCTGGATTGATGATCGTCAGCGCATTTTTAATAATGTCAGAACCGGCATTGGTTGGGGCGACATTACTGACATACGTCGGGCTAAACGCACGGAAGTACAGATCGACTGTAGCGGCTGGCGTACCTGCTGCCACACTGACAATCGCACACAGCGCTTGGGTTTCACCGTCATTGAGCAGACGGGTCTGACCTGTGGTTGCGCCAGTTGGATTACAGTTGCCGTTTATACCCGTTTCAGCAAACACCACCGAGACACCAGCAGGCAACCCTATCGTGGCAAAATCACCATCCGCGTCTGCCGCGAGACGATATTGCGTCGGTGTCCCTGTATGGGTCACACTAATCGGATAGACGACCGTACCGCCAGCCTCGGCACTCAGAGTTTTGAGTGGCGCACCCGCATTATCAATCACCCCGTTACCGACACCGCTATCTGGCGTGTTGTTAAATAGGTCAACCAGCTGCACCGCAACCAACGCAACGCGATCTTGAACATCATCATTGATCGACTGACTGGCAATCGACTGTGCCACAGGGAATACATTATAAGGGCCATTGCCGCCAGTGTAAGACGCTGGGAAACGTACCTTTATGACTATCGGCAAAGACTGACCAACTGGCAAGGCACCTGTATCTGGGATGCCATCACCATTACTGTCTAAAATTGGTGTGGCACCATCAGCGCGGAAAAACTCGACCACGCTGCCCGCTGGCAAATTATTGTTGCCAATCGTGAGATTATAGGTATCAGTAATGTTACCGGTGTTCCAGACGTAGTTATTAAAGCTCGCCACGCCGCCTTGTGAAACGGTAGGCTGGATCACCAAGTTATCGGCGGGATCAGCGCTGGCTGAGGTTGCGATACCATTAATCTCTACGCCGTACAGCGCAGGAACCTGCACAATCGCTGTGTTGGTAGTTGTCGTAACATCATTTGGGGTGAGCGGATTGTTGTCGGGATCATAAACTACGGTGGCTGTATTGGGAATGTCTCCTGCTAATGGCGCAATAACCAACACGTCAAAGCTAATCACACCACTGCTATTGGCCGGCACTGACGCCAACTCAGCGATCACCGTCTGACTGGCTGCTTCATACTGATAGGCTAAGCCAACACTATCACCACCAGCAGCATCGGTAACCGTTGTACCACCGCTCCATGCCCCTGTATTGGCTTGGTAAAGCAGGCGCGGATCAAGCAACTGATCGGTAATACGTACCAAACCGCTTGAAACAGCACTGGTGTTTTCATAGCTCAACCGAATCGTGACAACTGTACCACTCGGCACCTGTGCAACCGAATAAGATTTACGCACTTGAATGACAGCCTGATCGCTGATAATCAGACTGTCGTTATTCACTAAGACTTGCAGACTATTATCACTTACGGACTGCGCCTCTAACACCAAGCTATTATTATAAGTATTGGCTGGCGTCCCTACAGGTACAGTCGCCCCAACGAGTAAGCCAATCGACTCACCCGCCTGTAGCGTGATCGCCGCTAGTTGAGCTGGCGTTAGCGCAGCACCATCTGGGACACCATCACGGTTTCGGTCGAAATATACCGCTTCGTCGGCAAACTCAATCCCACCGACAGGATCAGTCAGCGTTAATTGATAGGTATCGGTGGCGTTACCCGTATTACGCAACTCGTGCGAAAAGAACACCTGCTGACCAGAATTGGTCACCACGGTCCGGTCTTGCTCCAGACGGAATGCATATACTGGGACAATCGTCGTTTCGACCAGATTGGAACGACTGGTTTGCACCACTGTCGTGCCTTCTTCAATATACTCACCCACCGCCATGTTACTGATGATGGTGCCAGCCAGCGGCAGCGCAGTATTTGGCAACACTTGACCTGTGGTCGCGGCATATACTGGCATCAATGCGCAAACTGCCAGTGCCAGTGGACTCAACTGTCGTGCCAGACGAGATGAGCGGCTAGAACTAGAGCGTTGCAATATATTAAAGCGTTGCAAGTTCATCGGGCTTTCCTTCTTTCCTGAGCCACAGCGATTCGCTGACAATTAGTTCACCGGATCCACGCGAATCGCGAAATTAAGCGTCGCTGACTGGCTAGGGGTTAGTGTGCCAAGGTCGGCCTGAACTTCGCCTTGATAACCATTATTTGCTGGACTGGGCTGAATCAGCGTACCTTGTGAAACTGTCGGTGTACCAAACAAACCGGTATAGGCGGGGATGCGATCACTCACCACAACATGACTGACGGACTCTGCACCATCGTTGATTGCCATGACTTGATAAAAAACACATTGCGCCGGCTCAATCGTCAACGGCGCAGCAGAGTACGCTCCATCTGGCACCCCATCACATGCGGCATCAAGCGCTTGAGTTTTTTGTAAACGCACCTGATTGGCACTGACCGTCGTCACATCAGTATTACTGACTGGACCAGCAGCCATGCCTGCAATCAAGCCAATCGGCGTGGCAGTCAGCACAAAACTGCTGGTCGCGCCATTGGTCAATGTGTTCGGTGCAGCAACCTTCAGCAATAACCGAATTGACTCATTGGGGTCGAGGCCAATCGCACCATTGGTCGCACCCAATGCCGCAACATCAGATACCTGTGGGTCATTTGCATCGATTAGGCCGTCATTGTTGGCATCATAATACAACGTCGCTAGCATACCGTTTGCATTACTCTGGTCGAGGCTGAGCAGTAAGTCACCCAGTGCAGTGCCCTCAACAACATTACCGTTGTTAGTCAGAACGTGTGAATAGACCACCGTACCACCAATCGCCACTTGGCCTTGATTGTCGGCTTGAAGACTGAGTAGCCGTGCCGCTTGTACCTGTACTTGGTTTTTTAAAATATCTGTTTGAGCATTGATCGGAGAACGCACTGCAAACCAAATCGGCAGATCTTGTGGCGGTACGCCGCTAGGTGCGGTCACCACAGCACAATAGGCAAACGTTGTGTTCGGTGCAACCGCGCCAGAATTACTGATTTGATCACCCAACACGCTGCAATCGGCGGCTGCCGCCACAAAAAAACTCACTGACCAACCAACAGGCAACTGATTGGTATTACTAACGGGGTCCAATACGCCATCATCATCGGCAATCAACTGATAGTTGTTGATTAATGTACCCGTGTTTTGTACGACGAGTGGGAACACCGCAGTACCCGCTGGCAAAATCGGCAGGCTAATAAATGCTGCACCCGCACTATCAGGGTTCGGATTACCGACCCCACTGTTGTTGCTGTTATAAAGATCTGTCAGCCCTTGCTCGATGACCCCGAGCTGATTACGTATCGGATCACTGACGTTTGGATTATTGCTTGACGTGGCAGTGAGGTCTACTGTAATTGGAGCGGCAACCGCACAGTCTTGAGTACTGCTGATGCCGACCTTGATGTTTTTGGACGCGCCTGCGGCGATTGCTCCGGTATCCACCACACCATCAGCATTACTATCCGTCAGTAAGGTTTTGCCATCTTCAGCGTACAAGCGCACCGTGGCACAAGCGGGCAGATTGGTTGACACAAAACTTAAATTAAAACTATCGGTCTGATCGCCTGTATTCCACACATAATTATCAAACAGTGTTTCAACGCCAGCCACTGCGTTGGCAATACTGACCAAGTTATCTGGTGCACTATCTGGATCACCGAGATTGGTTGCTGATCCACTATTGTTATTCAACACCACACTGGTGTTGCCCTGAACCGTAAAAATAACCGTATTGGTGCTGGTGTTTTTAATCTCCGTTGCACCCTCAAACTGCTGATATGTGGCGGTATTGGAAACCCTACCGCTTGGCGCACTCATCACTTCCACTTGAAAGCTGATACTGCCGGTGGATTGCGCGGGTACATTCGGAATCACGACCGTGATTTCGTGCTGGCTTGGTGTGCTGCTCACTACATAATCTTGAATCGCACTATTGGCAGGGTCTTCGCCAACACCGTCCGTCAGTGCCACACTACTATTGCTCCAGCGTCCACTACCGGCAATATAATTCAGGCGGTTGGCATTTAAAACGTCAGTCAAACGCAGCTCTGCGGGTGCATTGCCGGTATTGCTATAACGCAATGTATAGGTAATCACACTGCCAAGCGACCCTGTGGCAATACTTTGGCTTTTATTGACCGTGAGCACCCCACCTTCGGTCACACGAGTGATATCGGTGACTGTCGAATTAAGCGCAGGTACGGCCTGACTGGTTGCCGTCAAGGTAAAATCGGCACGATCACCAGACTGGCGGTCGGCAGGGATCGTCGCCGCAGCGACCAACGCAACAGATTCGCCGGGCTGCAATGCTATTAAATTACTTGGCTGCAACAAATTGATATTATCGTCTGGAATACCGTCTTGGTTGCGATCAATATACAGGCCAAGGCCAAGCAGATCGAAGTCGTCGCCACCAAGCTGAACTGCGGATAATGCATAACTGTCCGCCACGTTCCCAGTATTGGTTAGGGTATGCGGATAGCTGATTTGCCCACCAATTAAGCCGATCTGCTCCTGATCGCGCACCAGCTGTACCGCACGCACCTCACTGACCACCAACTCGACGGGATTGGAGTTAATAATTTGCGTGTTGCCAAAACGATCAACAAAGTCACCACTGGCCACGTTGGTGATCAACGCGCCTGGCGCAGGAAATGCTTGTGCGTAAGCGACGCTGCCAGTGCAACCCAACGCAAGGCATAGCCCACCCGACCATAAGCCACGAGACAGGGCGGTAGGGCGTAGATTCACTGCTGGAAAAAATGGCCAGTTGGCATGACGCATGGATGTTCCCCAGAACCCGCAAGATCAATCTGAATCCAGTTTTTTAAAAAAGCCATAAATTCCTCTGATGTCATCCCCATTGACACATGCAAAGTATCCGCACACCTTTGTCAGGTTGACATCACAGGAATTTGCAATCGGCTAACATAAACGCACTGGTTTGCAGGAATTATGCCCGTGACGTTTGGATTCCGTGGTGCACTTTAAGATAAACGGTGCGATTCATTCGCTCAATGTGCTGTCACGATCACCGATGATTTTGATTTTGATTGGGCTAAGCCAAATCACCCTCTATAATAGTGCAAAGCCAGCTCAGCATGTTGCGAGTACAGGCGATCACTACCATTTTTAGGAATACACTATGCGCTTAGATCAACGCCAAAACGACCAACTGCGTCCGATCAGCTTTACTCGACAGTTTACTCGGCACGCCGAAGGTTCAGTTCTGGTCAGTTTTGGTGACACACAGGTGCTTTGTACTGCCAGTATCGAAGCGGGTGTTCCTCGGTTCTTAAAAGGTAAAGGACAAGGTTGGGTGACTGCGGAGTATGGCATGCTACCGCGCTCAACCCATACGCGCAATGATCGTGAAGCCGCTCGCGGCAAGCAGTCTGGCCGCACCCAAGAAATTCAACGCCTGATCGGTCGCAGCCTACGCCAAATGGTCGATCTTAAAAAAATGGGCGAAAATACAATTTTGATCGACTGCGACGTGTTGCAAGCGGATGGCGGTACACGCACGGCAGCTATTACGGGTGGTGCAGTCGCATTGGTGGATGCGCTGGCCGTTCTGATGCAACAACGTAAGCTGACCCAAGATCCACTCAAAGGCTTAGTAGCTGCAATTTCGGTCGGTATGTATAAAGGTGAAGCCCTACTCGACTTGTGCTATGAAGAAGACTCGCAATGTGAAACCGATCTGAATGTCGTCATGACTCAGTCTGGTGAATTTATTGAGCTACAAGGCACTGCCGAGAGCAAGCCATTCAATCGAGCACAGTGTAATCAGATGCTTGAGTTGGCCGAGGGCGGTATTCGAGATTTGGTGATTGCGCAACAGCAAGCACTGGGCTGGTAAACATTACGCCATCGCAGCGATCAAAAAAGCTGCTGCGGTGGCATTCGTAATACCGCTTGTCATGGCGTAAAATTTTTCAGGTTAAACAGCCTAGCACGTTGATACTTGGGTGACTGCACCACACTTTTCATGTTGCGCAACATCAGGTACGGCTGCTGCTGTACAAACATATTCACAATCGCAATCGGCAAAATGCCACCAGGGTCAGCATAACCAATCGTCGTAACTTCGGTGTGACTGGCATCAATTGGGCGCAAGATCCAACTGCCCTCGTAACGAGTCACCCGCAGAAAACCTGAACGAACGGGTGCTTTAGGGTGCGTCGTCGCACGATTTTCAATTAAAACCGTACCATTCGGTTGCTGCTTGATCGTGCCAGAGAACACCACATCACGGTCGTTTAATGGAAATGGAAAATCAATCTCCATCAGCATGGTAAACGTGCCTGCTTTTTCGTCACTTTCCAAAAGCTCAACCCGCTTTGTATGCGGAACCCACTCTTTGAGATACTGGGTGTCCATAATCGCAGCGACTGTACCCACCAGATTACTCTGCACTGTGGTGGTTGCGCGGTAATTGAACGACGGATTGTCGGCGACTTGGTAGGTCCACACTTTAATATCTTGACGGTCAATCACCAGTTTTTTCGGCGTATTGCGCTCATCTGCGGGCGCAGTGGCAAGTGCAGTCACGCTAACTGTCATACAGCATACGCTGAACAATACGGCACTCGATAACTGTTGAAAACCTTTCATGAGATGACAATTCCTTTAATTAGCGTAAGGCCAAGACATCTTGCATATCATAGTGACCTGCGGCTTGCGCACAGACCCAACTGGCAGCGCGCACCGCACCACTGGCAAAGTTCATTCGGCTGGTGGCCACATGTTTAATTTCAACACGCTCACCTTCGCCAATAAACATGACCGTATGCTCACCGACGATGTCGCCGCCACGAATGGTTTGAAAACCAATGCTTTGCCGCTCTCGTGCACCCGTATGCCCTTCACGAGCGTACACTGCATCTTGCTTAAGATCACGACCCAAAGCGTCAGCGACCGCCTCACCCATCATAAAAGCCGTGCCTGACGGCGCATCCACTTTATGCCGATGATGCGCTTCAATAATCTCAATATCCACTGTGTCAGCGAAGGCGCGTGCCGCTAAATCCAAGAGCTTAAGCGACACATTCACACCCACGGAGTAATTTGCAGCATACACCACAGGAATGTGCTGGGCAGTGGCCGTAAGCTGGGCTTTCTGCTGGTCATTTAGGCCAGTGGTGCCGATCACGATGGCACAACCATGCTGTTGGCACAGTGCCAAATGCTGCATAGTCGCTGCCGGTGCGGTGAAATCAATCACCACATCACACTCGGCAATCACCGCTGCCAAATCACCGACCACGGTCACACCCAAATGCCCAACGCCAGCCATTTCGCCTGCGTCAGTGCCAATCAAACTGCTGTTCGATTGCTCAACTGCAGCCGCTAACACGCCACCGGCTTGTTGTACTGCTTGAATCAACGTGCGTCCCATCCGTCCGCCCGCGCCTAAAATCCCAATCCGTGCTGTCTGGCTCATGGTTTGACCTTTAAAAAACGAATCCTGCTGTTCACGACTGGTGTGCGCCGCCAAGTATGCAAGAGGCAGTCGGCACACACCGCGAAGATTATCGAAGTTTGTGTTGTCGCTTGGTGAATGCTATTTAGGAAAATAGCTTCTCAAAAAACGACTTTTTCTTGGGTGACTGATTCACGTCTTCATCCATACTGGTCTGTAGTTCGCGCAACAGTTCTTTTTGCCGTGCGGTCAGATTCACCGGCGTTTCGACCACAATCCGGCAGATTAAGTCACCGATCATGCTGCTTTGCACGGGTTTGACCCCTTTGCCGCGCACACGAAATAAGCGACCCGTCTGCGTGCCTTCTGGTACTTTCAGGCTAATCCGGCCATCAAGCGTCGGCACCTCGACCTCTTTACCCAGTGCAGCATCAGCAAAGCTAATCGGCACATCCATGTAAAGATCAGCACCATCACGCTGGAATACATTGTGTTCGCGCACCACAATTTCGACATACAGATCACCGTTTTGTGCACCTGCACCACCGGCTTCACCCTCGCCGCTGATCCGCACGCGCTGACCGGTGTCCACACCCGCAGGGATGCTGACTTCAAGCGTGCGTGAACGGTCGGTGACCCCAGAGCCATGACAGACATTACAGGGGTCTTTGACAATTTTGCCACGACCATGACAGGTTGGGCAGCTTTGGTTGACCGAGAAGAAGCCTTGCTGCATGCGAATCTGACCTGCACCGCGACAGGTTGGACAGGTCTGTACGTTTTCAGGGTTTTTACTGCCTTTGCCGTCACAGGCTTCGCAACTTGCGGGCGCGGTAAACGTGACGGTTTTTTTCACCCCACGAACAGCTTCTTCAAGCGTTAGCTCCATCACATAACGCAGATCAGCACCACGTCGCTGGCGTGACTGTTGCCCGCCACCACCGCCTTGTCGCCCAAAAATATCGCTAAACTGACTGAAAATGTCTTGGAAATCGCCACCGCCAAAGCCGCCACCAAAACCACCTGCACCTGCTCCGCCACCGTTTTCAAATGCGGCATGCCCCATACGGTCGTAAGCAGAGCGTTTTTGCGCATCGGACAACACCTCATACGCTTGCGAGGCCTCTTTAAATTTGTCTTCTGCCGAAGGATCATCAGGATTACGATCGGGGTGGTACTTCATCGCCAGTTTGCGATAGGCTTTTTTGATTTCATCTTCGCTTGCGCTTTTGGCCACGCCAAGCACTTCATAATAATCACGTTTTGCCATGCTACCTATTCACTCCCCTCGCAATCACGGTGTTTGGGTGGCACGCATTGACCTCGGTATTCGACATCCGATCAATACAGCCACACGAATCTTGCGGCTAAGATGGGGACTTTTGCCGGATTTATCAATCGTTCCAACGGCTTTTTTGTGTTTTACGATGTCCTACGCGATTTAAACGCTTGCACTGGATATGCTTAATTGCGTGCAATCCGACAGTAATTTTTAACAAATCAATACCGGCTTGTCTGGCGGTCACGTCTAATCTGATGACTGCGACATGGTATGGTGGTTAGGCTATTGTGAATGGAAGATTTAAATTTATGACCGGATTCTCCCGCCTTGCGACTGCCTGCTGGATGAGCAGTAGCGTTTTGGTCTCGACCGTGACTGTCGCCAATCCCGAATTTCAAACCTGCTTAAGCCAACTCCGACCGGCTGCGCTGAATGCCAAAGTATCCGCCGCAACCTTTGACCAATACACCCGTAATCTTGCACCAGACATGAGTGTATTGGAAAAACTAAACTATCAGCCTGAGTTTCAAACGCCGATTTGGGACTATATGTCCGGCTTGGTTGACCAAGAGCGAGTGGAACTGGGTCAGCAAATGCTGAAGCAACATGCCGATGTCCTAAGACGGATTGAAGCCGCCTATGGCGTGGATGCTGCTACTGTGGTTGCGGTCTGGGGCGTTGAAACCAACTTCGGTCATATCACCGGCAAAAGCGATATTGTGCAGTCGCTGGCAACCTTGAGTTGTTTTGGTCGCCGCCAAGCATTTTTTAGGGGCGAGTTCAACAGTGCGCTGCGGATTTTACAAGGTGGACATGTCGATCCCACGCATTTTAAAGGCTCGTGGGCGGGTGCATTTGGACAAACCCAATTTATGCCATCCACGTTTGAGCGGATTGCGGTCGATTTTACCGGCGATGGGAAGCGCGATATTGTCGATAGCATTCCCGATGCGCTGGCCTCAACCGCCAATTACCTAAAACGCTCAAATTGGCAAATGGGTCAGCCTTGGGGCTTCGAGGTCAAGTTGCCGACTGGCTTTAGTGCCGATGGCGAGAGCCGCCGCAAAAAACGCGCCTTATCCGAATGGTCTCAACGCGGCCTCAAGCGGATAGATGGCTCGCCTTTGAGCCAAGGCAACGTGTCCTCAATCGCTCAGGCGGGTTTGCTGTCACCTGCTGGTGTGAATGGTCCGACTTTCTTGGTGTTCCGTAATTTTGATGCCCTATATAGCTACAATGCCGCCGAAAGCTATGCGTTGGCGATTGCCCATCTGAGTGATCGCATGCGCGGTGGTCGGCCATTTGTCACCGCATGGCCAACCGATGATGCAGGGATTTCGCGTGCCCAGCGGCGCGAACTACAGCAACTGCTGATCAACCGTGGCCACGATATTGGTGTCGTCGACGGCATGATTGGTGAAAAAAGCCGTGCAGCCATTCGGATCGAGCAGGCACGCCTCGGACTCAAGGTAGATGGTAGAGGTGGCCAAAAAATCTTGACGGCACTGCAAGCCAGCCCCTAAGTCTATTGACACAGATTGACACCAAACGTGCGATACCAGCATGTCGTTGGTGTTTGCAGCAGGTCTGTCCAACCCAAACCTGCTGACTGGTCAGTTGCAGGGATTGTGCATGGTTGTCATCGCCCTGTAACGTGGTTGAGGGGCATTTTGCCCCTTGCACAACCACAACAACGGAGCCGATCATGGATTTGATCTTAGTCAAACGTTTGCCGTTGCTGGCATTCGCCTGTCTGTTTGGACTCACTGCCTGTAACTCAGATGACGATGAACAGTCAAGCACCCCTCCACGCACCGTTTCTGTCAGCACTTACACTGCCACCGATACCACACCCATCAGTGCCATCAGCCAAAAAATCAACTACCGTATGCCCAGTGTCAACGGCAGTGAGACCATCGCCACCGCTGTGGTGTTTGTGCCCAAAGGCACAGCACCTGCCGGTGGCTGGCCAATCGTCGCTTGGGCGCATGGCACAACCGGCGTGGCCGATGTCTGCGCCCCGAGTAACAGCAGCAACTTAGGCGGCGTCGACCCGATCATCGCGCAACTGGTGACACAGGGCTACATGGTGGTTGCAGCGGACTATGAAGGTTTAGGATCGGCTGGCATTCATCCGTATTTGAATCTAGCCAGTCAAGCCCGCTCAATTGTGTACGCTGTCGTTGCGGCGCGTGAAAACGTACCCAATGCTGGCAAACGCTGGCTGTCCTACGGTCACTCGCAAGGGGGGCATGCTGCACTCGGTGCAGCACAGTATGCTAACGAAGCAATCGGGTTGGACTATCTCGGTACAGTGGCGATTGCACCGGCATCGAATCTCGGGCTTGCGATCAGCGGTGGGACACAACTGGCCGGTGAATTGTTACAAGCCGGTCAAGCCGCATCTGCTATCGGCATTATCGCGCAACAAATCACCTTCTCTGCTTACGTCACTGCTGGGTTGAAACAAACAACTTCTGTCGATTACAGTGACGTGTTTGACGCACAAGCTGCTGCAATTGTGCCGCAGGTCGAACAACGCTGTGATGTCGGTAATTTGATCGGTGCTGATATTGTACGACACGGTAATCCATTAACCTATCAAGGCTTAAAGGCTAATTTTGCCAGTGTGCCGGCTGTAGCCAACTTCCTCAGCACGCTTTCTGAACCGGCTACTGTCAAGCTAAATCAGCCCGTATTGATCATTCAAGGCGATGCGGATACCACTGTGCCAAAACAGCTGACTGACAAGCTGGTGTTTGATATGAACACGCTTGGCAGCACAGTCACCTATCAGACCCTCAGCAATAAAGACCACACCAGTGCATTTACCGATAGTTTGCCGGAAGTGTTCGGCTTTATCGGTGAGCGGTTTAATCCGACCGCTGTACCTGCAACCGCACAATAATCCCACCCAAAAAAATGCCCCGCAGATGCGGGGCATTTTTGGGACAGCAAGCCGAATTAGGCTTTTTTGTCATCCTTCACTTCGGTGAACTCAGCATCGACCACACCATCATCGGCTGGCTTACCACCCGCTGCTGCATCAGTAAACTGTGACGGATCCATGCCTTCCGCACCTTGTGGCTGCTCAGAATACATCCGTGTTAGCACTGGCATCGCAGCGGCTTGTAGCGCATCGAGCTTGGCTTTGATGTCATCCACGTCGTTTTCTTTGCTGGCAAGCTCCAGTGCATCAATCGCCTCGTCAATGGCTTTTTTCTCATCGGCTGAGACTTTATCGCCTTGCTCTTTGACGGTTTTTTGCATGCTGTGAATCACGCCGTCGGCTTCGTTACGCGCTGCTGCCAAGTCCGCAAATTTCTTGTCTTCTTCGGCATTGGCTTCAGCATCACGAATCATTTGCTGGATTTCGTCATCCGACAGGCCAGAGTTGGCTTTGATCTGGATGCTTTGTGCTTTGCCGGTGCCTTTGTCTTTGGCCGACACGTTCAAAATCCCGTTCGCGTCGATGTCAAAGGTGACTTCGATCTGCGGCATACCGCGTGGTGCAGGTGGGATATCGGTCAAATCAAAACGACCCAGCAGCTTGTTTTGCGCCGCCATTTTGCGCTCGCCTTGATAGACCTGAATGGTCACCGCTGGCTGGTTGTCATCAGCAGTCGAGAACACTTGTGATTTCTTAGTCGGAATCATAGTGTTCTTTTCGATAATACCGGTCAACACACCACCCATAGTTTCGATGCCGAGGGTCAACGGGGTCACATCGAGCAGCAGCACGTCTTTTTTGTCGCCTGACAATACCGCGCCTTGGATCGCAGCACCTGCGGCCACCGCTTCGTCTGGGTTAACGTCTTTGCGTGGCTCTTTGCCAAAGAACTCTTGTACTTTGGCTTGCACCAATGGCATACGGGTCTGACCACCAACCAAGATGACGTCGCTGATATCGCCAATCGACAAGCCTGCATCTTTCAAGGCGATTTTGCATGGCTCGATGGTACGCGCGACCAGATCTTCCACCAGTGCTTCCAGCTTAGAGCGGGTGATGTTAATCACCAAGTGCTTCGGCCCTGTCGCATCTGCGGTGATGTATGGCAGGTTGATTTCGGTGCTCGATGCCGATGACAGCTCGATTTTGGCTTTTTCGGCGGCTTCTTTTAAGCGTTGCAATGCCAAAGGATCTTGCTTCAAGTTGACGCCTTCTTGCTTTTTGAACTCTTCAACCAAGAAGTCGATCAAGCGCAAGTCAAAGTCTTCACCGCCCAAGAAGGTGTCACCGTTGGTGGCCAACACTTCGAACTGTTGCTCACCATCAAGATCAGCGATTTCGATGATCGACACGTCAAATGTACCACCACCCAAGTCGTACACAGCGATTTTGCGGTCGCCCTCTTTTTTGTCCATCCCGAACGCCAACGCAGCCGCAGTTGGCTCGTTGATGATGCGCTTCACATCGAGACCAGCGATTTTACCCGCGTCTTTGGTGGCTTGACGTTGTGCGTCGTTAAAGTACGCAGGCACAGTGATCACGGCTTCGGTGACGGTTTCGCCCAGATAGTCTTCGGCAGTTTTTTTCATCTTTTTCAAGACTTCAGCCGAGATTTGTGGTGCGGCGAGTTTTTTGCCGTTGACCTCAACCCAAGCATCACCGTTGTCGGCTTTAACGATTTTGTACGGCACCATGCCGATGTCTTTTTGTACCACGTCGTCTTGATAGCGACGACCAATCAGACGCTTGATCGCAAACAGGGTGTTTTTTGGGTTGGTCACGGCTTGACGCTTGGCACTTTGACCGACCAGCACTTCATCGTCTTTATAGGCAATGATCGACGGGGTGGTGCGTGCGCCTTCAGCGTTTTCGATCACTTTAACTTTGTCGCCTTCCATTACGGCAACACAAGAGTTGGTTGTACCTAAATCGATACCAATAATTTTAGCCATGTGTTCAATCTCCTCAACGAGTGCAAAATTTGCAGTAGTGGCTGCTTGTGCTTCGATATGCGCCTGTTTTCGGCGTTTTCAAGCATGATTCAGGGGTTTTTTCGGCTTTTTTTCACTTGAAAAACCACTGGAACAGCCCTACTGCGCTAGGTTTTTTAGGTTATTGACCGACCATGACCATCGCAGGACGCAGTAAACGACCATTTAAGGTGTAACCTTTCTGCAGCACTGTGCCGACTTGGTTGGCGGGTGCGTCGGGTGCAATGCCCACCGCCTGATGTAGATCGGCGTTAAAGGTCTCGCCGACCGGATCAACCACCACGATCTGCTGTTTTTCGAGCACGGTCAGTAGCGATTTATGCGTGAGTTTGACGCCTTCGAGCATGGCGTTGTCCGCATCATCGCCTGCCGCTGCAATTGCGCGCTCAAGGTTGTCCACCACATCGAGCAAGCCTGTGGCAAATTTTTCTAAGGCGTATTTTTTGGCATTGTCGGTTTCGCGCTCAACACGCTTTTGGAAGTTGTACATGTCGGCATTGGCACGCGCTTGCACGTCTTTCACTTCTGCTTGCAGATTGGCGATCTGTGCTTGTAAATCAGCCACATCCGGTTGCTGCTGGCCTTGCTCTGTACTCAACAGATCATCCTCTGCTGGCACTTGGAGGGAATCGGTTTGGTCGCTGTTCGACATGGAGCTTCTCCGTTTAAATAGGTTGAACATAAGCAGTCCGGTGCAGATGGCACGTCGGTTTTAAAATCCTGTCTGCATTGCTTGGGCTGAATTGGCAAAATTCAAGGCAAAATCCCTGAATTCGATGACAATCGCGCTTGTCAAAACAGATTGCGAACGACAAGATAGGCCAGCCGTTCTGTGCCGCAATCGTGCCAGAGCCAACCGATTCGCAAGTGAAGGAGACATCAGATGCCCAGTGTATTTCAGCAGGCAAAGCAAAAAATCCAAAAACTTCAAGGCAGCGCAGCACGTGCGACTGGCAAGCTGCCAAGTGGCGCACAAAATCTGCTGGCACGGGGCTTGGGTTATACCGAAACCTACAGCGGACTACATCCACACCTGCGTGTCCTACTTGCGGTGCGCAAGTTACAAAATGGCAGTTTGGTTGGTGATGATCCCGTACGCAGTCGCCGTAGTTTTGATGCCGAAATCAACTCAATCGTGGCAAAACCAACGCCAGTTAGTGCGGTACAAAATTTTGTGATCGACACGCCGGTTGGGCAGATTCCGGTACGGCTCTATTTGCCCAAGCCAAGTGCAACTCCTTTGCCATTACTGGTGTTTTATCATGGTGGTGGTTTTGTGGTTGGCTCACTCGACAGCCATGACGAGCCGTGTCGCGTGATCTGTAAACATGCTAACGTGGCGGTACTCAGCGTCGACTATCGCTTAGCACCAGAACACAAAGCACCCGCAGCAGTGGAAGACTGTGTGGCGGCCTTCG
>OGCL01001497.1_pt1 | contig 19752 bp, 17 predicted proteins | sample 1570041 | NCBI WGS metagenome assembly OGCL01 (sample SAMN06266162, study PRJEB24511) | hot springs metagenome | isolation source: Hot spring water | place: South Africa: Limpopo | collected 2015-06-22
CCCACCTCTCTTACGAAGTCCAGGGGGCCGACCTCGTGTAAGGAGAGAGCAAGGCTTTGCCAAACTCCTGGCCTAAGGTCCACCCAGGGGCCTGCGACCGCTGTTCCTTGGGGTCCGTACTTGACTACCAAGGCCCCACGCACGGCACCGGAACTGGCCCCGTCAGAAACCTGGACGAACAGGCGCAGTTCCCCAAAATGCTGGAAGTTGAGGTTTCGGGCGAGGGCTCCTCCCCCGTTGATCGTTGCTCCCCCGGAGATGGTGAACGCCAAGCAATGGTTTCCCTGGTAGGGTTGAGCTTGGGTCACGTAGGGGGCCCCCACCGGTCCGGCCTTTCCTCGGGTGGGGAACCATCCCTGGGTTGTCCCATCCTCGAAATCGCTCACGACCAGAGTTCTTGTGGTGAACGCTTTGGTCAACACTTGCTGGGCGGGCTTTCCTTGGGGGGTGTAGTCCGTGTTCCCTGTCCCTCCGGCCCTGGGGTTGGGGAGCCAGTTCCACCAGAAAACGCCCAGGAGCCAGGGGCGGTTGCCCAGGGCTCGGAGGGTGGCCTGGTAAGCGTAGGCCTGGACGTGAGGGTCGTAGGCTCCCCCTTTGCTCCAATCCCAGGGCTCCCGGGGGGCGTACTCCACGCTCCGGTAACCAATCTCCGTGAACAGGACAGGCTTCCCAACCTCTCCTTGCCACGCCTCCACCTTGTTCAGCCACGGCCTCCAGGCTTGCACCAGTTCGTCCTCCGTGGGACTGGCCTTGGCGGTGAGAGGGAAATAGGCATCAATCCCGGCGTAGTCCACCAGGTCCCAGAACGTCACCTGAGGGTATTCGTCCCAGTTGGCGGCGTAGGTGATGGGCCCCCGGTACACCTCGCGCACGGCGCGGATGACCTCTTCCCATTGGGGGCGGTAGCGGGAGCTCAAGCTGCGGAACTCTGTGCCAACGGCGAACATCTCCACCCCGTGGGCCTCGGCCAGGCGGGCGTAGTGGAGGACGAATTCCTTGTAGGTTGCGAACCACCGCGCGGGGTCTTGCGGGGCGAGAAGGCCGCGCCATGTCCCGTCTTTGCAGTCCACATGGGGTTTGAGCAACACCCCGAGGCCCAGGCGATGGGCTGTGGTGATGGCCTGGATCAAGGAGGAATCCGTGGGTGTTCGTGCGGGGTCGATGCTGACCGAGTTGGACGTTGCCCGGTCCGTGTACCCGGTGACGAGGAGAGCGATGAAGTTGGCCCCGGTGGAGGCCAGTTGGTGAAGGGACGCTTCGGAGGCCGGGGTTTGGTAATCCCCCGGGGACCAGGCCGTGTAGCTGATGCCCCGGAAAGGCCAGGAGAGCAGCGCCCAGGTGAACGCGTCGATCCAGATGGCACCCGAGTACCCTCGGGCTTTGGCCCCCTGCCCCGCCCCCAGTCTCAGCCCGAGGGCAACCACCCGAGCGAGGTCGGCGCCTTCATCGGTCTCCCAGGGTTCCCTGGCCAGGTCGAAGGCCACTTGGTACCACGCTCGTTTGGGAAAGTCGGCCAGGCTGAGGGGGCGGCTGCACTTGGTCCTTCCTTCCAGGTCCGTGACCAAGAGTTGAAGGGTGTGGGGTGCGGTCGGGTCGCCTCCCGCTTCCTCTGGAACCCAGATGGCGAAGGTCACGAACGCTTCGCAGAGGTTGTGGAAGTCCGCCCTCGAGAAACCCTTGGGCGGGTGGTCCCTCAAGTTCAGTTCCATTTCGCCGTAGGCGTAGATGGAATGGCCGGGAACGAGCTCGAGCTCCACGCGCAGGCACCCTTGGCCCAGATAAGCCCGGCTTGCCTCCCGGTGAAGGGCGCGTACGCCCTGAAAGTTGGAGCGGGCCGAGGTCCGCCACCCCTCGGTCCCGGCCTCGAACGGGTACATGGAGGGGTCGCCGCTACCCACGTGGGCGGTTGCCCCGACCAGGCCGAGCACGGCGCAGACCAGACCGAACAGAACCCACCTGCTTCCTCGGCTCATGTTTGTCATCGCTGCTCATCAACGCCCCGCAGGAGCCGCGCACCACCAGCTCCACGGGCAGGACCACCTCCGTGGAGGGTTTGCGGCCTTCCAGGATCTCCAACAGAAGCTCCACTGCGCGGAATCCCAACAGACGAATGGGTTGGCGAACCGTGGTCAGGGGAGGTTCCACGAGGGAGGCCAAGGGGAGGTCGTCGAAGCTGACGAGGGCCAGGTCCTGGGGGACCCTCACCTCGGCTCCCCGGAGCACCCGCAGCGCCCCAGCCGCCATCGTGTCGCTTTGGGCGAACAAAGCTTGCGGTCGGACACGGAGGAGTTTGCGCATGGCGGCCATGGCCCCCACCTCCGTGTCTCCGCCCTCGGCCACCAGATCCGGGTCGGCAGCAATGCCGGCCTCTTCTAAGGCCGCGCGGTACCCCCCCAACCTTTCCTGAACGTGGATGTGGTCCAGGGGACCGGTGATGGTGGCGATTCGGCGGTGCCCGAGCTGAAGAAGGTGACGCACAGCCTCCCGGGCCCCCCCGAAGTTGTCCACGTCGACATAGGGGAAACCGGGCTGTCTTCCCACGGCCACGGTGGGTATTTGATCTCGCTTCAGGGCGGCCAGGAGAGGGGTATCGGGGGGAACCGAGGCCACCACCACGCCCTCGGCAAACCCATTCTGGACGATCTGGGCATACAGCTCCTCCTGCCGGCGGGGTTGATCGAACAAGGCAAGGATCAGCTGGTAGCCGCGGGTGTTGCAGGCCTGCGCGGCCCCCTCCAGGAGGAGACCGAAGAACTGGTCCGAGAACAATTTGGGGATGACCTCGGGGATGACCATGGCGATGACCCGGGTCCTTCTGGTGACCAAGCTCCGGGCCACCGAGTCCGGTCGGTACCCCACGTCGCGGACCACTTGCCACACCCGCGCACGGGTCTGGGGGTCCACGTGGGGGTGGCCATTGACCACCCGGGAGACCGTAGACCTGGAGACGCCAGCCCTGTGGGCGATCTCCTCGAGTGTGGGCATTTGGGAACGCTCCCAGGACGCATCGTAGCCAACCCTGGGGCGTCTGTCAAGTCCAGGGCCTGTGGTCAAAAGAAGAGATTTGGACAGGGTTCAGTGTCGCCCAGCGTGACCCAACGCTCAACGGACAAGGGTTGGCCCGCCCCCTTTGGCGGGTCGCGCCTTTGGAAACGCTCTCAGAAGCCCCTTCGGGCTCGATCCTTCCTCACCACCGGTGGTGAACGTCGGGGCGGATCCTGCGGTTGTAGATGGCCTTCACCGCCTTCATGGTGGCAGGACCCAACGGGGGTAAGTCCGCGGCTTGGGCGTTCTCCTCCACTTGAGCCGGCCGTTTCGCGCCAGGGATGGCGCAACTCACCTCCGGGAACATGAGGATCCACCGCAGGGCGAACTGGGCCATGGTCATCCCTGGAGGGCACACTTCTTTCAGCTCTTCCACCGCCTGAAGCCCTGCGTCCCAACCCACCCCGGCCAACGTCTCGCCCCGGTCCCACGCCGCACCGCCCCGGTTGAACGAACGATGGTCGCTCGGGGGGAACACGGTGTGGGGGGAGAACTTCCCAGCAAGGAGGCCTGAGGCCAGGGGCAGCCGAGCGATGATGCCCACGCCTTTCCTCCTGGCCAACTTGAACATGAGCTCGGCGGGCCGCTGGCGAAACATGTTGAACACGATCTGGATGGTCGCCACCCCGGGGTACTCCATGGCTTTGATCGCCTCTTCCACCTTCTCCACGCTCACCCCGTAGTGACGGACCTTTCCTTGGTGGACCAGATGATCCATGGCCTCGAAGACCTCGGGCATGTAGTACACCTCGAACGGGGGGCAATGGAGCTGCACCAGGTCCAGTGCTTCCACATCGAGTTTCCGCAAGCTGTCCTCAACGAACCGCGTGAGGTTCGCTCGGGAGTACCCGGAGGCCGTGTGGGGATCGAGGCGCCGGCCGACCTTGGTGGCGATGAAGATGGGGGCCTTGGTCTGTTGGCGGAACTTGCCCACCAGCTGCTCGCTTTTTCCGTACACGTCGGCTGTGTCGAAGAAGTTGACCCCCAGTTCCACCGCCCGGTGAAGGGCTGCCAGGAACTCGCGCTCGGTCACCCGCCCCCACACGCCGCTGACCGACCAGCACCCCAGGCTCACGGCCGACACGTTCATGCCTGTCTTGCCCAACGATCTATAGACCATCCCGCCTCCTTGCTGCAGGAGTTGCACCTTGATGCTCAAGGGCTTGCTTTCCGGCGCCGCCCTCAACCCGCCTACAGGGCCTGGCCCACCAAGGTTACCCCGGCCAAGAGGAGAACAGGAGGGCCCCCCTCCAATTGGGTATACGTACCCGCCTACCAGTGCCCCCACAAGAGAGGAGATTTGGAATGCCACCACGTTGAAGGCGGCGAGGGCCACGGAAGCGACCTGAGGCGGGGCGGCACCTGCGACCAACCCCACGCTGCCGGCCAGAAAGGTGGCAAACCCTACCCCTGGAGAAGCTGAACTGCCGGGATCCCCGAGGCTTGGGCGTCCTCGCTCTCAGAGATTCTAGGAGGGGCACATCGCCATGCTGGCGGCCACGAGCGTGGCCCAGCTCACCCGGTGGCGCCCCGATGCACGGCTTAGGACACCGGGATCGCCGTGCCCACCTCCGTGGCCCAGGCTAGGCGGCCTTCACCCAGCGCCGGCTCGTTGACCTAGAGGCTCAGGAAGTCGTTGCTCGTCCCCAAGCACTTGCGGCGACAACGAGGCCCGCGACGGCTGCGATGCGCCCGACCATCCACGGATCGATGCCCACGTGGTGGAAGTGCAGGCGGAAGAAGGGGATCCCGTGGCCCGAAAGGAGGGAGTTGGGCCTGTCCGCCCGTCTCAGGCCCCGCGTGTCAGTCCCTTGGGGTGGTGATCGCCGCGAGCGAGGAGATCGGGCGGTGTTCCTCACCGGGATGTGCCAGGCGGTGCTCCCTGCCCCCCTTACCCCCGGTGGCTGGCCGAAAGCGAGGAAATGGCTCCCGTTGGTCGGGGATGTTACCTAGGCCCCATGGGAAGAAGCTTCCTCGGACGGGGGCGGGTGAAGGCCCTACCCGGATGGGTGGATCTCGAGGGCTACCTCCTGAGGAGCGCAGAGGGTTTTGCTCACCAAGCACTGACCCACGAAGGCCTTGGCCTTTTCTCGTTTTGCTGCGGGCAGGCCGGGGAACTTCACGTGCACGCCAAACGCCTCCAAGCTCATGGGGGGATCGCCCATCTCCGCCGTGGCCGTGACCTCAATGCCGTTGGGGCTCAAGCCCTCGCGGAGGGCAAACATCTTGGCGTAGATGCCCGAGCACGCGGCCAGCGCCCCAAGGAGAATTTCCGGCGGGGTCGGCCCGAGGCCTTCGCCCCCTTTATCCGCAGTAAGGTCGGCGATCAGCCTGTGCCCCCCCATGTGGACCTCAAAGCACATCCCTTCCTTCCCCACGGCTTTCGCTTCCAACTTCGGCATCCTTTCTCCTTTCTCAGCCAAGTCTAGCACGGCGCAGAAGGTTGGCGTTTGTTACCACGCTGACCGAGGAAGTGGCCATGGCCAGCTCGGCAAGCACCGGGTGCATCCATCCCATCACGGCCAAGGGGATCATGGCCACGTTGTAGAAAAACGCCCAGAACAGGTTCTGGCGAATTGTGCGGAACGTGGCCCGGGAGAGTCGCACCGCCTCAACCAGAGCCCGCAGATCACCCCGCACCAAGACCACATCCCCGGATTCAATGGCGATGTCCGTCCCAGTGCCCAGGGCAATGCCCACGTCGGCCCGGGCCAGAGCCGGAGCGTCGTTGATCCCATCCCCAGCAAAAGCTAGGGAACCGTACCTCCCCCGCAGGACGTCGACAAGCGCGGCCTTGCCTTGGGGCAGAAGCTCGGCGTGAACCTCGGTGATCCCCGCGGCTTGGCCTACAGCTTCGGCGGTGGAGCGGTTGTCCCCGGTGAGAAGCACCACATGCAGGCCCAGTTCCTTGAGTTTTTGGATCGCCTGGGGAGCTTCGTCCTTGAGGGAATCGGCGAGCTTGATCGAGCCCGCGAATTCTCCGTCCAAGGCCACGAACACCGTAGTGTGGCCTTGGGCGTGGCCCTCCAGAGGGCTTGGCACATCCAGGCCGGTTTCGCCAAGGAAGGCCCGGGAACCCAGAGCGATCCGGTGGCCATCGACCACGGCCAACACGCCCTTGCCCCGCTGGGCCTGGAATTCCTGGGGCTCGCTCAACTCCAACCCCTGCGCTTTGGCGTACTGCACGATGGCCTTCCCCAAGGGGTGCTCGCTTCCCAGCTCTGCAGAGGCCGCAAGCCTCACCACCTCCTGGGGCTGGAGACCGTTGTGGGGGACCACGTCGACTACTTCAGGGGTTCCGCGGGTGAGGGTCCCCGTCTTATCGAGCGCCAAGACACGGACGCCCCGCAGAGCTTGCAAGGCGGCTCCATGGCGGAAGAGGATGCCCCGGGCCGCACCGAGGCCTGTGCCCACCATGAGGGCTGTGGGCGTGGCCAGCCCCAAGGCGCAGGGACAAGCGATCACCAGCACGGCCACAAACGTCAAAAGGGCAAGGGAAAATGCGCTCAACTCAAGCTGGACCCAAGGGAGGAAGCTTCCCAAACCCAGCAGGGTTCGCATGAAGTCGGGAATGGAAAGCCAAAGAACAAGGCTCACCAGGGCCAACCCCAGCACCACGGGCACGAACACGGCCGTGACGCGGTCAGCCAGCTCCTGAATGGGCACCTTGGAGCCCTGGGCTTCCTCCACGAGGCGAATGACCTGGGCCAAAAAAGTGTCCTTGCCCACCCGGGTGGCCTGGACTTTGAGGAACCCGTCGAGGTTGACCGTGGCCCCGAGGACTTCGTTGCCCGGGTTTTTCTCCACGGGCATGGGCTCGCCGGTGGCCATGGACTCGTCCACGGCGCTTGCCCCCTCGAGGACCACGCCATCGGTGGGGATTTTTTCGCCCGGGCGGACGAGCATGACATCGCCCACCTGGACCTCGCTTACGGGCACCTCGAGCTCTTCGCCGTCGCGGAGGACGCGGGCCGTTTTGGCTCCCAGGGTGAGGAGGCGGCGGATAGCTTGGGAAGCGCGGCCGCGGGCCCGGGTCTCGATGTACCGACCCGAGAGGTGAATGGCCATGATCATCGCTGCCACAGGAGCGTAGTTGGGAACAGGCAAGACAAAGGAGAGGGGCCCTGTGGCGAACGATACAGCCGTGCCCAAGCCGATCAACGTGTCCATGTTGGCGAACTTGTGCCGCACCGCAGAAAGCCCGCTGTGGAACGTGGGCAGGCCCGCAATCAAGGCTGGGAGGGCCAGGACAACCATGCCCAGCTGGTGGGCGAAGTGGCTGGGCCAAGCAAGCCCGACGACGATCTCCGGGACCATCCAGGCGAGGAGGGGCACTGTCCCCGACCAAGCGAGGGCCATGCGTCGGCGGGCCGCCCGGACTTTGTCGTCCCTGTCCGGCGCAAACCCAGCGAGGTCAAGGCTGAGCACCTTGTAGCCAGCTTGGGCCACGGCCCGCTCCAATTCCTTGAAGCCCACCAAGCCCGCGACGTAGCTCACCACAGCCTTGTCGGTAGCCAAGTTCACTGAGGCTTCAACCACGCCGGGCACTTCAACCAAGGCTTTCTCCACGCGGGAAGCGCAGGCAGCGCAATGCATGCCCTCCACTTTGAGGGCGATCTTCTCTTTGGGAACTTCGTAGCCCGCTTCTTCTACGGCTCGCACCAGCTCTGGCCAAGTCACGTTGCGGTCCAGCTCCAGGTGGGCCTGTTCGGTGGCCAGGTTCACGTGGACTTCCCGAACGCCGGGGACGCGACGCAGGGCGCCCTCCACCCGGGCCACACAGGCCGCGCAGCTCATCCCGTGGATTGGCAGGTTCAAGGTTTTCCGCACAAGCGCCTCGCTGCGTCTATCTTGTCAGGGGAGCTGTGGAAGTTCCATGGAACTCCCCCAGGCAACCGCGGGAGAAGGCCCCACGCGCTTGGGATCTCAGGACCTCGCGCTAAGGGTCAAGCTGCGGGGGAAGAGGGGCTAGGGCATGGGGAGGTCCGAGGATTTCGGCGAGGAGGATGGCCAAGCGCGGATCCTTCTGTAAAGTTTCCCGCACCTGCTGTATGGTTTTCATCGGCGGGCTCCCGGCGGGGCAGGCGGTTCTTCAGGGCCCTTGGGCGGGGCCTCCGGTTTGGCCAAGCTTTCCCGCATGGCCGTGTCGGCCTGGATGTTGCGCAAGCGGTAGTAGTCCATGATGCCCAGCTGTCCCTTGCGGAACGCTTCGGCGATGGCGCGAGGGATGTCGGCCTCGGCTTCCACCACCGCGGCCCGGCGCTCCTGGGTGAGGGCCACCATTTCCTGTTCGCGGGCGATGGCCATGGCCCGCCGCTCCTCCGCTTTGGCCCGCGCCACCTTGAGGTCCGCCTCCGCTTGGGCGATCTGGAGCTCGGCCCCAATGTTGCGGCCCACGTCCACGTCGGCGATGTCGATGGAGAGGATCTCGAAGGCCGTTCCGGCATCGAGGCCCTTGGATAGGACGAGCTTGGAGATGGAATCGGGGTTCTCCAGGACTTCCTTGTGGGAGTTGGCCGAGCCGATGGCGGAGACGATCCCCTCGCCCACGCGGGCGATCACGGTGGCCTCGGTGGCCCCGCCCACGAGGCGTTCGAGGTTGGCCCGCACGGTGATTTTGGCGATGGCGAGAAGTTCGATCCCGTCTTTGGCCACGGCCGCCACCTTCGGGGTCTCGATCACCCGGGGGTTGACGCTCATGGCCACGGCGTCGTAGACGTCGCGGCCGGCCAGGTCAATGGCCGCGGCGCGCTGAAAGCTCAAGGGGATCCCCGCTTTGTCCGCGGAGATGAGGGCCCGGACCACCCGCTCCACGTTGCCCCCGGCCAGGTAGTGGGCCTCCAAGTCCGAGACCGTAAGTTTGATCCCCGCTTTCCAGGCTGCGATCATGGGGTTGATCACCCGGTAGGGGTTCACCTTGCGCAGGCGCATGCCCACGAAGGTGATCGGCCCCACCGGGACCCCGGCGGCCAACGCCGAAATCCAAAGCCCCACAGGAACGAAGTAGAAAAAGATCCACAGCACCAACACAGCCAGGACGATCAACACAATCCAACCGATGCCCCACTCCACGGCTAACCTCCTTCGGCCCTGCGCACGACCTTGCGGTAGCCCTCATCGCGGATCACCACGATCGGGCTCCCCTTGGGGATGAACCCCACCTCGGCCACCACGTCCAGGCGTTCACCTTCGAACTCGCCGATACCCACAGGATGAAGGTCGGTCAGGGCCTGGCCCCGCCGCCCCACCCACTCCTTGAAGGCCGCTCCTGAGCGGGGATCGTAAGCCCGGCCGGTGATGGCCGACTGCAAGATGACCCCGCCCAAGCCCAACCGCGTCCTGGGGAGCCTGGTGAGAAGAAACGCCGTGCCTGCGATGGCCACCACCAGGGACACCGTTACCGCCAGGACCGCGCTCAGGGCCTCCCCCGGGGCGGTGAACGGCCCGACCATGGCCGTGTAGAAGCCAAGGCCAATGAGGATGAGCCCAGCCAGTCCTGCCAGCCCAAAGTCCGTGGCGGTGAACACGAAGATCTCCAAAAGCAGGGCGATGGCTCCCCCAATGAAGAACACCAAGGACTCCCACCCCGCCGAGCCCGCCAAATAGTGGGCCCAGAAGAACAGGCCCAGGAAGCCCAGGCCGAGAATCCCGGGTACCCCAAAGCCCGGGGTCAGCACCTCCACAATCAGACCCAGTACCCCCAACGTAATGAGGAGGGCAGCAACCCAAGGGGAAGTGAGGACACCGACAGCGGCGTCGATCCACCGGGTGGTGTAGTGGACAACGGTAGCGCCCTTGAGGTTCGCGACCTCCAGCAGACGGGGTAGATCGGCCGCCTCCCCGTCGGAGTAGCCCCAGGTCTTGGCTTCCTGAGCGGTGAGGGTAAGGAGTTTGCCCCGCTCGATGAGGTTTGGGACTTCCACGTCCTTGTCCACCATGGCTTCGGCCACCGCGGGGTTGCGGCCACGGGCCTCGGCCGTGGCCCGAAACAGCTTGCGCACGGCCGACACCACCTTCTCTGGGGCCTCCACCATCCGGCCTGTGGGGTCGAAGTACACCGGGCTGGCCGCCCCCAGGACGCCCGCGGGATCAAAGTAGATCTTCTCACAGGCGATGGCCAGAAGGGCCCCGGCGCTGTAGGCCTCGCGATGGACGTAGGCCACGGTGGACACCCGGGCATCGAGGATGAGGTCCCGACACGCGGAGGCCGCGTCGAGGTATCCCCCGGGGGTCGAGAACTCCAAGACTGCTGCTTGAGCTTGAGCTTTCTCGGCCTCGGCCAGGCCGGCGCGAAGGTAAGAAACCATTCCCGGGCCGATTTCCCCCTCGATGCGGAGAACCCACACCTGGGGCTGTTGGGCCAGGCCCAGGACACCAAGGAGCGCCGCAAGAACGTACTTCATGGGTCGCAGGACATTCTAGGGCTTGGGGCTGTGGCTAGCCAGGGCACAGCCCGCGACCTGAAGTCGCTCCTTTCGGCTAACTTTGCACCATTCTTTCCAGGGTGGCGATGCGTTCCTCTAGGATGGCCATCCCCCCCTGCCAGAACGTCTTGGACTCCAAGGCGAACCCAAACCGGGCCGCCAGTTCGGCTGCAGGGTACATCCCCACCGAGGCCAACAGGTCGTCGTACTTGGCCACGAAGTTGGGCCCTTCCTCCAGGTACTTCTGGTACAGGGCCAGGCCGAACAAAAGCCCAAAGGTGTAGGGAAAGTTGTAGAAGTTGGTGCCGTAGTAGTGGGGCTTGACCGCCCACATGTAGGGGTGGTAGCTGGCCAGGGCTTCTCCGTACGTGGCCTTCTGCGCTTCCAGCATGAGGTGGCAGAACTCCTCGGGAGCGAGTTCCCGCTGAGCCCGGCGCTCAAACACCGCGGTTTCGAACAAAAACCGGGAGTGGATGTCCACCACCACCTGGGCTGCACCCTGGAGGTCGGCCTCCAGGATGGGCAGGCGCTCCTTGTCCGGCAGGGTGCGGAGGGCCGCCTGAACCACGATCGTCTCGTTCATGATGCTGGCTGTCTCCGCCAAGGTCATGGGGTAGTTGCGCAAAAGGGGCGGGACGTCGCGCAGGCAGTGGTTGTGGTAAGCGTGCCCCAACTCGTGGGCGATGGTCGAAACGGAGTCGAAGCTCTCCTCGAAGTTGGCCAGGATGCGACTTTTTCCCTTGCCGATGTGCATGCAGTAGGCCCCGCCACGCTTGCCCTTGCGGGGCTCGGCGTCGATCCAGAACTCCCGGAAGGCCTGCTTGGCCACCCCGGCGTCGGTTTTGGAGAAGGTGGAAAGCTGGGCCACCACGAAGGAAGAACCTTCGCTCCACGTCCACTTTTTCTCGCTTTTCCCCACCGGGGCCAAGAGGTCCCACCAATCGAGGCGGTCCTTGCCCAAGTAGCGGGCTTTGGTCAGGAAGTACCGGCGCCAGGCCGGGAAGCTCTCCACCACCACGGCCTGCATGGCCTCCAAAGTCTTGCGGGTGATGCGGTTGTAGAACAGGGCGGGTTCGAGGTCGTCCTTCCACCCCCGCTTGCGGTTGAGGGTGGACGCCTCGCCTTTGACGCCGTTGAGGGCCGCGGCCAAGGGCACCTCATGGGCCTTCCAGGCCTCCAGTTCCTTCTCGTAAGCTTCTTTGCGCACGGCGGGGTCCGGGCTGTGGGCCAGGTTGCGCACGGCGGTGATGGGCAGTTCCTTGCTCTGGACAGTGGCGGTGATGAGGCTGGACACGTTGCCGTGGAGTTTGGTCCAGGCGCTGCCGCCGGAGAGACGAAGTTCCGCAGCCAAAACCTCCTCCGCCTCGCTCATCATGTGTTCGGCCTGGACCCGGGCTTCCTCGAGAAGCAATCGGTACGGCCCTGCTCCGATTTGATCGGGATCCAGCCGGGCGTACCAGGCGGTGAGGCGGGGCCGCAACCGCTCAAAGGCCAGGAACATCTTCTGAAGTTCAGAGAGCTTGGCTTGGGCCTGGCTGTTGGTGGCGTCGGTGTCCACCTGGGCCGACACGAACGCCCGAACGGGGGTGAACGCCTCCAGGATGTCGTTGATGGCCGTGGTGACCTCTTTGAACGCGGCAGCATCGGAATCCCTGGGTGGACGTGGGCCCACCCCGTGGCGGTCGAGCAGAGCCGGCAAGGCGGCGAGCCTGGCTTGCAGGCCGTTCCAGGCTTCCTGGAACTCCGGGGAGTCCAGGCTCGGGAAAAGGGCACTCAGATCCCATCGGGGCAGCGTCTCTTCGACCATAGCCCTGGAGTATAGCCGTGGCCCCCGGCAGGGGCGAAGGCGCGGTCTGCCCTAGCGACCCTGAGCTAGCGGAGCCGGACCCCCAAGTAATAGGGCCAAATGACAATGGCCAAAATGGCCTGCCACCACATAAGCTTGGCAAAGGCCAGCGTGAACAGCCAACCTGCGAACCAGAACGCCCCCGCGATCCCTGACTCCACCCGAACTCGGCTCATCGTGACCTCCTTGGCCGTCATCCTAGCGGTCTCCAACCTCCTTGGCCAGCTGTGATCGTGGGCAAACGGCCAAGCCCGGTTGGACGGAACGTCACCAAAGGGCTATGCTCCAGGCGAACGACCATGCGCGGGAAGTCCACGGTGGGTGTGGTCCTGTTGTTCCTGGTCGTGGGCCTGCCTTGCCCGGCCCTGGACCTCACGGGTTCTTGGTCCTCGGCCCTGACGTTCGCCGCCGGTTCGGTGAGCCCCAGCTCCTCGTTGACCCTCCGCTTGGCCACGGCAAGCTGGGTGTTGTCCACCACGCTCAACCTCACGGACCGGCTCACGGGTTGGCACACGTTGGCCGTGAAGGGTTCGCTTGGTGGTGTGGGCATCGAAGCCGGCGCCACCTTCACGGCCTTAGGGGATGGGGCTTGGGTGCGGGGGCCGAGCGGGAGTTGGACGGCCCGAGAGCTGAAACTGGAAGGGGCGTTCCTCGCCCTGGAGTTCACCCTAGGCAACTTCTCATTTCGTCTCTCGGTGGGGAGCGAACCCGGTCGCTAGGTTCGGCCTTCCTGCCCTTACTTTTTCTGTATAGGTTCGCACAGCTCCACGATGAACTTCCGCTCAGGGTGGGTCTGGGGGTCGTTCAGGTAGACCTCGTAGCAAGCCCGGTTTGGATCCGAGGCATAGCCATGGGCATGGATCTGGGCCATGAAGACCTGCCAGGCCTGGCTGAACTGGTCGTGTTGGATTTCCACGTGGGCGAGCGCGTACAGGCCTCCGGGGACGTCCATGGTGGACACCTCCCCGGTGGTTTCTGTTCCTTGGGGCACAGTGATGCAGGCGGAGGATCGCAGCTCGGGTGGGGCGACTCTGGCCGGGTCATCGTGGTACACGGCGATCACCTTGGCGTCGGGCTGCTGGAGAAAGCCCTGGGGCTCAGCCCAGGCCATCAGCCGGCCAAACGCCGCGCCGATTCCGTTGTACGGGCCCACGTGCCGCACGTAGGCCACGTGCAGCTGGGGTAGCTCCTTGATCGTCACGGTGAGGAGGAGGTCCGTTGAACCGCTTGGGTCGGTCATGGTTCTCCATCGTACTCCAGCAGGGCCCGATCTGCCCGCGGTTACCCTGTTGCCATCGAGAGCTGGACCGGCCAGTGGGACCTGACGCTCGGCGGGGAGCCTGCCCCTCTTGGAAGGTACGCCGCTGTGGTGCGAACGTCGGTTGGGGACTTCCAGGCGGCGCTTCGGGTGGTACGCCCGCGGCCTCCCCGGTTGAAGGAAGGGCAATTGCCTCGGCCTCCGTGTGTGGTCTGAGCCTTGGGGTCTATCGACTGGTCGAGGAGGGAGACGCCGGAACCGCCCTGTCCCTGGCTGTGGGGGAGCGCCTGATGGTGGCCCTCCCGGGCAACCCCAGCACGGGCTACACCTGGGAAGCCCAGGCGGAGCCGTCCATGGTGGGTGCTGTCGCGGGCCTTGACTTTCTTGGGGACTCCACCACGATCGGGGCAGGCGGGCTCTTCTACTTCCGGTACCTGGCAACAGCTCCTGGAGAGAATACCCTGGCGCTTGTGTAGCGCCGGCGCTGGGAGTGCACTTGTGTACGAGGCCAGGCTGAAACAGGTCGTTGCCCCCCCTGGTGCGGGCCGGTCGCGTGCGTTGGGCCACCGTGGCGGAGATGGTCGAGGCTTACTGCGCTTGGGAAGCCGACTTGCCGTGATTGAAGGGGCTTAGGGTTGACCTTTCCGCATGCGTTCAAGGCAGGCCCCGGAGGTGGCGGTCAAAGAAGCGGCGCACGAGGCTGTCCACGGCGGGATCTTGGAAAGCCTGAAGCCTGAGCCCGTGCCCAGCGCCCTTGACCACGTGCAGAGCGACTTCCACACCGGCCGCGCGGAGGGCCTGGTAGAGCCGCACGGACTGGTTGAGGGGTACAACGAGGTCTCGGTCCCCATGGACGATGAGAAAGGGAGGATCGTCGGGGCTGGCGTGGGCAACAGGGCTGGCGAGCCGGGCTAACTCCACCCGGTCGGCCACCGGGCCACCGAGAAGCAGCGCTTGCGGGGAAGTGGGGCTGCGGGCAGAGGACCACGCTCCCTCGAGCACCGAGAGGAAGTCCGAAGGGCCGAAGAAATCGCACACGGCCTGGACACGGCTGGACTGGTCGAGGTCACCTCCCACGGTCCCTTCGAGTTCGACGACGTCCCCTGTTGTGCCCAGCAGGGCCGCGAGGTGACCGCCGGCCGAGGACCCCCAAACGCCGATTCGCTCTGGGTCAAGCCCGTATTCGTCGGCGTGCGCGCGCAGCCAGCGCACCGCGGCCTTGCAGTCGTGGATTTGGGCGGGGAACGTGGCCTCAAAGCTGAGGCGGTAATTGATGCTGGCCACAGCGTAGCCGTCACCCAACACTTCAAAGGCTCGGGTGTTTTCCTTGCTTCCGGACAGCCAGGCTCCCCCGTGGATCCAAATCACCGCGGGGAGCCGTTCCCCGCTTCTGCGCTGGGGAAGGTAAAGGTCGAGCCGCAGGGACTTTGGGCCCAGGCGGGCGTACTCGAGGTCCCGCAGCACCTGTCCCGGCAACAAGGCGGTCTCCACGGCCTCGGCTTTCGCGGCGCTCCCCTGGGCGATGGAAAATCCCGTTGCGGCGCGGTGATTCGCTCCAGCCCAAAGAAGGCCGGCGAGCAAGATCCAGCTTCCCGCCAACCTCGGGCAGGCTTGCCTGGGCATGGGCCGATTGTACGTCCCCGATGCCCCCTGGCTTGTCGAGCCAACTGGAATTGGCGGGGCGTGATGGGTTGCTTTGGGGGCTACAATGGGACAACCCTTCGAAGGAGGTGGCCGCGATGCGGTTGATCACCAGGTTGGTGGCGGGTGGAGGGCTGGCCGCGTTTTTCTTCTTCTCCTGGGTCATCATGATGCTGTGGAACAGCATCGTCGCCGGACACCTCGCGCTCACCAAGCCCCTGTCCTACTTGCAGGCCTGCGGGTTGTGGTTTCTCACCATTCTGCTGTTCGCATGGGTGGGGGTGGGGTTGAGTTGGCAGTTGAGGATGGCCTGGCGGCGGGAGCGGCGGGCCGAGGCCGCGGGTCGGGACATCGAGACCCGAATCAAGCGGGGGTTGGCCCGGTGGGCCGGAGCGGAAGAAGCGGTGAGCTGGGAAGAGCTCGGGGAGCGGGTGGAGAAGAAGCTCAAGGACCGGTTCCGCGAGTGGTTGAGGGAGGAATAGCCCTACTTGTTGGCGGGTAGGCGGCGGACCACCAGGGTTCGCCCTTCCTCACCGATAACTTCGATATGGTCCCCTTTGGGAACGGGTCCAGCGGCGCTCCGGGCACGCCAGTACTCGCCCTTGACCACCACCCAACCCTCGGGGTTGAGGTCGTCTTTGGCCACCCCTTGAAGCCCCACCATGGTGGTCAGGGGCCGCTTGTCCCGTCGCTGGGCCAGCAACCCCTTGGACACGATGAACACGAAAACGCCGGTCACCACGGCCACCGTGACCACAATCGTGATCCAGGAAAGGCGCATCGCCGGGCTTTCCAACTCAAACAGGGCAAAGGAACCCAAAATCAAACTGACCACACCTCCTAGGGTGAGAAGGCCGTCGGCCGGGGTAAGGGCGTCCAGCACCATCAAGGCCACACCGAACAGGACGAGAGCGAGACCCGCTACGTTGATGGGCAGGACCTGGAGGCCCAAGAGAGCGAGCCCCAACGAGATTCCCCCGACCACGAGGCCCAGGCCAACGCCCGGCGTGGCAAACTCGTAAATCAAGCCGTAGATCCCCAGGATGAGGAGGATGTACACCAGGTTGGGGTCGGCCAAGTAGGCAAACAGGCGTTCCCGCAGGCTCATGCCGACCTCGCGGACGGGGACCCCTCGGGTGCGCAGGATCCGGCCGTCCTCAAGGGGGAAGCCCTCCAGAGCGGCCAGGAGTTCGGGGAACGAGTCGGCCACGAGGTCGATGACGTTGAGGCTGAGGGCTTCGGGGGCGGTGATGGTGGCGGACTTGCGCACGGCTTGTTCGGCCCAATCCGCGTTGCGGCCCCGCAATTCGGCCACGGCCCGGATGCGGGAGACCGCGTCGTTGACGGCCTTTTGAATGCGGGGGTCGTCTTCCTTGATTTCCTCGGCCCCCAAGGCCACGGGGTGGGCTGCGCCCGTGCTGGTCCCCCGTGCCATGGCCGCCACGTGGGCCGAAAGGAGGATGAACGTGCCTGCCGAAGCGGCTCGCGCTCCAGCTGGCCCCACCCACACCACCACCGGAACTTGAGAATCCAAGATGGCCTCCATGATGTCCTTCATGGCTGTGTCCAATCCCCCGGGGGTGTCGAGGACCAGCACGACCAGCTCGGCTCCGCTGCGCTTCGCCTCAGCCAGGCCGCGAACGATGTAGCTGGCGGTGGCCGGGTTGACCGTGCCGTCGAGGGACAGGTGAACGACTTCGGCCCCTTGCCCCACCCAGCCTGCCAGGATCACCAGAATCCATAACCACCGCATCGTACTTGGATTGTACCGCCCTCCCTGGTCTTCTCCCCTCGATAACAAGCCACGACCTTCGTGCCGAGGCAGCGTTCCAGCCCAGGCGCCTGCGCGCGGGCCAAGACTTGGGGAACTTCAGGGTTTCGTCCATCGCCGCCTGCACTTCGCTTGGCCACATGAAAGCACGGAGGGAGGACCCTCGGGCAATGCCCGGGGAGGGTGCAGGGAGTCAAGGGGGGTCAAAGGCGATGAACAAGGACTGGGTCGATGAGCCTTTCGTCCGCTGTGCCGACCTTTCCCAGCCGTTCTTGGAGGAGCGGCAAGGGCGAACCGAAGAATTGGCCTACCCAGGAAAGAGAAGCTTGCACCTCAACTGTGGGATCAGAAGGCACAGCATCTTCGTGGTGAAGGAGGGCTGTTTGGTCACGGGGATCGACATCTCCCCCCGTTTCGTGGAGCAGGCCAGGGAGCTTGCGGCCGAGCAGGGGGTCCAGGAGCGCACCGAGCTCATGGCTCTCGATGGCCGCCGCGTTCGCTTGCTCGCTCCAAGAAAGTTGAGTGCGGTCATCAGCATGGACACCTCCTTTGGCGACGGGGCCACCGACAAGGAGATTCTTGGGGATTGTTTGACGTTCACCGAGCCCGGAGGTCTGTTGATCCTAGACATTGGGTTTCGCGACTGGATCGTGCGAAGCTTCAAGCGCAGGGGGCCCAGGCCGTGAGCTCTTCCTGGTCGAGGAACGGGAGCTCCAACTGGAGACATCACGACTGAAGACCCTGGCGACGTTCTTTAGGACGGCGCCGGAGGGCACACCTTCGAAGGGGAGATTCCTCTGGACCTTCGCTTGTCCTGCTCTCACGAGCCCATGGTTTTCTTTGCCCCTGCGGGCCGGGTACCTCAAGGCTTGGCTTGTTCAAGCTGGAGCGGCTTTGCGTTGACCGTAACCCCCAGATCCTAGTGGCCCAGAAGCGGAGGTAGCCTGTGTTGAGTTGGCCAGTTGCACTAAAGGAGGAGTTTGTCCAACAGGTCTTCGAGGTCGCGGACCTCGGGCGGAGGGGGAGACCACTCCACGTGGATCACTTGTACCCCTTGGTGCCGCAAGGCCTCGCCAAAGCCGCGCAGGCCCAAGTTGATGGGTTGGGGCCCTTCCCTGAGCAGCTTCTCCAGTCCTGTCAGGTTCTCACTGTTCATGGGGTCCCTGAGTCAACGAAAGAGCCAAACGAGCAGCCTGGGCTTGGGTGGGAAGCACGAGGGCTCCCACGGTCCGCAGCTTCTCCACCTGGCTCCCATACCCCTGAGCATCGCCTTCTACTCCGCACACCGAGGCCGCCACGGTCAAGTGCCCTCCCCGCTGGGTCACCTTCTCCTGGGCCTTGGCAAGGGCAGGAAGGAGTTCCCCCACGGGATCGACGGAGGCGTTGTGACCAAGGATGAAATCCAACAAGAGGACGGCCACCTCCGGGTCTTCGGCCTCTTGGAGGATTCGCTCGTACCGCAGGGTGGGGTCGATCATGGGATGAGCCCGGCCTTCGGTGAAGGCCTCGTCCCCTAGGTCCACCAGGGCATGCCCTTCGCTCCTCCAAGGGTCGGGCAAAGCGTACTGGGCCAGGAGGGGGGCGTTGGAGCGGAACGGGATTCCCGCCCAGTGGAACAAAAGCTGGGCTTGGTAACAGAACGTTCCTCCGGCAAAGAGGCCACGGACGTAGCGCTGGGAGGGCGCGAATGGGGGGCGCTCCGTGCGAGCCAGCTTGGCCGGGGAGGCCTCGTACGAAACCAAGAAACTTGGGCAAGGAGCACCAAGGACCCCCAACATCTTGACCACGGCTTCGTCGAGTGTGAGGGCCAGTCGCCCTCCCAGAGCCCTTGCGATTTCGGGGGGAATTAGACCCAAGAAGCAGGCCACCACGGGCTTGCTGAGCTTGTTCATTCGCTCCCGCAAGAGGCCGAGCACCGTGGAGCTTGGGGGCTTGGCGATCAGGGTTATTGCTTGAGTTCCTGGATCGGCTTCCAGAGCTGCCAATGCACAGAGAGTGGAGATCCCACCCACGGCGTCTGAAAGGTCGTGGCTGCCTACGCCAATCACGTGGGAAATACCCAGTCCGGCTTTGTGCATCAAGGTGGTGAACTCTTGAGCGCCGGTACCCGAGGCGGCGACCACGCCCACCGGGCCCCGTCGCACCGCGTTGGCAAACCCAATCCCCACGCCGGCGATGATGGCCGTTCCGCAATCCGGCCCCATCACGATCAGCCCCTTCTCCTGGGCCAGCCTTTTCAGGGCGACCTCTTCTTCCAGGGGGACGTTACTGCTGAAAAGGAAGACGTTGAGCCCGCGCTCCAAGGCCCTGCGGGCCTCCTTTCCCGCGTAGCGGCCGGGCAGGGAGATCACCGCCAGGTTGGCCTTGGGGTTCAAGGCCAGCGCCTGGATCAGGGTTTTGGGCGCTTGGGCCTCGCCGCGGCGCTCCCCGGAAAGCCAGCTCTCCACCTTAGTCAGGGCTTTTTGGAGGGCTTGGGGCTCGCCTTCCCCGGCCACCACGAGGTCGTCGGGCCCGGCCTCCTTAAGATCTTGCTCGGGAAAGCCCAGAGACAAAAGGAGCTTGAGGTTGGCCGGGGTGCCCATGACCACGGCCCCTTGGGTGATACCCGGCTCGGCCTGGAGTCGGCGGGTCGCGGCGCGGGTAAGGCGGCGGTGTTCCCCGCCTGTGGGGAGGGTCTTCAGGAAGTGGTCGGCCAGGAGGGCAATGTCCCCCCGCCGCTCCCGGAGCGGGGGAATCTCGAGCGTCACGGTGCCCAGGTGATGCAGCA
>OGCL01001498.1_pt1 | contig 19744 bp, 21 predicted proteins | sample 1570041 | NCBI WGS metagenome assembly OGCL01 (sample SAMN06266162, study PRJEB24511) | hot springs metagenome | isolation source: Hot spring water | place: South Africa: Limpopo | collected 2015-06-22
ACGAAATCGTTCTTCCTGTGCAGATCAACGGCAAGAAGCGCGCCGAATTGACAATTGCGCGCGACGCAGACCAGAATACCGTTCAGGAAGCCGTGCTGGCACTCGACGCCGTCAAGACCGCCCTCAACGGTCAGGCGCCGAAGAAGATCATCGTTGTCCCGCTAAGGATCGTGAACATTGTCCTCTGAACTCAAGCCATCCACGGTGCTTCGGCGCTCGCTTCTGATCGGCGCGGCTCTGCTTCTGGCCGGATGCCAGGCACGTCCCCTTTATCAGGACGCCAACGGTGAAACACGCGGCGCCCTGGCCGCCATTGCCTATTCGGAAGCGTCCAGTCGCGTCGGTCTCGAGACCCGAAATCGGCTGATCTTCCTGACAAGCGGCGGCAAAGAACCGTCAGCACCTGAATACCGCGTGGATCTGGTGGTCAGCGGCGGCGTGGAAGGCATCCTGCTCGACAAGGCAGCCGATACACCCAACGCAGGCCGAGCGGCTGTCGTGGGCACTTATACCCTCAAGCGCGTTTCTGACGACACCATCCTGAAGACCGGACGCCGTACGGGGGTAGCTCTCTTCGACTATCCACGACAGGAGTTTGCAAAGCTGAGAGCGGTACGGGACGCAGAGACGCGGGCTGCAAGGGAGCTTGCGGAGTTCATCTACGCTGACCTCGCAATGGCTCTCGGTCGCTGATACGCGACGACCATGGCCGAAATCAAATCCCATGAGTTCGATAGCTTTCTGGCCAAATCGGCGAGGCACTACCGATTGTTCGTCATCTATGGCCCCGATCGGGGCCTGGTTGCTGAACGCGCCGCGCAGGTAGCGGGCACGACGGGTGTTGATTTGTCCGACGGCTTCGCTGTAATCCGCTTGGACGTCTCGGACATCCAGTCAGATCCCGGTCGCCTGATTGATGAGGTGAATGCATTCGGCCTCTTTGGCGGCGAGAAGTTGATCTGGGTACGGGGTGCTGCCAACGAAAAACAATTGATCGACGGGCTGACTTATCTGGCGGCCAATCCACCAGAAGGCAGCTATCTGCTGGTCGAGGCGGGAGACCTCAAGAAGGGCTCGGCGCTTAGGAAAGTGGCTGAAAGTGAGCGTAGCATCGCTTGCATTGCCTGCTATCAGGATGATGCCAAAGCGTTGAACGGCTTGATTGACGCCGAACTTGCCAGCGCCAATCTCAGGATTACCCCAGCGGCCCGCCAATTGTTGCTGGATTCCCTCGGTGGGGATCGCATCGCATCACGCAACGAAATACAGAAGCTCGTGCTTTACTGCATGAAGGACGATCTGATCGACGAGAGGCATGTACTCGAGATTGTGGGGGACGCGAGTGCCGTCTCGACGGACGAGGTGGTGGACGCGGTACTCAGCGGCGATCCGGACGGTTTCCTCCATGCAGTCCAGAAGGTCATTGCATCCAAAACGGCGGTTTTTCTCGTGCTGCAGGGCACGATGAAACAGATGCAGCTGTTGGAGAACATGCGACTGGAGATGGAAGAGCGGCAACAGCAGCCGGCCCAGATCCTGCAGACCCTGGGGCGCGGCATTCACTTCAAGCGCAAACCGATCATCGAGAGAGCGTTACGGAACTGGAACAGTTCTGACCTGGCCCGCGAAAGTGCGCGGCTGAATTCCGCCATTCTGCAAAGCAGACAGAATGCGGCGCTGGAAGACAATCTTGCCATCCAGACGTTGCTAGCAACAACCCTGCAAGCTGCCCGGCGAAACCGGCGCAGCTGATTAGCGTGTTTCCAACAGGCGGCAGATCTCTTCGAGTTGCTCGAGAGATTTGTAATTGATCTTCAGCTGGCCGCCGCCCCCCTTGTGGTTGATCGAGACAGAAAGGCCCAGACGGTCGGAAAGACTGCGTTCAAGCGCAATCGTGTCCGAATCCTTCTGTTCCCGTGTATCGACCGGCGCCGGTGCATGCTGTGCCTTGATGTGATTCTGCGCCAGCTTCTCGGCGTCGCGCACAGAAAGCCCTTTCTGCGCGATCGTCTTTGCCAGCGCCAGCGGATCGGGCGTTGAAACCAGCGCACGAGCATGTCCGGCCGAGAGACTCCCATCTGCCAACATGTCCCGGACAGGGTCAGGCAGCTTCAACAAACGCAGACTGTTGGCGACATGGCTACGGCTCTTGCCGATGATTTCGCCCAGATCGTTCTGGGTATAGCCGTGCTCTGCTATCAGCTGCTCGTAACCAAGAGCCTCTTCTAGCGGATTAAGGTCCGCACGCTGAACGTTTTCAACAATCGCCAGCTCAAGTGCCGTGCGATCATCCACATCGCGGACGATCACCGGAATTTCGACGAGCCCTGCCAGCTGCGCGGCGCGCCAACGACGTTCACCGGCGATGATCTCATAGCGATCATTTCCAGTGGTTCTGACCACGACAGGCTGCACGATCCCATGCTGACGGATCGAACCTGCCAGATCCTGCAATTCCGACTCGTCAAAATAGCGTCGTGGATTCTTGGGGCTGCGAGCAACGAATTCGATTGGAACAGTGCGATCGGGATTGACCGTAGCCCGCGTCTCACCGACAGGGACGGGTTGATCCATCTCCCCGATCAGCGCTGCCAAGCCACGCCCGAGACGGCGTTTCGATACGTCTTCGCTCATACTCTCACCCTTGTACGACGGATTAGGCAGCCTTGCGCTGCCGCTCGCGCTGAATAACCTCGGAAGCCAGCTGCAGATAGGCTTGGCTGCCGGCACACTTTAGGTCGTAAAGGATAGCCGGCTTACCATAGGAAGGTGCTTCGGATACTCGAACATTGCGCGGAATGAGCGTGCTATACACCTTCTCACCGAGATGCTCGCGGACGTCGCTCACGACCTGTTGCGCCAGATTATTGCGTGAGTCGAACATGGTCAGGACGATACCCTGAATGTCCAGACCTGGATTGACGGTGTGCCGCACCTGGTTGATCGTTTCCAGCAACTGGCTCAGTCCCTCAAGGGCGAAGAATTCGCACTGAAGAGGAACAAGCACCGAATGCGCCGCGGCCATGGCGTTCATCGTCAACAGGTTGAAGGATGGCGGGCAATCGAGCAAAACATAGCTGAATGTATGCGCATCATCCAGACCGAGAGCTTTTTTCAGGCGAAATACGCGATCCGATTGTTGCGAGATCTCCATCTCGAATCCCAGGAGGTCCATGGTTGACGGAACAATCCAGAGATTGGGTACAGCGGTCTCCAATGCCGCTTCAGTGATCGAGTGAGAGCCAATCAGCACGTCGTACGACGAAAGCCGGCGATCGCGCCGATCGATTCCGAGTCCGGTACTGGCATTACCCTGGGGATCCAGATCGACGATCAGGACCCGCTCGCCGATGGCTGCCAAGGCAGTTGCCAGGTTTATGGCCGTCGTAGTCTTCCCCACGCCACCCTTCTGGTTGGCGATGGTAATGATGCGGTTTTTCTCGAGACTCATTTGGCACCCGAAGCGTTAAACCCTGCGCGTCAGCGAGGAAATTTCCAAGATTACGGAGTCCTGCTCGACAACGCTCTGATGTTTTACCAGATCAAAGTCCCAGCGGTCACGCGCTTTGTCGATCTCAGCCTGGTAATCCCGACCTTTATGAAAAATCAGCTTTAGTTCCGGATTGGCGACCGCCCACGGATTCACGTAATCGAACAAGCTATCCAGGTCTGCCAGAGCGCGAGCGGAGACGTGCTGAGGAGCGGCAAGAGACTTCGCAGCTTCCTCAATTCTTATGGGGTGTACGGTCCCTCGACCACCCGTCTCCGCGAGCGCCATGCGCAGGAAACTGCACTTCTTGTTGTTGCTCTCCACTAAATCAATCCAGCCTGTCTGATGTTCTGCAAGGACGATGGCGGTGATGACACCGGGAAAGCCGCCCCCACTGCCGAGATCAATCCAACGGCTCGGTTCAGACACAATGTTCCGGATCTGCAACGAGTCAATGATGTGTCGCGTCCAGAGCTGTTCTAGGGTGGACGGAGCTATGAGGTTGATTTTGCGCGCCCATTTCTGAAATAAGGCCGCGAAATGCTCCAATCGCTCACGCGTTTCACGTGAAACATCTATGCCGTATTCACTTAGCGGAACCATTTCAAGACGCCATCCTAGCTGAATTCTTCCGTAGATGGGCCAGAAGCAGTGCGACCGCCGCAGGCGTCATCCCCTCGATCCGCCCCGCCTGGGCAACATTGATAGGCCGTTGGCTCATCAATTTGGACTTCAGTTCATTAGAAAGGCCTGGCAACGCGCTGTAATCGAATTCCTTGGGAATGACGCGGTCTTCCTCCGCCTTTACCACGGAAACATCTGCCGCTTGGCGATCCAGATAAACATGGTAGAGACAATCGATCTCTACGCCTGCAATCGTCTCAGGATCCTCCGCGGCCAGTTCAGGCCAGACACGCGTCAACTGCTCCCAGCCAAGATCTGGATAAGACAGAATCTCGCGAGCAGTTCGACGGCGCCCGTCCTGGTTGATGTTCACGCCAGCCGCAGACATCTCATTCGGTGAGGCGGTCAGGGAGCCCAATCGGTCATAAAGACCTCTACGGCGGCTTTGATAGGCCGCGAATTTTTCCGCTCTTTGGCTTCCTACGCAGCCGATCTCCATCCCGAGCGGCGTCAGGCGCATATCCGCATTATCCGCCCGCAGGGAAAGGCGGTACTCGGCCCTTGATGTGAACATCCGGTAGGGTTCGGCGACTCCTCTCGAAGTCAGGTCATCGATCATAACGCCGATGTAGGAATCTGTCCGACTGAAGGTCACTGGATCCTTGTTCAAGGCCTGCCGCGCTGCATTAATGCCAGCCACTAGTCCCTGTGCACCTGCTTCTTCGTAGCCGGTGGTGCCATTGATCTGTCCCGCGAGATAAATTCCGCTGGCGCCTTTGACCGCCAACGACAAATCCAGCTGCTGCGGATCCACAAAGTCATATTCGATGGCATAGCCGGGCTGCGTGATTCGAACATTCTCCAGCCCAGGAATGGAACGGATGAACTGCTCCTGGACATCTTCCGGCAAAGAAGTCGAAATTCCGTTCGGATAAATGGTGTCGTCGTCAAGACCTTCGGGTTCAAGGAAAATCTGGTGGCCGTCGCGATCACCAAACCTGTTGATCTTGTCCTCAATGGACGGGCAGTAGCGCGGGCCAACACCTTCGATCTGCCCGGAATACATGGCAGAGCGGTGCATGTTGTCTCGGATAATGCGGTGCGTCTCTGAGGTCGTCCTTGTGATCCCACAAGCAATCTGAGGCGTGGTGATTTCCTTAGTCATAAAGGAAAATGGGATCGGATCAGGATCAGCATCCTGCTTCTCCAAGATATCCCAGTGGATGCTATTGCGATCAAGCCTTGCCGGGGTGCCGGTTTTCAGCCGGCCCAGCTTCAATCCCAACTGATTAAGATCAGCACTCAATCCCAATGCTGGCGCTTCGCCAACACGACCGGCCGGTATTTTGCGATCGCCTATATGGATCAGTCCATTGAGAAAAGTACCTGTTGTCAAAACGACGGCGGACGCTCTTAGCGCAGTTCCATCATCGAGTCGGACGCCATTTATTTCGGAGGAGTCACGAATAAGGCCTATTACGCCGCCGGCGAGCACTTCCAGATTCTCTGTCTGCTGCACGTGACGCTGGACCGCTTGCCGATAGAGCTTTCGATCGGCTTGTGTCCGTGGTCCCCAAACTGCTGGCCCTTTCTTTCTATTCAACATGCGGAACTGAATTCCGCCCTCGTCGGCGGCACGACCCATGATGCCATCCAGGGCATCAATTTCCCGCACAAGATGGCCCTTGCCCAGGCCACCGATAGCTGGATTGCAAGACATGACACCAATCGTGTCAGCCCGGTGCGTTATCAGGACTGTCTTCGCTCCCAGACGCGCGGAAGCGGCCGCAGCCTCAGTGCCGGCATGCCCACCGCCCACAACAATTACGTCGAAATCTCTCGCAACCATGCACAGAAAGCCTGTTTCACGTGAATCATTTGCCAACGCAGAATTCGGAGAAGATTTTTCCGAGAAGCGTTTCGGTATCGATTCGACCAGTCATTCGCGCCAGCTCAACGGAAGCTAGGCGCAGATCCTCCGCTCGTAACTCCAATGGTTTCGAGACGTCGCCAACAGCGGACCGCAAATAGTCAGACGCTGCGCGCAGGCGCTCTGCATGCCTTAACCGGCTCGGAATTGCAAGACTTCCAACATCCGTACGTTGCCGCACCGCATCCAGAATGAGCGCCCGAAGTTCGGCCAGACCCACACCCGTTGTCGAAGATACACCGATGTCTACCGCAGCAACAGACGAGCGATCCTCGGGCACCTTGTCAATCTTGGAGCCCACTCGCACGAGCGGCAGACTCGAGGGGAGGGGATCCGCTTCACATGCATCGGAAAGATCAACCACGTGAAGGACCAGATCGGCATCGCTGATCGTCGTAAAGGCGCGTCGAATACCCTCCTGCTCAATGACGTCGTTCGTCTCGCGGAGTCCCGCGGTGTCAAAAAGCTCAACCTTGTAGCCCTGGATGTCGAGCTCGCAGCGAACGATGTCGCGGGTGGTCCCGGCAATCGGCGTGACGATGGCCACTTCCCTCTGAGCAAGCGCATTCATCAAGCTGGATTTTCCCGCATTCGGCTGCCCAGCCAAAGCCACCTTGAACCCATCCCGAATAATTTCGCCGGCCCGCAAAGCACCGATTGCCCCGTCGATCTCGGTCCTTAGCGCACTGACCTCACCCCAAATCCGGTCGGACACCGAACCAGGTATGTCACCCTCGTCGCTGAAGTCGAGTTCCGCCTCAAGCATGGAGCGCGCGAAGATCAGCTTTTCCCGCCAGCTTTCATAAACGCTGGACAAATGTCCGCTCGCCTGCTCACTCGCCAGCCGCCGCTGCATCTCGGTCTCTGCCGCCAAGAGATCAGCCAATCCCTCGACTTCAACGAGGTCCATTTTGCCGTTTTCAAATGACCGCCGTGAAAACTCACCGGCTTCTGCCATTCTAGCGTTGGAGAATCCGGCTAATGAATTAAGGGTCGCCGTGACTACCGCGCGTCCCCCGTGCAGGTGCAGTTCCGCGCAGTCCTCACCAGTAAAGGAATGTGGGCCTGGAAAGGTTAGAACCAAACCGCGGTCGAGGAACATGCCATCTGCTGTACGGATGGTTCTCAGAGCCGCTGTGCGCGGTGGCGGGTTCTCGCCCACCATTGCGGAGAGGATTTCGAATGTAGAAGGTCCGCTAATCCTGATGACCGCAACTCCGGCAGGCAAACCGCCGGAGGCCAAAGCGAATATAGTGTCAGGTCGAGAGCCCACGCGTTCACCCTCAGCCACAAATCGAGACTGCCGACACCAGCCGGCAGAGCCTCAGGTGTTCATCGAATCGAAGAAATCGCCGTTGTTCTTTGTCTGCTTGAGCTTGTCGATGAGGAACTCGATGGCGTCGGTCGTTCCCATCGGCGCAAGAATCCGGCGCAGGACGAAGATCTTCTGCAGATCCTGGCGCGGTACAAGGAGGTCCTCCTTACGCGTACCAGACTTGAGAATATCCATGGCAGGGAAGATGCGCTTGTCAGCGACTTTACGATCAAGGACGATTTCCGAGTTGCCGGTACCCTTGAACTCTTCGAAGATCACCTCGTCCATGCGGCTGCCGGTGTCGATCAGTGCGGTTGCGATGATCGTCAGCGAACCGCCTTCCTCGATATTACGGGCAGCACCGAAAAAGCGCTTCGGACGCTGCAAAGCGTTAGCGTCAACACCACCCGTCAACACCTTGCCCGAAGAAGGAACAACGGTGTTGTAGGCTCGTCCGAGACGGGTGATAGAATCGAGGAGAATAACGACGTCACGGCCATGTTCGACCAGACGTTTCGCCTTCTCGATAACCATTTCGGCCACCTGAACGTGGCGCACCGCCGGTTCATCGAAGGTCGAGGACACGACTTCGCCGCGAACGGAGCGCTGCATGTCGGTGACTTCTTCCGGACGCTCGTCGATCAGCAAAACGATCAGGTAACATTCCGGATGGTTCGCGGTGATCGAGTGCGCGATGTTCTGCAGCAGAACGGTCTTACCAGTACGCGGCGGTGCGACGATCAATCCGCGCTGGCCCTTGCCCAGAGGTGCAACCAGATCGATGACACGTGAGGAAAGATCTTTCGATGTCGGGACATCAAGCTCCATCTTGAACCGCTCATTCGGATAAAGCGGCGTAAGATTGTCGAAATGGACCTTGTGGCGGATCTTCTCGGGATCCTCGAAATTGATGGTGTTGACCTTGAGCAGCGCAAAATAGCGCTCGCCTTCCTTCGGGCCCCGGATCGGCCCTTCGACCGTGTCGCCCGTCTTCAAAGAGAAGCGGCGGATCTGAGAGGGGGAGATGTAGATATCGTCCGGGCCTGGCAGATAGTTGGCGTTTGCGGAGCGCAGAAAGCCAAAGCCGTCCTGCAGCACTTCGACGACCCCTTCACCGATAATCTCCACATCCTGGCTCGCCAGCATCTTTAGGATCGCGAACATCAGCTCCTGCTTGCGCATCGTGCTCGCGTTTTCGACTTCGAGCGATTCGGCAAAGGTCAGAAGATCTGTCGGCGATTTGCTTTTGAGTTCTTGTAGCTTCATTTCAGCCATGAAGGGGGACCACGTCAGATAGAATTTTCAAGGGGAACGGCGAGCTGGTGGAATTCGGTACGATCGCGAAGGCCGCAAATGACTGAATAATACGCAAGCCAGAGAGGAGATGGCGGGAAAATAGCGACTTGCCGATTTCACCGCAAGCGAAAAGCCAGCTCTCGCGAAAATAAACCGGACCAGGGCTTCAAAAGCTCAGAACGGTTTGACGACGGCAAGCACCACGATCAGGATCATCAGAAGGGTAGGCGCCTCGTTCATCATTCGCCAGTAGCGCGGCGTGCGAATGTACTCGCCACGGCCGAAGGACCTCACTGCCTTGGCAAAGTAGCCATGAACGCCCGAGAGGGCAAACACTGCGGCGATCTTGGCGTGCAACCATCCCCCCTGAAAGCCGAAGACCTGCCAGGCAAGATAAAGCCCGAGAACCCATGAGACGATCATGGCAGGCGTCATGATCACCCGCATCAATCGCGCTTCCATTACCGCAAACGTCCGAGCTTGATCCGAGGTTGGCTCGCAATCCGAATGGTAGATGAAAAGGCGGGGCAAATAGAGCATGCCAGCCATCCACGAAATGATCGCGATGACGTGCAATGCCTTGATCCAGGGATAAGCTTGATCGGGTCCGGCAAGCATTATGCCACCGCCAACAATCCCGAAGAACGCAACCGCCGCCGCAGCCTTGCGCGCGGCGCGAGTTCCGGGCTTAGCATCGATCTGCTTTTCCATCGTTCAGCTGAAGCTCCGAACCTGGTTCACCAGATCCGTCACATGATCCGGGTTTGCCTGCGGTGTGATCCCGTGCCCGAGATTGAAAATCAATGGTCCGTGGCCAAGAGCCTGAAGAATTGCATCGATTCCATCCCTCAGCGCTGCCCCACCGGCAACCACCCGCATCGGATCGAGATTGCCTTGAACCGGCCCATCCTTCTGCAATTCGACGGCAAAGCTCAGCGGCACAGACCAGTCCAGACCGATCGCATCGGCATTTGTCTTTTGGCGATAATGCTTAAGCAGAATACCCGCACCCTTTGCGAAGGCGATGACTTTCGCCTGCGGACGCCGAGATTTGACAAGATCGATAATCCGTCGCACTGGCCGCACTGCAAAGGCCTCAAATTCTTCCTCGCCAAGCACCCCTGCCCATGAATCGAAGATCTGCACGGCATCGGCCCCCGCATCGATCTGTGCCACCAGGTAGTCGGCAGATACCTCTGCGAGAAAATCCAGCAATCTGGTGAATGCCTCGGGATACCGATAGGCAAACAGTCTTGCAGGCGCTTGGTCAGGTGTGCCGTGGCCAGCGATCATATAGGTCGCCACTGTCCAGGGCGCTCCACAGAAGCCGAGCAGAGTGGTCTCAGCGGGAAGCTCTGCTCGAAGACGAGCAACGGTCTCGATAACCGGCTTCAGGTGCTCCATCACGCCGTCGGGAGACAGCTTGGCGATACCATCTGCATCGATCGGATCCATCTGCGGCCCATGTCCCTCCGTGAAGGTCACATTCCGATGCAGTGCATCCGGGATCACCAGGATATCCGAGAACAGGATCGCCGCATCGAAGCCATAGCGTCTAATCGGCTGTAGCGTCACCTCTGTGGCGAACTCAGGCGAGTAACAGAGATCGAGAAAGCTGCCGGCCCTTTGTCGAGTTGCCCGATACTCCGGAAGATATCGGCCCGCCTGCCTCATGAGCCAGATCGGAGGCGGAGTGACAGTCTTGCCACTCAGAACGTCCAGGACTTTGCGGTTCGGCGTGCTCAAGGCTCAGGCCCTTTCAATAAAGAAAAGAGATATTGAATCTTCTTCTATTTCTAAGAGTCTCTGACTATCAAGGATTAATCCGGGATCACAGCTTGTTCCTCGAGGAGCAAATTGGTCGAGGGTCGATGGATAGCTTCCACCGCAAGCTTTGGGATAATGGGGATAACCGGGAATTAACCCGGAATTTCAGCGAGTTCGCTGCGCCCCAAGAAAAGCATTAATGGGGGATGGAGAGTCAACATGCGGCGAATGAAATGGCTTCATCACCATAATCCACAACACCGTCCTAGCGGTGTGCTCAAGGCGTGCCATTGTGGATAAATCGGCACTTTTCCCCTTGCCCCTCCAGGCCCGGTGCGGATACCGCTTCTTATCCCAGATTATCAACAGGGCATGGTGAACAACGTGGAGAACCGGAAAAACTTCTTCCATCTCCACCTCATTTCTGACTCAACGGGTGAGACTCTCATCTCCGCCGGGCGCGCCGCCGCGGCGCAGTTTCGAGCATCGAATGCAATCGAGCATGTCTATCCCCTTATCCGGAGCAAGAAGCAGATCAAGGCATTGATTGACGCGCTTGATCGGGAGCCAGGCATTGTCCTCTATACCATCGTCGATCAGGACCTCGCGGCGCTGATTGAAGCGGGGTGCCATGAACTCGGGCTGCCCTGCGTCAATGTCCTGGCGCCCATCATCGAGAAGTTTCAAGCGTATTTGGGAGCACCATCGCGCGGGCGCGTCGGCGCACAGCATGTTCTGAATGCCGATTATTTCGCCCGCATCGAAGCGCTGAATTTCACCATGGACCATGACGATGGACAGTTCCCCGAAGATTACGATCAGGCAGATGTCGTCATCATCGGGATCAGCCGGACGTCAAAGACACCGACGAGCATCTATCTTGCCAACCGGGGTATAAAGACAGCGAACCTGCCGATTGTTCCCGGAGTTCCGTTGCCAGACTCGCTGCTGAACGCCACCCGTCCCGTAATTGTAGGATTGATAGCGACGTCGGACAGAATCTCCCAGGTTCGGGAGAATCGCATTCTCGGTACCACGCCAGGCTATGACAGAAGTGAATATGTCGACCGGGCATCGATAACCGAGGAGTTGAAATATGCGCGCGCACTCTGCGCGCGGAACAACTGGCCTCTGATTGATGTGACCCGCCGTTCCATTGAGGAGACGGCGGCGGCGATCGTTGCTCTTCGTCCCAAGCCGCGTTAATCGACATTCATTGCATGGTGAAGGTTACTATCATGGGTTCCACTTTAATCCTGGCGTCCGGTAGCGCAACGCGACAGTCTCTTTTGAAGAATGCCGGGCTGGACTTCATAGCTGTCCCGGCCGCTGTCGACGAACGCGCCATCGAGGAAAACCTCCCGCTGGCCGGTAGGGATCCGGTGTCGATTGCGCGGCACCTGGCTTTGGCCAAAGCGATTGATGTGTCGCAGCGTCATCCGGATGCATTCGTTATTGGTTGTGATCAGACGATGTCTCTGGGGGACGAGGTCTTTCACAAGGCAGAGACGGTGGCGCAAGCGCGCGAGACGCTGAAGCGTCTGCGCGGCAAGGCGCATTTTCTCAACAGCGCGGTCTGCCTCGTTCGCAACGGGGAACTGCTTTGGAGCGATGTGGTCCGTGCCTGCATGCAGATGCGTGATTTCTCTGACGCTTTCCTGGATGATTACCTGATGCGCAATGGCCAGACCATTTTGTCCAGCGTCGGATGTTATCAATTGGAGGGTGAGGGCGTGCAACTGTTCGACGCCATCGCCGGCGACTATTTCACCATCCTTGGTCTGCCGCTTCTTCCGCTGCTGGGGGCCTTGCGTGAACATGAGATTAACCATGCGTGATTCACGTGAAACATCCCCACGCCGCGCTTTTGTTGCCGGCTATCCAATCAAGCATTCCCGCTCGCCGCTCATCCACGGCCACTGGCTTGCGAAGTATGGACTCGTTGGCACCTATGAGAAGATCGCGGTCGAGCCGGAGCGCTTCGCGCAGTTCGTCAGTGATCTGAAGTTGCCGACAAGCCCGTTCTGCGGCGGCAACATCACCATTCCCCACAAGGAAGCTGCTTGCAAGCTCGCGGACAGAACCGATCCTCTGGCCGAAGAAATCGGTGCCGCGAACACTCTTTGGCTTGCTGACGGATTGGTCCACGCCATGAATACCGACGGGATAGGCTTCGTCGCCAATCTCGACCTGCAGCACCCAGGCTGGGACAAGGCTGGACGGGCTGTAGTTCTTGGGGCGGGTGGCGCAAGCCGGGCAGTTCTTCAGGCTCTTCGCGACCGCGGTATCGCCGAGATACATGTAGTGAATAGAACGGTTGAACGCGCGCGTGAATTGGTGGACCGCTTCGGGCCTCCTCTTGAGGCTCACGGAATGGACGCTCTGGATGCACTGCTGGAAGGCGCGGGCCTCTTTGTGAACACGTCTTCCCTTGGCATGGATGGCGCGCCTGCACCGCGTTTGCCCTTTGATCGAATGCAGTCTGACGCTCTGGTGACTGACATCGTCTATGTTCCCCTTATGACACCATTTCTCATGCAGGCGGAGGAGGTGGGTCTCGCCACCGTAGACGGATTGGGCATGCTGTTGCATCAGGCCGTCCCCGGTTTTGAAAAGTGGTTTGGTCAAAGGCCGGAAGTGACGCCGCAGCTGCGTCAGATCATTCTCAACGATATCGGTAAGCATGCATGATCGTCATTGGACTGACGGGCTCGATTGGTATGGGCAAGACAACAACCGCCGCGCTGTTCGCGGAAGAAGGTGTGCCTGTCAACGATGCGGATCAGGTAGTTCACGATCTCTACCGATCCGAAGCCGTCGCACCCATCGCTGAACTCTTCCCTGACGCGGTCATCGATGGTGTAGTCGATCGCCGCCGCCTATCTGAGAATCTGGCGAAGAATCCGGCTAAGTTTGGGGAACTCGAAGCAATTGTCCATCCCCTGGTGCGCCAGCGGGAAAAGGAGTTTCTGCGGCAGCAACGCGATCTTGGCCAGCCCGTCGCGCTTCTAGACATCCCCCTCCTGTTCGAAACTGGTGCTGAGAACAGGGTGGACAAGATCGTCGTGGTCAGTTGCGGGCCGGACGTCCAAAGGCAACGTGTCCTCGACAGACCCGGCATGAGCGAGGAAAAGTTCAACCTCATTATCTCCCGCCAGATGCCGGATGCTGAAAAGCGGTCACGCGCCGACTACGTCATCGATACGGGCCATGGGATTGACAAGGCCCGTGAGCAGGTCAAAACGATCCTCGAAGAACTACGAGGACAGGCGGAACGGACGAACCATGCGTGAGATCATTTTCGACACGGAAACGACCGGCCTCGACAACAAGGCAGATCGCGTCATCGAAATCGGCGGGGTCGAGCTGCTGAACCACTTCCCGACCGGTCGCACATTCCACGTCTATATCAATCCCGGTGACCGCAAGGTGCACCCGGATGCGCTTGCGGTTCACGGCATCAGCGACGAATTCCTGAAAGACAAGCCGCCCTTCGCAGCCATCGTTGCTGAGTTGCAAGAGTTTTTCGACGGCGCCAAGTGGATAGCCCACAACGCAACATTCGATATGGGTTTCATCAACGCCGAGTTCGAACGGCTGGGTATTCCGCCCGTTCCCAGCGACGCAGTCATCGACACGCTGGCTCTGGCGCGCCGGAAGCACCCAATGGGGCCGAACTCCCTGGACGCCTTGTGCCGTCGTTACGGAATAGACAATTCACACCGCACCAAGCATGGAGCCCTCCTCGACTCCGAACTCTTGGCCGAAGTCTATATCGAGATGCTCGGCGGCAGGCAGGCAGCGCTTGGATTGACCACGGTCGAGACACGGCGAAATCAGTCAGCCGAAGTAACCGAGGTAGTCGACATCAGCTATGATCGACCGCGCCCACTTCCGCCGCGCCTCTCGTCAACGGAGATTGAGGGTCATGTCGGCCTCGTCGCTCGCCTGGGCGAGAAGGCGATCTGGTCCAAATACAGCGCATGAAAAAAGGGCCCCTGAGGGCCCTTCTGTATTCCGGTCTGCCTGAAAGATCAGTTCGGCGCAGACTTTGCGCGGGACTGCTCTTCGGACACGCGCTGAGCAAACATCTGTGCGAAATCGATCGGGTCGATCATCAGCGGAGGGAAACCGCCATTGCGGGTGGCATCGGCAATGATCTGACGGGCGAAGGGGAAGAGCAGCCGCGGGCACTCGATGAAGAGCACGGGCAGCATGTGTTCCTGCGGGAAGCCCGAAATCCGGAAGACGCCCCCATAGACGAGTTCCGTCACGAAGACTACTTTATCGCCGTCCTTGGCTTCTGCATTCAGCGCCAGAACGACATCGAAGTCATTGTCCGACAGCGGATTGGCATTGACGTTGACATTGATATTGATGGCCGGCGCCTTGTCGCGCGCCTGAAGCGAGCGGGGTGCACCCGGATTTTCAAAGGAGAAATCCTTGATGTACTGGGCGAGAATGTTGAGGGACGGTGAGATCGTTCCCTGATTGTTGTCGGCCATAGGGCGTATCCTTGAAGATGAATTGCTAAGGCCATCTAACATTTGAACCTTCACCTTACAACCCTGCGCCGGGGCGTCGGCAGGGCAGGTCAGTGGTGGCCGATACGGGGATCGCGCCAGGGCGAGTCAGACCTTGTTGCGTCTTGCGGAGGTTCTCTTTGGAACTCATCCTCATCCAGGTCGACCACGTTCTCGTCTGGGGTACGCCTGGCACGAAAGCCGCCATCAGCAAACGTGCTGGCAACGACGATCCTTGGCTTGATGACACGCCAGGCGAGATCCCGGACGAAGGGCAGGAAGAGCAGGATCCCAATGATGTCGCCAACGAAGCCTGGCAGGATGAGCAGGATAGCCGCAACGACGAGAAGTGCCGCATGAACCAGTTCCCGTCCGGGATCGATCCCTCTTTGCGCTTCACTTTGAAGTCGGCGAAGGATGCCCGCACCCTGAAACCGTAACAAGGCCACGCCAACCACAACCGACAGGACGATCAGCCCCAGCGTAGGCAGCACGCCAATGGCCTGGCCGACGATTATGAAGCTGGCGATCTCGATGAGTGGCGCGATCAGGAAGATCACCAGTGGAAGGCGCATGTATCACTCCAAACGCCATTGTGATCCCGATATCGCAAGAGTCGGCGCAAACTCGCTGCAAAGAATGCATCACGCCATTTGAATGATGCGGCGCTGGAGACTATATGGGAGAAAGAAAAATCGAATTCAATCAAGCCTGGCGGTATTCATGGGATCTAGCGATTTCGTTACATTGTTCTTCCTGGTGGCTGCGGTGCTGATCTTTTTTCAGCTTCGCAGCGTGCTGGGCCGACGTACGGGCAACGAAAAGCCGCCGTTCGATCCCTTCTCTCAGCGTGATTTGCCACAGGCCTCTGGGCGTGACGATGGCAAGGTGGTCACGCTGCCGCGTCGGGAAGATGCGACGGGGGAAGAGCGCTTCGCGGCCGTGGATGCCTATACACCCGCTGGCACACCCTTGAACGATCAGCTTCGTGACCTTCTACGGCACGATCCAAGCTTCAGCCCGAAGGAATTCCTCAACGGTGCCAAGATCGCTTACGAGATGATCGTGATGGCTTATGCTGATGGCGATAGGAAAACCCTGAAGGGACTGCTTTCGCGCGAAGTCTTCGATGGTTTTGAAAGCGCGATTGCTGATCGCGAAAGCAGGGGCGAGATCGTCAAGTCGACTTTTGTTGGCATTGAAAAGGCCGAGATCACGCAGGCATCTACGCGGGAAAATGAAGAGCAGGTGACTGTGCGTATCGTCAGCCAGCTGATTACGGCGACATTCGACAAGGATGGAGCCGTCATCGACGGCGATGCTGAGGCTGTGTCGGAAGTGAACGATATGTGGACATTCGCCCGCGATGTGCGTTCACGGGATCCGAACTGGAAGCTGATTGCCACTGAAGCAGAACAATGAGCGAAGCCGGTTCTGCATTTCGTTTGACGCCCGTCGCGTTCGAGCATCTGCCGGGCTGGCAACAGGACGATCCTTCACCTCTTTGGGCAGCCATGGCCGACTGCAGAAATTATCTGCAGTCGGTCAAATCTTATAAGGCAGGCAGACTTGGTCTGACAGCCGAAGACCTCATGCCGCTCCTGGACGCGGCCGCAAGGGTGAAGCCGGGTAATGCCGCCGAGGCCCGTTCTTTCTTTGAAAAAGAGGCCCAGCCCTTTTTCATTGAGTTGGCAAAGCCAAGCGCTGGCCTGGTTACGGCATTTTACGAACCCGAAGTCGCCGTCAACGATGTGCCGGATGAAGACTATTGCTTTCCTTTTTACCGTCGTCCGCTCGACCTCATCGAGGTGGATGACAGCAATCGTCCCCGAGATCTCGATCCGTCCTATGCCTTTGCGCGACAGACGGAGAACGGGCTTAAGCCCTATCCCGATCGGCGTGAAATCGATCAGGGGTTGCTGAATGGCAGGGGCCTGGAAATTGCCTGGGCACGTTCCAAAGTGGACGTTTTCTTCGCCCATGTACAAGGCGCGGCGAGGCTGCGCTATCCGGACGGGCGGCTACGGCGAATAACCTATGCTGCGAAAGCGGGCCACCCCTTCTCCGCCATTGGTCGGTTGCTGATTGATCTCGGGGAAATCCCGGAAGCTGATATCTCCATGCAGGCGATCCGGGCGTGGCTGGCCGAACACCCGGCGCGGGTCGATGAGATCCTGTGGCACAACAGATCCTATATCTTCTTTCGCGAAGCGGAAGTGGATGATCTCTCTCGCGGACCGATTGCGGCCGCGAAGGTGCCCTTGATCGCCGGGCGGTCGCTGGCTGTCGATCGTCAGATCCATACCTTCGGCTTTCCGTTTTTCATCCACGCAAAGGGACTGACCCATATGGACGGGGGCAGGGACTTCGCCCGGACGCTGCTGGCACTCGACACAGGGTCCGCCATTGTTGGTCCGGCACGGGGAGATATCTTCACCGGGTCCGGAGATCAGGCCGGCGACCTGGCCGGTGCGGTGCGCAATGCCGCAGATTTCTATATATTGGTCCCGAAACAGGCGGCAGAGAGGTTTGTCTGAGTGTCGGGTGGATCCAAGCTCAATCCGGAAGATCGCGTCCTCTGGGGCAAGGTCGCGCGCTCGACCCGTCCCATGCCGGGGCGGATGGAAGACTTGCTGAGCTTTGAGGCCCAGTTCGAAACGCCGCTGGAAGAGAAGACTGTGCCGGCACTGAACCGGGCCGCGGTGTCATCGACCGTCGGTAATGCCGAGATCGATCGCAAGCCGTCTCAACACGTCCATCATCCACTTGAGAAGCCGGTGAAGCGCAAGCTTTCCCGTGGCCATCTGGCGCTTGAAGCCCGGATCGACTTGCATGGCCTGATCCAGAGCGAAGCCCATGGCATGTTGCTGGATTTCCTGATCCGGGCGCACGAGCGCGGATTGCGGCATGTGCTGGTGATTACCGGCAAGGGCAGTTCTTTGGGAAGCGAGGGAGCGCTAAGACGCGCAGTGCCGCTTTGGTTCGCGATGCCGGAGTTCAGGTTCATCATCTCTTCCTATGAGCCAGCCGCTCGCCATCATGGGGGGGAGGGGGCTCTTTATGTGCGGCTTTCCCGGCGCGGGCAGGATCGTCGATGACACCCTTTGGTACCGCGCTGCGACAATTGCGAGAGCGCAAGGGGGTGTCCCAGAAGGAAATGGCCGCTGCCATCGGCGTTTCGCCCGCCTATCTCTCGGCGCTTGAGCACGGCAAGCGCGGACTGCCGAATTTCGACTTTCTCCAGCGGGTCGCCGGATATTTCAATATTATCTGGGATGAAGCGGAAGAACTCTTTTCTGTGGCTGGCCGCTCCGATCCCAGGGTGGTCGTCGATACCTCTGGAATGCAGCCGGAATACACCGCCTTTGCCAATGATCTCGCGAAGCTGATTCGCCACGTCTCTCCCGATGTGATAAGAGAGATGCAGGATATTCTGGATAGCGCCAAAAAACGGCCATGATGGGGTTGAAATGCCCCATCTATCCACGACAAACGACGCCCTCGCCTTTGGAACTCAGGCCAAAACCCCTATAGTCGGGACACTTGAAGCTGCTGATTCGAATCAGCCGGGCCTTTGAGAATTGACTGGAAAGATTGCTGAATGACCGACTTGCCGATCGCGGAAAATGATGGACCGGCCGAATATGGCGCTGACTCGATCAAGGTTCTGAAGGGACTGGACGCCGTCCGCAAACGCCCCGGCATGTATATTGGTGACACCGACGATGGATCGGGCCTGCACCATATGGTCTATGAAGTCGTTGACAATGCGATCGACGAGGCTCTGGCCGGTCATGCAGATATCGTCACCGTGACGCTGAACGCCGACGGCTCCGTCACTGTCACCGACAATGGACGCGGCATTCCGACGGATATCCATACCGGCGAAGGCGTGTCCGCGGCCGAAGTCATCATGACTCAGCTCCATGCCGGCGGTAAGTTCGACCAGAATTCCTACAAGGTGTCCGGCGGTCTCCACGGCGTCGGCGTATCAGTCGTCAATGCGCTATCCGTGAAGCTGACACTGAAGATCCGCCGCAACAACAAGCTGCATGAAATCAGTTTTACCCATGGCGTGGCTGACGGTCCGCTGAAAGTGATCGGGGAATACGAAGGACGGTCAGGGACGGAAGTGACCTTCCTTCCCAGCTCTGAAACTTTCACCAAAACCGAATTCGACTATGGAACGCTCGAGCATCGACTGCGCGAACTCGCCTTCTTGAATTCCGGCGTCCGCATTCTTCTGACGGACAAGCGCAAGTCGGACATCCGCCAGGAAGAGATGCTGTATGATGGCGGTCTTGAAGCCTTCGTCCGCTATCTGGACCGCTCCAAGAAGCCGCTGGTCGACAAGCCGGTGGCCATCAAGGGTGAGAAAGATGGTATCACCGTCGAAGTCGCCATGTGGTGGAACGACAGCTACCACGAGAACGTGCTCTGCTTCACCAACAACATCCCGCAACGCGACGGCGGGACCCATATGGCTGGCTTCCGCGCAGCCTTGACCCGCCAGGTGACCTCCTATGCCGATAGCTCCGGCATCACAAAGAAGGAAAAGGTGACCTTGCAGGGCGAAGACTGCCGTGAAGGTCTGACGGCCGTTCTTTCCGTGAAGGTTCCGGATCCGAAGTTCTCGTCACAGACCAAGGATAAGCTCGTTTCCTCGGAGGTTCGCCCCGTAGTCGAAAACCTCGTTAACGAAGCGCTCAGCACCTGGTTCGAAGAGCACCCGACGGAAGCCAAAATCCTGGTCGGCAAGGTCGTTGAGGCTGCCGTGGCTCGTGAAGCAGCCCGCAAGG
>OGCL01001502.1_pt1 | contig 19715 bp, 16 predicted proteins | sample 1570041 | NCBI WGS metagenome assembly OGCL01 (sample SAMN06266162, study PRJEB24511) | hot springs metagenome | isolation source: Hot spring water | place: South Africa: Limpopo | collected 2015-06-22
CAAGACACCGAATGATTGGAGTAAGGCGTGGGCCATGGAATTTTTCCAAGGTCCCTCAATCCATCTAATACCGGTTTGTCTATCCCTTTGTGTTGAATCAATACCTTAAAGACCTCTCCCATCCCCCTCTCCGGTTCAAGCAGATGCATCAGCGAAAGCCTCATTCGGAGTCCATCGAGCTCAGAGATTTCTAGATTTAACAACTCCATCTCTTGCAGGATGCCCAGGGCCAGGAGAAAATGATACTGGGTCACCAGACCGGTGAATTGAAGGCCTGCCTCTTCTCCTTTTTGGATTAAAGCAGTGAAGTTGACGTGGGAGGTTATATCCTGCTCACCCAGTCGTTCATAAGGATTATCCGAAGTGTGGTGGCGATGATAGCAGAGGAGGGTCCCTTGGCGACGATGGGGTGAATAGAGTTCATCTGCAAGATAGCCGTAGTCAATGGTCAGGACAAATCCCTTCTTTAAAAGATGTCCAACCCTTTCCATCCAATCCAGGGCTTTAAGATTAACTTCTGCCCTCTGGCCTTCTTGCAGGGTGATGCCCATGGAGTCAAAATAGGTCACGAGCCGTGGATCTGAAGGTTCTCCCCTTTCTTCCCTGAACTGACCGTTATCTTGGGTTACATAAATTTCTTTTAATTTGCCATTGTCAAAGACGACCAAGTGGACAGGAAAGGCGTCCACCAATTCGTTGGAAAGAAAGCAACCTGTAAACTGCCCTTTTTCCTGTCCGAAGGTTTCCAGATCCATCCAGCGGACATAACCCTCGCCTTCATATTGCTGAAGTCTCTCTCTCTGCTCTTTCAAGAAATGGGGATTCTTCTCGATCAGGGTATAGCGGAGATTTCTAAAGAAGAGAGGGATCTTCTGTCTGGCCCAATCTAAAATATCTTTACAGAGAAACCCCCTCCCTCCACCCATTTCGATGATATCAAATGAATCCTCACCCAATCCCTCCGCCATTTGAGAGAGCTGTTTGGCGATCATTCCTCCAAAAAGAGGATGAACGCAGGGACCCGTATAATAATCGCCTTCCTTCCCAATGGTCGAACGTTCAGATAGATAGTAGCCATACTGGGGGTGATAGAGGCACCAGTCCATAAATTGTGAGAAAGGGATAGGTCCTCCTTGTTTAAGTCTGGAGAGAATCCATTGTTTCAGTTCAAGACTTCGATTTAGTCTCTCTTCTTCCATATACAGAGCAGCTCTTGCTTATGGTAACCCAACTGGACCAGTTCCCATCCTGCTTCCCCTCTTTCTATCAAAATCGTTTCTAACCATTTGATCCCTTCCCCGGCCGTGTCGTGTATCAAGCATTGACCTACCTGGTCACATCGTACGATCTTCTCTTCTTTTTCTAAAGGAGGGGGTAATGGGTGGACCGTAATCTCATATTTCCACTGGATCATCTTCAAATCCTTTCATGATTTAAGGGTAATCTGATACTTATTGACCAGATGGTGGGGAAAGTAGGATTCTTTGGCTTTTCTCAAACCCTCTTCGCCCAAATCTTGTTCGCGGTTGACAAAAGGGTATGCTGCCCAGTGATTCGCAAGAAAGGCTTGATTGATGGTTGGATAGATGCCATCAAAGGCCGAATTGGCTTTCTCAATGTGAATGACGACCGTATCTTGATTGAGCGGCTCTCCAAGGGTAAAAGCCTCTACCTTTCCTTCGATGAGGATGACTCCCCCACTCATCTTTAACGACTCGAAGTGAGTCATAGCCTCTCTGATGGCGAGCGATTCATTACGGAGTCCTGGAATGACATCACATTGACGAAGATCGCACCACTGGTTCTGCAACCGGAGGCAATCGGAAATCAACTCCGGAGTGAGCGGCTGGTACTGGTAATTATATTTTTCTTTGAACTGTTTGATATGGTTTCTCTTTCGATGATACTTTCTCCCCTGAAGATGGATCAAATCCTCTGAACGGTAGATGTAATCGGATTGATCCCGGTCCAACTCAACCTCAAACCCCTCTTCCTTCCATCCCAACCGAGTCACCAAGTCGTCTGGAACACGTCCAATTTTTGTTAAGACCCCTCTCTTTCTCATTGACTCAAGCAAGATACGGCAACATTTTAACACATCACCTTCTCCGATGGGAGGAAAGAAAAAAGGATTTTCGCTGTCATCCGAAAAGAGGCAAAGGAAGTTCTGGAGGCGGCCAATCTTGATTTGGTAGGTATGCCGCCAGATGAAGAGGTTGGTAAAGGTAAATTCAGAAATGAGTGGGGGGTATTGGCGGAAGGCTAAATCGAGAAGGGGTTTGTCTTCAAGGGAGAGTTTTTTAAACATCGGGAATTCCGGGACGCTTTTCCATGACAACTCCATTCTGATTTTACTCCTTGCATAACCATTACCGCAATAAGTGACCGACCATGGTGCAGATTTCTGTCGGGTTAAATGGTTTATAGATGAAGCCGTAAACCCCCAGGTCAATAGCCTCCTTGAGAAAGGTATCCCCTCTCTCCGAAACGATTAGAAGAATTCTTAGAGGTTTCGACTTTTTCAATTCAAAAAAGAGGTTTTTTTCGCGAACACCAGGAGCATCAATATTGAGGATAAATATATTAAATTCCTTTTCATTCAGGAGAGATCTTACCTGAAAGCCATTGTCCACGATCACCACTTCGTGCCCATCTCGTTCGAGACATTCTCTTAAAAAACCCCTACTGGCTAAATCATGATCTACGATACAAATTCTTCCCTTCACCATTCCTCCCCCTTCAGAGAGATCATTCAGAAACCCGTTCTCTCCTTAGGGAGTTAACGTCTTCTCTGCTCGAGGCGATTCTCAAGAATTACATTATCTACGATCTCGCCACAGAAGATGCATCTCCATCCAAAAAAATCCTCAGAGACACCGAAAAATTTCTCGTAGACCATTACACCGTTACAACGATAGCATTTCATAATTAACCTCCTGGTCGTTAACTCAGCAAATTTCATACCAAAAATAGAATTAAATCCAAAAGTTAAGAGAAAATAGATCTTTTTACCACTAATTTCCAGTTTCATCGCCTAAACTACAGTGGAAATTAAGGTAGAATTAAAGACAAAATTGAAATGAAAAAGTTTTTCGGTCTTAGTTTTAAAGAGTCAGGAAGGTTAAAGGCTTAATAACGGAAGTAATTTGTATGTTTTTGAACACTAAAAGTAGGAAAAACGATTGTTTATTGTAAAATATTGTTTAATTTCAAATAATTATAAATATGTTTAATTTTGAACAGAGTTGTATTAAAATCGCTCTTCTGAAAGCCCGTACCGCCTCATTTTCCCATAAAGGGTAGAACGATTAATCTGAAGTTTTTTGGCTGCTTTATGCTTATTCCAGTTCGTCTCTTTAAGGGTTTTTAAGATGAGGTCTTTTTCAAAATCATGAAGAGTTACAAGATGTTCTTCCTGTAAGGGTTTTCTAAGGAGGTACTGGGGGAGATCTCTTGTTGTAATTTCATCTTTCTTTGCGACAATCACCGCATGTTCGATCACATTCTCCAATTCACGAACGTTTCCAGGCCATGAATGGGCTAAGAAGATTTCCATGACATCAGGTGAAATATTGACAATTTTTTTCCCTTTCTCCTGGCTAAATTTTTCCAGAAAATGAGTCGCAAGGAATGAGACGTCATCTTTTCTTTCACGAAGAGGTGGGACAAAGATCGGGATCACATTGAGGCGGTAGTAGAGATCTTCTCGGAAGGTTCCCTTCTTCATCTCTTCCATCAGATTTTTGTTGGTCGCTGCAATCACTCTCACATCAACCTCAAGGGTTTCCTCTCCCCCAACCCTTTCGAAGCGACGGTCCTGAAGAACCCTGAGAAGAAGGATCTGGGTTGGTGGTGAGACCTCGCCGATTTCATCCAAAAAGATCGTTCCCCCATGGGCCAGCTCGAAACGACCGGCTTTTCTGCGAATGGCACCAGTAAAGGCCCCCTTTTCATGGCCAAAGAGTTCACTCTCTAAGAGGTTTTGAGAATAAGCGGAACAATTGGCCACAATGAACGGTCTATTCTTTCTTGAACTATTGAAATGGATTGCTCTTGCAATCAGTTCTTTTCCGGTTCCGCTCTCCCCCTGAATGAGGATGGTTGAGTCTGTGTCGGAGAGGTCTCTGATCAATTCATAGATCTCTCGCATCCGTTCATTTTTGCCTACAATATTTGCAAAACTGTATCTTTTTTCCAGTGCTTGAGCCAGCAGGATGTTCTTATTTCTTTCCCTTCGGAGCTCATCATGGAGATCTTTGATCCGGAGCATTACCTTCACTTTAGCAAGCAGCTCCTCATTGATGAAGGGCTTGGTGAGGTAATCGTCCGCCCCCAGATTTAAACCATTAAGCTTATCCTGAAGGCTGGAACGGACCGTCAGGATGATCACCGGAATGAATTTTAGGACATCATCCTCTTTAATTTTTTGGCAGATATTTCTTCCATCCTCATCGCCAAGCATCACATCGAGAAGAATCAAATCCACGGGCGCCTCGTCCTTTGGAATCCTCCGCCTTTGGGTCGCGAGAAAATCCATAGCTTCTGCCCCGGAAAAGGCAGGAAAGACCCGATAGCCTTCCAGCTCGAGAAGAGCAGTGATCATCTCCACTGTATCTCGCTCGTCATCGACGATGAGTATCCTTTTAGCTTCCCGCTCTTCCATCCAACCTTTTCCTTTTTGATGAATAATATGACCGAACCACTTTCAGATGTCAATTCATTGAGAAGCTATGGGTCACCCATATTCTGACCATCGCCACTCCTAAATCATGATGATTCGCAGGGGGGGATTTTCTCTTTCAGTTCTTTCTTTCTCGCTGGCGTCAGTTCCTCTTTCATCACCCAATCCCTTTGAGCAAAGTCATCATTGCCTTTGATGAGGAGCCATTCTTTTCCCGTTCCTCTTCCTCTCATTAAAACGAGGGAGAAACCTCCCTTCAATTTTTTACCATTGAGAGAGAAACGGAGTTTGCCCTGTTTTAAGGCGATCTCGGGATTGGCTTCCACTTCGAATTGGCCTGAGTCCCAAACAAGAACAGGACCAGCTCCATAATGTCCCTCAGGAATGATCCCTTCAAAATCACCATATTCGAGGGGATGATCCTCCACCATCACGGCAAGCCGTTTGTCAGAGGGATTCATGGAAGGTCCTTTGGGGATGGCCCATGATTTTAAAACACCGGCTATCTCCAGACGGAAGTCGTAATGGAGCCGGCTGGCATGGTGTTCATGGACGACGAATCTCATAATTATTTGGGGTTGAATGAACCAGATTCGGATTTTTGATCATCTTCACAGAAATCCGGATAAAGTTTTTTGGCACACTCTGGGCAGATGCCATGGCTAAATTCGGCCATAGAATGTTTCTGTATATAAGATTCAATTTGATTCCAATATCCTTTGTCATCACGTATTTTCTTACAGGAGGCACAGATGGGTACCAGGCCGCTTAATGTCTTCACTTTAGCAAGGGTCTCTTTCAATTCTTGGATCAGCTTCTCCCGTTCTTCTTCTGCACGCTTTCGTTCAGTAATATCCCGAATGATTCCCTGATAGAACTTTTCGCCTTCTACATCAATGAGGCGAAGACTTACTTCTACTGGAAAGGTAGTGCCATCTTTTCTCTGATGGACCGTCTGGAGCAATAAACTTTTCTTCTCGTCTAATTGCTGAAATTGCCCTTCAAACTGCGGTCTTTCCTCGGGAGAACGGATACTTCTCACATCCATTCCGATCAGTTCATTCCGATCGTATCCATAGATTTCGAAAGCCCGGTCGTTGGCCTCAACAATGTTATGATTCCGATCTGTCATTAAGATGATATCGTTGGCATACTTGGTCAGATACTCAAAATGTTTCAGAAGAGCCTGATGCTCAATCTCTTTTTCATACTGTTTACGATAAACCAGGGCGGTCTGATTTCGCCAGAAAAAGCCGAGGATCGCTCCAAAAGAAAGAATGAATATGATGACCAAGGTCGTAACCCATACGAATTGCTCACGAATGGGTGCATACATTTCATCCTGGTCCACCTTGGCGATGAGATACCAGGGAGAACTGGGAATCTTTCGAAGGGCTGCGAGGACCTTGACCCCACGGTAGTCATACTCCTCGATCACCCCTTCAACTCCATGGATTGCCCTGATGGCGCTCACCGGTTTTCCAACGAGGGGGAGGCGAAGGTTCAGGGCTGTGTTTTTCTGGTGACGGAGTTCATTGAGGTAAAGTACCTCGACTCCATCCCTTTTGACCAATAGCGTCTCAGCAGTCTCACTGGGTGTGGGCCAGGATTGTATTAGAGGATAGAGGAATTGATAGGGGTTGATCCGGAGCACCAGCGCACCCGAAGGGAGTCCATCAGGAATTCTGGGGACGAGGGGGACCAGGATGTCTAAATAGATGTGATGGGTACTCTCCTCACGATAGAGATCAGTAAAAATAATTTCTCTTTTAAGAATGGCATCCTTCACAAAAGCTTTGGTGTAGGAACCGATATCCTCCATAGCCTCTGAGGTATAGAGGCATACCTTCCCATGCTCATCCAAGAGAAAGAGGCTTCGATAGTTATATAAACCCCTGAATGCGGACATCCATCCGAGGATCTCTTCCATCTTACTGGATTTCTCCTGGGTTTTGAGCCAATTTCGAATTTCCTGAACCAATATATAATTTTCAAGAAGCACCTCTGCATCAGCAATACATTCCCTACGCCAATTGGCAATCTGGTTGACTTTCAGATCGCTGATGGCAAGCAGTTCCCGTTCCCTTTCACTTTTAATCTGTTTTTTCTGATTTTCATAGTAGAAATAACCCCCTGTTCCAATAGCAATGGCCACACAGAGATAGATGAGAATAAAATGTCTTGGAATTTTTGTGGGTTGTTTTGGGGGCGCGATGGGAATCGACCTCCTGATATGTTGTTCAAAATTTTAATAAAAACAGATGGTTTCGTCAATCCATTGATTCATTGACGATTTTCTGGAGGGGTCTTAACATCTCTTCTTTCATTCTTTTTCGATAGATCTCTTTTCTCATGGAGGGGATCTTTGAGAGAAGAATCAAGATAGCGTTCATGATCCGGGACTTGTATTTCCGATGGGGAAAGTCATAGAGGCGATGTTTCTTGTAGAATTGATGATCCGCCAGGAAGGGGAAGCGGAGTTTTCCCCAGATGTCATCCCTGAAGATTTTCATCCCTCCAACACTGAGAAAGGTTCTGGGCTTGATATAATTCTTCACTGCCAGACGGATGACCTGTTCAGCAAGGTGCTGGAGCTGGTTGTCCAATGTTTCGGAATCCTCGTCCTCATCGGTCACGATGTCCACGAGATTGGCTAACTGCCATTCGGTGTATGCTTCTAATATCTGCCGGAGGTTGGGAATTTGTCTCAAAGGGCCGGATAGAATGAAACTGACCTGTTTTCCAATTAAGGAGGGAGTATGGGTGTTGAAAAAACTTCGGTCAAAAAACATCTTCCATCGGGAGGAGAGATACCGGTCCTGAATCGTTCCAGCAAAGATGAGGACATCTGCGGTTTTTACATGATCATTGTAAAATTGGACAAAACCATCCTGATTTCCATAGGCACATTGATAATTGTAACCACATTGAATACAACCCAAACAACCGCCTTTGATGCCAATCTGATGGAGATTGATCATCTTCACTTCCTCGACGAATATATTTTTGAATCGCTCGATCATCTTCCCCAAATTGGAGTCCGGCTCTTTCAGATCGGACAGGATCAACGCCTTTTTCCCTTTGAGGCTGACCTTCGGTTCTACAGAACCCGGTGTATAGTCAAAGGCTCGATAGACGATAGGAGCATATTTTTTGGTTGTGGGAACCTGGTTTTGAATCCCCTCGAAAAATTCAGAGGCAAAAAGGAGCCATTTTTCTCTTCCCTTCCGACTGGTGAGATCATACATGGCTGCCGAGAAATACCCCAGATATTTCATGTCGAGATCATCACAGATGGCATTCATGTAATTGTGAGCGGTATGGTCGAAGAAGTGGATGGAGGTTGATAGGACAGCCGTATATTTGTTTTTAAAAACGTCAGAGACATTTCTCTCCCAGATGAGCTCAATGAATCTTTTATACTGGGAAGCGACAAGGAGATAATAGAGAGGGAAGGTCCAGAGCACCCCATCGGAAGACCCGATTTCTTCCATGATCTCTGCAAAAGCCTTATCATCTTCTTCGATCTTTTTGATCGTGGAGGCGATGTTAAATATTTTCAATTCATGATGCGGAAACTTTTTCTGGATAAAATTGACATACTGGAGGGTCACACTGAGATCGCCTTTTGGGCTTCCGTTCAGAACTGTAATCTTCATATCTACCTACTCCTTTGGATAAGCCGATTCCTTCTTTTTTATGGCAATTAAAATTCCTGCGAAGATGAGAATTCCTCCAACGATCTTTAAAGGAGTCAATCCCTCGCCTAAGAAGATGAAAGCTAAAACGGTTGAACCCACTGGCTCTCCCAAAATTGCGATCGCAACCAGAGAGGCAGGAAGATATTTCAATGCCCAGTTGAAGGTGGTATGGCCGATCAGTTGTGGGACGAGGGCAAGGAGGAAGAGATAGAGATAAGTGGATGAGGAATATCCAAAGAAAGGTTTTTGAAAAGCGAGAGAGATGATGATCAGCACAATGGCTGCTGACGAATAGACGGGGAAGATATAAGAGAGAAGATCCTGCCCCTTTCTCATCTTTCTCCCAACGAGCAGATATCCGGAGGCGGTGATCGCCCCCAACAGGGCCAAGCCATCTCCCATCAATGCCTCCTTTGATAGGGCCACATCTCCGAAACTGATTAGTCCGCTTCCCAGAAACGAAAGGCCGATTCCGACGATTAAGTTCCACCTCAGAGACTCTTTAAGGAAGAGCCAAGCGCCTAATCCGACAAAGAGGGGATTAGTGGAGACGAGAACGACCGAACTGGCAACCGAAGTGAATTTGAGAGAGGCGATCCAGAAGGCAAAGTGAAGGGCAAGAAAGATGCCGGAGAGAATTAACCATCTCCATTCAGATCCACTCCAGTTCTGCCAGATCTTTTTACGACAGGCAAAAGGGGCAAGGAGCATAGAGGCGAGAGTCAACCGGTAGGCGGCAATCACTAAGGCTGGCGCATCGCAGAGTTTGATGAAGATGGAAGCCGTTGAGATCGCAATGATGCCAATGGGAAGAAAGAGATAGAGGCGAATCATGTTGATCAGCTTATCCCAATCTGGGATTCTCTTCAAGCCATTAAATATTCGACCCCCCAAAATCTTTTGTTGATAGAAGTTTGGTAATTGGGTATGATTTGGTTATTGCCTGCCTGCCGGTAGGCAGGAAATTTAAACATTGAGATCTAATACAAAAGGGGGGATCACAATGGATATCTTTGAATTGATGAAACAGGGAGGCCATGAGCAGGTCATCTTCAACTATGACAAAGAGACCGGAATGAGGGCGATCATTGCCATTCATGATACCACGCTCGGCCACGCCTGCGGGGGGACGAGAATGGTTCATTATACCTCGATGGAGGATGCTCTTAAGGATGCGATGAGACTTTCAAAGGCAATGACCTACAAGTGCGCAGCGGCTGACGAAGATAAAGGAGGCGGGAAGGGTGTGATCTGGGGTGATCCGAAGAAGGACAAGAACGAAGCCTTTCTCAGAGCCTATGGCAGATTCATTGAAATTTTGAAGGGGCGTTTCGTTACAGGGGCTGCTGACCTCAATCTTAATGAGGCGGATGGCTCTATCATGGGAAAGGAGAGCCGTCATATTCTTGCCAGACCAAAAGAGGAGGGAAGCTCGGGAAATACGGGAGCCATTACTGCTTATGGTGTTTTTGTGGGATTGAAGGCATGTGCAAAATTGATCTGGGGGAGCGAGAACCTTCGTGGAAAGAAGATAGCAGTTCAGGGACTGGGGGCAGTGGGAGAACCTTTGCTGGGTTATTTAAGGGAAGGGGGCATGGAGATCATTGCCACGGATATGAACGAAGAGACCCTTAAGAGGCTCCAGACGACATATGGATACAAACCGGTCAACCCCGAAGAAATTTATGGGGTGGATTGTGATATCTTTTCTCCCTGCGCGATTGGGGGTGTTCTGAACGACCGGACCATTCCAAAATTGAAATGCAGAATCGTTGCAGGTTGCGCCAACAATCAGTTAGAAGACGAGGAGCGGCATGGCCGAATGCTTCATGAACGTGGAATTCTCTTTGCGCCGGACTATGTCATCAATGCCGGAGGAGTTATCCAGGCGATTGATGAGGAACAGGGCTATAACCCCGAACGGGTGAAGATGAAGACAGAGAGGATCTATGACCGCCTTCTGCATATCTTTGAGACTGCTAAGAAAGAGAACATTCTCCCCATAGAGGCGGCTAATCGTTATGCGGAGATGCGAATCCGTGAGATCCACAAAATGAGACGCATCTATGTGCCGGAGTAGCACAAAGACATTTAAGGGGACAGTCCCTTTAGATATAGAGGGACCGTCCCCTTAATGACTGCATCCTTGTTCTGGTATTAACCCAGAAACGTTATTTTTTTAACAGGACACGATGCAACGAGAAGTTTCCCTTACCATTACCCATGCGTATCGTCAGCGATTTCCTGATTTACCTTTTGGAATCGGGACGATTCAGGGTTGCACCTTTTTTGAAAAGAGTGAAGCCTTCAAACTCTACAAAAGAGAGCTCCTGAGAAAGATGAAAAGAAGGGCCTATCTTGCTGAGGTTGAGGGACGGATCAACCTCTATGATCATTTTTTTCAGGAGTGGGGATATACGTGTCCGCTTCCAGGGCATTTGAAGCGAACCGTTGAGATGGGATTCCCAATCCACAACCTTTATATTGATACCCATGTTATGGCTGAAATGTATCATGGAATTTTAATGGCCATTCAGGATCTGGACCGTTTTGAGGGGTCTTGGAGGCTCGACCTTGCTACTGAAGGAGAGACCTTTGATGCTGTTTCAGGCAAGGCAATGATCTGTAAGAGAGATGAGATCATCCTTCGCGATGAGAAGGAGATTGTCTGCTCCCTCTTTCAGGGGCCTGATTTTAAAACCAGGATTGATTCGTCAAGTAGGAATATTGTCGTCTATGTCTTCACTGCGCCTGGCATTGGAGAAGAACATGTTTCAAATGGAATTCGATTAGCCCTTGAGATATTGGAAAAATTTGGTGGTGGACAAGAACCGTGGTGGAAAGTGTTTAAACCGTAAAAAAGGGATTCAAGGGGTCACGGGTTCAAGGATACAAGTAGGAATTTCAGGTAAAAAACCGGAACCCTTGCCCTCTCGAATCCTTGAACCCTATTGAAAGAAGGAGGAAATTTATATGCCGACCGTTCAGATCAGTTTGCTTCCAGGGAGAACTCCAGAAAAAAAGGAACTACTCATGAAAAAGGTGACGGACGCCATTGCCGAGTCACTTGAGATTCCAAAGGAGAGGGTTCATATTGTCCTCTATGAGGTCCCAAAGGAGAATATCGCGCATGGAGGCGTTCCGCTTACAAAGATGAACCTCTGATTGGAATAAGAGACTATTCCTTTTCCCTTAACCTATTTGAGACTTCGGCGGTAAGGCGGCAGACACGCTCGGCCAGAGGGATGGAGAGCGAACCCGTGCCGCAACTGGGTGTGAGGATCGCCCTCTTAAGAAGGATTGGGTCAATGCCTTCTTTCGAAAGAGCCTCGACTCCTTTCTGAAAACGGTTTATCAGGCTCTGAGCATCCTCTTTTTGCACATCCTCACTTGTGGGCACGATACCCCATGCCAGAATCCCTCCTCTTTCCAAAAAATGTTTCAACTCTTTCGGATAGAGAGAGAGGTTTTCAAGATATCCATAGGCATCGAAACTGAGGATGTCGAGTTTGGTGGAGAGAAGCAAGGTCCAGTCGGTATTTCCACAACAGTGGGTTCCCTTCAATCCTTGGATGGCGCTGAAACACTGATTCAGGGAGAGTGTGACATCCTCCCCATTCAGTCCAGAAAAAGCAGAGCCAAAAGCGGAAAGGGCAGGTTCGTCGAAAAAGAGGATCGTTGGAACACCGGGGAAGTAATCGGAAAGGATTTTCTCCAGCCAGCGGGCTTTAAAAGAAAGATGATGGATAAGGATCTCTCTTAAGGTGGAGTCATAAAAAATCGGTCGCTTATTCTGATCGGTTAAGGAAAGCCCGAAGGTAATGGGGCCTGTGATCTGGGCTTTGATATATCGGATCTCTTTTTTTACCTCTATTCTAACAAGGTCTTTAAGAAGACAAAGCCCCCTTGCATAGTCTTCGGAAATTCGAAAGAACTCAATATCATTTTGCTCAACTGCTTGATAAAATCTTTCGACCTCCTTTTCAAATCCTGAGGCGGTGTTAACCCAAACCCGCCCTTCGTGCTTGTCCAACTCCAGAGAAGGAAAGCCTTCAGAGTATTGGGTGATCATCCCTTCGAGAAAGGAACGTTTTGGTAACTGGGGCAAGAAGGGAAGATGGGGGAAGTCCCGAAGGATGATTGGTAACACTTCTTTTTCATCACAATGGGGAAATGATCCAATGCTGGTAGCAAGGTAAGATATGTCAGGTAGCATGATCCTTCATAAACTTTTTTCCATAAAAAATCAACAAAATTAAAGAGATAAGAAAATTTAAGCTGTTTTTTTATGAAATCTGAATTCTCCCCGGACCTCTGGTGGTAGATGAAGAAGGATCTTTTTATCCTGTTAGAATGCCCCGAAGCTTGCCATGTGCGAGGCTTAATTTCTATCGGGTATCGAGTAAAAGGGCGAAGCTTTTCTAATGGGGATCACTTAAAATATATTTAATTTTCAATAGGATAACTTCTAAGATCCTCTGTGGCTCGGGTCCGTTTTCGGGTAATTTTATCTACTAAGAGCAGCAGAGAAATAGAGCCTTTTTATGGGTGAACATTCGAGCCATAAAGCCAGGGCATCTGGGTTGACAAACCCACACTTGATGATTATACATTTTGCAAAATTTTATTAGAAGGGAGGTTTATTTCTATGCAAATCAGGCCGCTTCATGATCGGCTCATTGTCAAAAGGCTGGAAGAGGAGGAAAAGACAAAGGGTGGAATCATCATTCCCGACACCGCTAAGGAGAAACCGATTGAAGGTCGGGTCATTTCCGTGGGAGAGGGAAGGATCAAAAAGGATGGAACCAAGATTCCCATGGAGGTAAAGAAGGGCGATCGGATCCTCTTTGCCAAATATGCAGGCACAGAGGTGAAGATTGACGGAGAAGAGTATCTGATGATGCGGGAGGATGAAGTCCTTGCCGTCATTGAAAAATGAGTCCAATGGAGCAGATTTTCTATTTACGATGCCGGGTGAATAGAATGAGAAAGGAGGAATCTCATGGCAAAGGAATTAAAGTTTGATCAGGAGGCAAGAAATTCGATTTTGGAAGGAGTCAATATTTTAGCCAATGCGGTAAAGGTGACCCTGGGGCCCAAGGGTCGAAATGTCGTTCTGGAGAAATCTTTTGGTTCACCATTGGTTACCAAGGATGGAGTGACTGTGGCAAAGGAGATTGATCTGGAAGATCATTTTCAGAATATGGGCGCCAAGATGGTCAAAGAGGTGGCCAGCAAGACTTCGGATACAGCCGGAGATGGGACAACGACAGCAACCCTGTTAGCCCAGGCGATTTACCGAGAGGGCTACAAGGTCGTCGCGGCTGGGACCAATCCGATGGACGTGAAACGAGGGATTGATCAGGCTGTCGAAGAGATCGTGAAGGAATTAAAGAAGCTGTCAAAACCTGTAAAAGAGCAGAAGGAGATCGCCCAGGTGGGAACCATTTCAGCCAATAATGATCGAACCATTGGTGATATTATTGCCGAAGCCATGAATAAGGTGGGGAAGGAAGGGGTCATCACCGTCGAAGAGGCCAAGAGCATGGAAACGACCCTGGAAGTAGTAGAAGGAATGCAGTTTGACCGGGGTTATATCTCGCCCTATTTTGTGACCGATCCAGAAAAGATGGAGGCCGTGCTGGATGAACCCTATATCCTGATTTTTGAGAAAAAGATCTCCAGTATGAAAGACATCCTTCCCATTCTGGAGCAGATTGCCAAGACCGGTCGCCCCCTTCTCATTCTGGCAGAGGATGTGGAGGGAGAAGCACTTGCCACCCTTGTGGTCAATAAACTGAGGGGGACGTTGAAATGTGCGGCTGTCAAAGCCCCTGGGTTTGGCGACAGAAGGAAAGCCATGCTGGAAGATATTGCCATTTTGACAGGTGGCAATGCCATCATGGAGGATGTGGGCATCAAATTGGAGAAGATGAAACTGGATGACCTGGGTAGGGCCAAAAAGGTCGTCATTGATAAAGACAATACCACCATTGTTGAGGGAGCAGGTTCTTCTGCGGCCATTGAAGGACGGATCAAACAGATTCGGGTTCAGATTGAGGAGACGACTTCTGATTACGACCGAGAGAAACTTCAGGAGCGGTTAGCCAAATTAGCAGGAGGCGTGGCTGTGATTAAGGTGGGAGCCGCCACCGAGACCGAAATGAAGGAGAAGAAGGCACGGGTTGAAGATGCACTCAATGCCACCCGAGCTGCTGTGGAAGAGGGCATTGTTCCAGGTGGCGGAGTTGCCTATCTCCGGTGTCTGCCCGCTCTGAAAAAGTTAAAGCTTGAACCGGATCGCCAGACTGGTGTGGATATCATTCAAAAAGCACTCGAGGAACCGATCCGGCAGATCGTTGAGAATGCTGGACTGGAAGGCTCTGTGATTGCTGAGAAGGTGAAAAACGAGAAGGGCAATTTTGGATTTGATGCGGACAAGGAAGAATATACGGATATGATTGAGGCCGGCATCATTGATCCGACCAAGGTTGTCCGACTTGCCCTTCAGAATGCAGCCAGTGTTGCCTCCCTGTTGATTACGACGGAGGCAGTAATTGCTGAAAAACCGAAGAAGGAACAAGCGGGGGGGCCACCCATGCCGCCAGCCTATTAGTAAAAAAATAACAGCATTAGGTAATGGTCAGGGTGAGGATGCCAGTTTAGTCTATAGGTAAAGGGAAGGATTTCAAATCATTAGCCCTAACCCATTCACTTTTCACCAAACCGGCTTCATAGCCCTTATCTCTTCACCTTGCCCAAAAGGTAGTTTTCATGGTTTGTGAACGCCTTCTGGGCATGGTGGATGAATATGAAAAAAGAAGAGCGGGTATCCTACCCGCTCTTCTTTTCATGAGAGACGAGAATTCTTAAATGACCGATCCCCGTCCATCCATCTTATCTGAAGATCCACAACAGGCCCAAAAAGTCTTCCAATCCCTTCCCATTCAAAGGCAGTTGGAGATCATACTTCAGAGCCGAGGGAAGGAGCGTTTACGGACGCTCTTTCTCTCCGAACATCCGGAAGAGTTGATTCCATGTCTTCCCGAACAGGAGGTGTTTTTAACCGTCAAAGAGGTTGGTGAAAAGGACTGTCTGGAGCTCATTTCACTGACCACACCTGAACAGTTTCAATATATCCTTGACCTCGAATTCTGGAAGAGGGATCAGCTCGATCTGGAAAAGGTCCTTCACTGGATGGAGATTCTTCAGGAATCAGGGGAGAAAAGAACAACCCAATTTATCCGTACCACCGACCCTGAATTTATTGGACTTTTACTCAAAAAATTTCTTCGAGTTACCACATTAGAGGGGGAACTGGTTGAAATGGACCGATTCCCCTGGTTCACCCTGGACCAGTTTTACTTTATTGATTTTAAAGGAGTGAAAACGAGAGAGGTCCTTGAGCCTTTTTTAAAGACCTTCTATCGAATTGATGGAGAGGGCTACCGGAGATTGATGGAAGCGCTCATCTGTGAATTGGAATCCGAGCTTGAAGAGACCGGATACCGTTTGAGAAATGGCCGGTTGAATGATTACGGATTTCCCGATTTTGAGGAGGCGCTCGAGATTTACCAGTTTATCCAACCCGAATCGTTGTTGAGAACGGAGGGTTCGGTTTTTAAGGCTTTTGAACCTTTGAAGAGAGAAAGCTCCATTTACTATCTGACCTTTCACAACGAGGGTCCATTTTTCGCATCCATCCTCTCACAGATAGACGATCCCAAGGAGCAAGATCGGTTGAAACAGGAGATCACCTCCCTTTGCAACAAAGCAATCATTGCGGAGGCAATCGATCTCTCCAACCTCTCCGGCACGGAGAGGGTGATTCAAAAGGTCTATCACTATTTGAACCTTGGTCTTCAATATCTGAGCGGTGAAGAGGAAAGAAAGGGCATTGATATCCTCTGCTCTCTTCCCATTCAAAAGATATTTCAATGCGGTGTGAGTCTGACGCTTCTGCTAAGGAGAAGAGCTTCTTTGGTTCTAAGCCATTCCTGGCTCGGGAAAGAGCCAGAGCATCTCGTTCTCCTGGATACTCCCTATTTTGATAAGATGGAAGGGGTTTTGAGGAAAAGGCCAGCCTTTTATCGGGATGGTGTGTACGAAGATTTCAAAGACCTTCAGGACTTAAAGGCGATGGAGCGCTTTTTGGATTCGATCGAAGCACTCCTCTCCTTTTTCGGAGAGAGGCTGAAGGTTTCTACCCAGCTTTTAAAGGAGATGGACTTAAGCGGTTGCCATCCCGAGAGGTGGCAGGAGATCACCCTTTCCACCATTTTTCTCACAGCCCTGGCAAACCAGATTCTTCTGGGGATTTATAAATTCGAACCTATCAAAAAGGCTCGGTTGCAAGAACTCCTGTCACATCTTTTTGTAAGAGACGTTCAAGGAAAAGGGGTGATCCGAATGGATCTTCGAAACGAAGTGAGACAATGGTTGAGTTCAATGGAAAGCGATCCCCAGCGGAGGGAGCATCTCCTGGCCTTCCAGGACTTCTGCCTCGATCTCTTTGAGGGGGCATTTGGGAAGATTTCTCCGGAGGAAGAGGCGGATCCCCGGTTTGTTAAAGGCCTTCTCATCTGTACCTGAGACCCCCATTCTTCAACCCTTAAAATTTGAATTGACATATTAAATATTAAGAGTTTAAACTATTGCCAGATTCAACGGCGGGAGTTTATTTCCCTTCAGAATCTCCACTATCGCGTCCGATTCATCCGATAATTTTCACCTCCTCCGGGAAATAGACAACTCTTCCTGTTAGAATAGATCGTATCTTTGAAGTAGAAACTTATTCAGAGAGGTTTCCAATGAAAAGTGACAAAAAGAAAGAAAAAAAGCCAGCTGTGCGACAAGCAACGAGAAAGACCTCTTCACCCAAGGTCGAAAAACCAGCTCACATTTCCTCCGTTCGTTTCCATGACTTGAGCATACAGCTTCAGGATTTAAGTTTCACCAGAATGCTTGAAACGCTCAAACCTCATGATCACCTCTGTCTGATTTATGAGTCGAGGGAGGAATGGCAGGCCGCAGTAGTGCCTTTCCTATCCAGCGGGCTGAAAAGGGGCGAGAAATGTATTTATATCGTTGATACGAGTACGGCCGATGAGATTCGCAGATACCTTTCCGAAGAAGGAATTGACGTACCCTCAGCGGAGAAGTCGGGACAGCTTTCCATTCTGAGCCAGAAAGAAGCCTATACTCGGGAAGACTCCTTTGATCCGGATCGGATGATCGCCCTATTGATCGAAACGACAAAGAAGGCGGTTTCCGAGGGTTATCCAGCCCTGCGAGTCACCGGTGAGATGACTTGGGTGATTCGTGGCCATCCTGGTTCAGAAAAAATTCTGGAGTATGAGGCAAAACTGAATCGAGATTTCTTTCCGAAATATCCCTGTCTTGCCATCTGTCAATATGATCGCTGGAAATTCGACCCAGAGATCATCAAAGGCGTTGTAATGACACATCCTCTTCTCATAAGAGGTGGCCGCATCTATCACAATTTTTACTATATTCCGCCCGAGGAGTGCCTTGACCAGAAGCGTGCCGAGGCAGAGGTTGAGCACTGGCTCAACAATGTGGAGCGAGAACATCGAATGTGGGAAGAGCTCCGCGAGAGCGAGGACCGATACCGAGATCTGATTGAGCATAGCAACGATCTTCTTTGCACACATGACCTGGAAGGGAAGATACTCTCCATAAACCCTGCAGTCGTTAGGCTTGGTGGTTACACCAAAGAAGAGATTTTAGGCAGGAATTTAAGGGACTTTTTGGCTCCTGAAGTCCGTGGACAATTTGAGAACTATCTCACTGAAATCCGCACAAAAGGTGCTGCCAGTGGTCTCATGCTTGTGCAAACCAAAACCGGAGAGAAGCGGTTATGGGAATATCAGAACACACTCCGCATTGAAGGTGTGGCTGTTCCCATTGTTCGTAGCATGGCCCGTGACGTCACCGAGCAGAAGAAAGCGGAAAGAGCATTAAGAGAAAGTGAATCGAAACTGAGAAACATCGTTGAGCATAGCACCAATCTATTTTACTCACATGATACGAATCATGTTCTGCAATATGTAAGCCCTCAAGTGAAAGACCTTTTAGGTTATGAAATTGGAGAGGCCTTAGGAAAATGGACGAAATTGACCTCGGATCATCCCATCAATAAGATCGGCTATGAGAGCACCATGAAGGCCATTGAGACCGGTCAACCCCAACCGCCCTACGAACTGGAACTGATCCATAAGAGTGGGAGAAAAGTTTGGGTTGAAGTCAGAGAGGGTCCTGTTGTTGAAAATGGGAAGACGGTTTCCATTGTCGGATCGCTCACCGACATCACTGAGCGGAAGCAAGCTCAAGAAAAACTGAGGGAGAGTGAGGAGAAGTATCGCAATGTGGTCGAGAGAGCCAATGATGGAATTGTCATCCTTCAGGATGGGGTGGTCAAATTTATAAACAGCCGTATAGCAGAAGTATGGGGAGGAACGGTTGATAAAATGCTTGGGACCTCTTTTTTAGAGTATGTCCCCCCTGAAGAATATAATAAATTAATGGATCGGTACCAGCGCCGAATGTCCGGGGAGTCGGTGCCGGCTGTCTACGAAACAAAACTTAAGAAAAGGGACGGCAGTTCCATTCATGTTGAGATTAATGCCGGTATCATCCTCTATGACGGAAAGCCATCTGACTTGATCTTTATACGTGACATCACTGAACGAAAACAGGCCGAGGAGGCGCTGCGGCGAAGCCAGATGTTATTGAGCGAGTCGCAAAAGATTGCACATCTTGGCAGTTGGGAACTCGATTTGACCACCAACCACCTCATTTGGTCGGATGAAGTCTATCGCATTTTCGGAGTTGAACCTCAGGAGTTTGGTGCTACCTACGAAGCGTTCTTAGAATATGTCCATCCGGACGATCGCTCTGCCGTGGATGCTGCCTATTTCGGGTCGGTACGCGAAGGACGGGATACCTATGAAATTGAACATCGGGTGGTGAGAAAAGAGAGCGGTGAAATCCGCTATGTTCATGAAAAGTGCGTCCACGTGAAGGATGCGACAGGTAAAATCATTCGCTCCAATGGGATTGTCCATGACATCACCGACCGCAAGCAGGTTGAGCAGCAGTTAAAAGCATCCGAGGAGAGATATCGGACACTGGTAGAAAGCACTACGGATGCCATCTTGATGCTCGATACAGAGCGAAGAATTGTCTCCTGCAATCAGGGGTTTTGCAATCTTTTTGGATATGGTCGAAACGAGATTGAAGGAAAGTCGGTACGCCTCTTACATGCTTCGGATGAAAGTTTTCGTATCTTCGGGGAACGTTTCTATCCCATT
>OGCL01001503.1_pt1 | contig 19711 bp, 20 predicted proteins | sample 1570041 | NCBI WGS metagenome assembly OGCL01 (sample SAMN06266162, study PRJEB24511) | hot springs metagenome | isolation source: Hot spring water | place: South Africa: Limpopo | collected 2015-06-22
GACCACCCGAGCGAAATCCAGCCGCTGGTTGACGAACTGAATGCCGTGCTCAGCCGCAATGCCGATTTCGTCGCCCGCGCCCGCCACCAGGCCGGCAATCTCGCCCACGCGGTCAAAACCCCGCTGACCGTGATGGCCAACGCAGCCGCCGAGGTCGACGACCCGTTCGCCGAACTGGTACGCAACCAGGTCGTTGCCGCCCGCCAGCAGATCGACCGTCACCTGGCGCTGGCCAGGGTTGCCGCCGCCGCCCAGGACAAAGGCCTGCGCTGTCAGGTGGCGCCGGTCATGGACGGGCTGATCCGCGTCATGCAGCGCGTCCACCCCGAACGCCGCTTTACCTTCACCCCTGACGAGACGGCACGCGAATTGCTGTTTCGCGGCGAAGCCCAGGACCTCCAGGAAATGCTCGGCAACCTGCTGGACAACGCCGGCAAGTGGGCAAGAAGCGAAATACGCATCGCCATTTCGGCCGATGCGGAGCAGTTGCACCTGGCTATCGACGACGACGGCCCCGGCATCCCGGACGATCAACGGGCCGCCCTGCTGCAACGGGGCCAGCGCGGCGACGAGAAGGTTGCCGGTTCCGGCCTGGGCCTGGCCATCGTCAGCGAACTGGCCGGCTTGTACGACGGGGAACTGGTGCTTGGGCAATCGCCGCTTGGGGGATTGTGTGCCAGGCTGAGCCTGCCACGGGGGTGACGGGGAAATCGGCACACAACCCGCAAAGGTGATGCACAATGCCTTAAGCAACAACAAAATCATCACGGGGGGAATTTTCATGCAAGGACTCAACAAACCTTACTGGCTGCTGCTGGCCTGCGGACTCATGGCCCTGTCGCTGAACAAGGCCTGGGCGGAAAAAGTGCCCGAAACGGTCAACAGTCAGTGGGTACAGGATTTACGCGACGGCAAGATCAAACTCGAAGGGGATCATGCGGCAGTCGATACCTTGATCCTCGGGCGCAACATTCCCATCCCCTACGATTACATCGCCACGCTGATGCGCACACCAAATGCCTTCGGCCAGGGACCGGCCTGCATCGTCTGTCACTCGTCCGCAAACCCCGAACACAGCTACCGCGGACTCGATCTCTCGAGTTGCGAGGGAATACGGACCGGCTCGAAGGAATCGCCGGCCCGTCCCATCTTCCAGCCCGGAGAAAAAGGCGCCAAACACATTCTCGGCAGACGCATGCGCAACAACCGCATGCCGCTCGGCGTACACTTCTCCGTGGGTGGCAACGAACAGTCATTTGCCACGGTACGCAAATGGATAGAACGCGGCGCACCGAACGACAAGGATTTCAAGAACAATGTCCTGCCGTTGTTCGCCAGGGACGGCGCATTCGCACCGGACACACCGGCCTGTACCAGTTGCCATATGTCCAATCAGGAACCGCCGAGCTTTCATGAACTGGACCTGAGCAGCCACAGCGGCATCATGCTGGGCGCTGACTCGGTGGCCAAGGGCGTCAATAACGCCACCAAGGTGGTCATCCCGGGCAAACCCGATCAAAGCAGCCTGTTCCAGCACCTGGTTGAAGACCGCATGCCCCCGGGAATATCGCCGACCGAAGATCGCGATCATCCGAATACGCGGATTCTGCTCCGCTGGATCGAGCAAGGCGCCCGCTGCAATTGACCGATCGGCAACGCCGGACCCTGCTGAACGGCTTGCTGGCGCTTGGCCTGGGGGCGATCGCTCCGTTTGCCACAGGAGATAGCCGGCGCGCCCCCGCGCTCCCAATCTTGGGACGCTGGCCCAGCGAGGATCGCCGCCTGGCTCCGGCAAGCGTGATCGGCAATGGCGTCGTGTTTGCCGGCGAATCCCGGCTCGGACTGCTTGATCTGTCCCGGGAAAGCGTGACCTGGAACATTCGCCACCACCTTCCGGGCGGTGCAAGATTCCGGCCGCGCACCGCAGCTGAAATCGTCATTTGCGGAGGCCAATCCGAAATCGCCGCCTGGCGTCCTGGGGAAACGCAGGCGCTGTGGCGTTACCGTGCCCGTGACCAGATTGGCGCGCCGTGTTTGAACGGGGAAAGCGTCTGTTTTGGCGACGGGCACCGGCTTCTTGTCCTGGATGCCGAGAGCGGGCGACCACGATGGCACTTCGATGCGATTGCCGATACGCGCATCAGCTATGCGCCTGTCGTCGCCGGAGACACGCTTTATGTCGGACCGGGTGACGGTCGCCTTTACGCACTCTCCCTCACCGACGGGCAAGTCCGCTGGCAGGTGAATCGCATCGACGAATGGCAATACCTGCGCCAGCTGCACGTCGACGGCAGCAGCCTGATTGCCGGCAGCTACAAGGAAAAACTGCACGGCCTTGACCTGGCAAACGGTCAGCAGACCTGGGAGTTCAGCGCCGGCAACTTCATCAATTCACACCATGTGGCCGCTGGCCTGGCATTCCTGTGGTCCCCGACCGGATGGATTTTTGCGATTGATACCGCCACCGGGAAAACGCGCTGGCGCCACCGGACAACCGACTATCGCGACAGTCAACGCAACTGGGGGGCATTGATGGCGGAACTGACCAGCGATGCATCAAGCGTGTACGCGCTTGACCTGAACCATGTCCTGCACGTGCTCGCACGTGAAAATGGCCATTCCCGAGGAGACTTCAAGCTCCCCGAGCCGGTTCGTCCCTTTGTGACGCTCATCGATGAAAATCGGCTGCTGTGTGCCAGCAACAGCGGCGACCTGCTGCTGATGTGCATTCCCGGCTGAGACAGTCACACCCCGAAGTACTGTTTTATCTTCTCGCGCAGCAACTCCCGGCAGGCCGCCTCGTCGCACTGGGCCAGGCGGTTGTGCAGGGACCGGGCAATCTCGACGAAACGCTCGACAATCGCCGGATCGAAGTGCCGTCCGGCCCCCTGGGCAATGACATTGATCACTGCCTCGAAACCCTGGGCATCCTTGTAGGGGCGCTTCGAGGAGAGGGCGTCGAAAACGTCCGCCACCGCAAAGATCCGCGCGTTGCGCGGAATCTCCTCGCCGGCAAGCCGCCTCGGGTAACCGCTACCGTCCCATTTCTCGTGATGCCCGGAAACGACATCGGCTGCATCGGACAACCATTCGATGTCGGCAACGATGGCCTCGCCCTGCAGGACATGGGTGCGCATGATCTCCAGTTCATCGTCGTCGAGGCGGCCGGGCTTCAGCAAAATGGCGTCGGGAATGCCAATCTTGCCCACATCGTGAAGGAAGCTGCCGACGATGAGGCCCTGCATTTCCTTTCTTGGCAGCCCCATGTGCTCACCGACGCGGGCAGCAAGCCATGCCACCCGGTAGTTATGCGCACCGGTATCCGAATCCCGCCGGGCAATCGCCCGGCCCAGGGCCTCGGTGATCGAGATGTGTGATTCAAGGATTTCCCGTGCCTGGCGCAGATTGTCGCGGGCCAGGTGAATGACCACCGGATAGATGGCCAGACCGCAAAGCAGTGCCGAACCGCCGACGATCAAGGCCAGGATCAGTGCGTCGCGCAGCATTTTTTCGCGCTGCCACTGGGGTATCACGCGCACGCCCTCGAAATAGGCCAGGATCTCCGGTTCGCCGGCGGACTTCGTCCTGGAGAATGGCACGAAGACCCGAAGCACCCAGAGATCGTCACCCAGCCCGACACGCTCGTAGGAGGCGCGCTGGTACTCCGGCCTCCCATGCTTGGGCAGCAGCCGCTCGATACGCTCGCCGCTGTCGGTCATGGCCTCGGCCAGTTTCATCCCCGAGCGATCATAGATTTCGGCGATATCGAACAGGCCGCCGGTGGCATTCCGGGCCGACAGCGCCGCGCTGCTCGACAAGGATTCAGGCGCTGCGTCGAACGCCATGTGCGACATGATCCGCTGCGACTCCTCCATCGCCAGGGCAACAACCTCGCTCTCGGCCTGTTCACGAGACAGGTACCAGATCAGCGGCGTGGTGATGATGGCCAGGCTCAGGCTGATCCCGGCAATGCGCCAGGCCGCCTGACGTTTGAAATATCCCATCGCCATCTCCACCTCCCCCGATCATGATCGGCAGACCCTCACGGCTCCGCCATTTTTTGCGAGGGAGCGATGGTAGCGCGCAGCAGATTAACGCAAGCTGAAGGAAGTTCTGCCCGGCAGTGCGCCGCGGTTCAGTGGGTGAACCACCCCACCACCGGGACCACCGCCACGCCGGCGCCGATCAGCAGGCTCTGGCGGACGAAACTCTCGCGCTGCTTGTGCAGTAGCGGAAAGATGTCGGCCAGCGCGACGTAGATGAAGCTGGAGGCGGCGATCACCAGTACGTAGGGGAGGACGAAATCGGCCGCCGACAGCGCAAAGAAACCGAGCGCACCGCCGAGCAGCGAACTCAGGCTGGAGCCGGCATTGGCGATGAAGGCCTTGGTGTTGCTCCAGCCGGCATTGCGCAGCAGCACGAAATCGCCCATTTCCTGCGGCACTTCGTGGGCGATGATGGCGACCGTCGTGGTCACGCCGAGCATCGGGTCGGCAATGAAGGCGGCGGCGATCAGCACGCCGTCGACGAAATTGTGGAAAGCGTCGCCGATCAGGATCAATGGCGGCGCCGTCACCGTCGCGTGGTGGCCGTCGTGCGACGCGCAATCGCCGTGCGAGTGGCGCCACAGCGCCAGGCGTTCAAGCGCAAAGAAGCTGAACAGCGTGCCCAGCATCAGCGCGAACAAGGTGGCGAACGGGCCACCGTGGTTGTGCCCGGCATGCGCATCCTCCTCGGCGGCGATGGCAGCGTGGTCGTCCGGACCATGGTCGTGGCCGGCGTGGATGTCCACCGGCGGCAACGAGTTGAAGGCTTCCGGCAGGATGTGCAGGAAGGCCGACGACAGCATCACCCCGGCGGAAAACGCCACCAGGATCGCCGTCGACTGCCGGGACAGGCGGAACACCACCGTCGCCGCCGCGGCCATGCTGATCAAACCGCCGGCCAGGCAGGCCAGCAGGATCATGCTCAGGGTACTCATCGTTTCTTTCCTTGATTCACTTGATAGGGTTCAACCCGCTCGGCAGCGATACGGTAGGCGTAGACGCCCATGCCGCTGTCGCCGCCCTGCAGGCTGAGGGTGCCGCTGACCCAGAAGGTTTCCATGGTCCGCATGCCCTTCACCGGCTTGGCCGGGACGACATGGATGACCTGATTCGACGGCGGCGGCGGCACATGCACGCAGGCACCGAAATACGGCACCAGCAGGAACTCGATGACATCGTCGCCTTTCCGCTCGAGCGGCACGACGAAGCCGGGAATACGGATGCGCTGGCCATTCAGCGCGGGCTCGACCGGCGCCTTGTCCCATTCCTTGCGGACGCTGGCGAGCAGGTCGATGGCCTTGGGATCGTTGTCCTGCAGCTTGTTGAGATCGATGCCCTTGAACGCCGCCATCGGGTCCCAACCCTTGGGCATCAGATCGTCCCACATGATTTCCTTGAATCCCTTGGCCGCGCCCTTGCCAGCCGGCAGCCGGTCACCGACGCGGTAATCGCTGGCCGAGGCCAGCATGGGCACGAGCAGCGCAAACAACAGCAGGCAACGCTTCAGCATTCTTGTTCCTTCATGAACGGGGAATCAGTCCGTCGGCCAGCGACAGACGATAGGCACGCCAGGCCGGCAGCACACCGACGGCCAGGCCGCAGACCAGCACGGCGCCGAGAAGTTTCATTTCGCCCACGCTCACCGCCAGCGGCAGGGCCGCCAGACCGAAAGCGGCCAGCAGATCGCCGCCGACGGCAGCGAACAGGCTGACTGCTGCCAGCCCGAGCAGGCAGCCGAGCAGGCTGACCAGGCCGCTTTCGAGCAGCAACAAGCCAAGAATGTGCCGTCGTCCGGCGCCGATGGACCGCAGGATGGCCATTTCGCGGCGCCGCTGGTCGAGGCCGGCGAGCATGGTCGCCATCAGGCCGGCCAGACCGACCGCCAGCACCAGCCAGGAAACCGCCTGCAAGGCCCGCTCGACGACACCGACGGTCTGCCACAACTGGTCGAGGGCGACACCGGGCATCACGGCAAGCAGCGGCTCGTCGGCGAACTGGTTGATCCGGCGCTGGATGCGGAAGACCTCAGCGCGCTGGTGCAGGCCAACCAGGAAGGCGGTGATCGATTTCGGCGTCAGGTCGAATTTCTGCACCACCTCGGCACCGATGTTGAAGCCGGGCACCGGCGCGCCGCCGATCCAGTCGAGGTGGATGGCCTCGATGGCAGCCAGGCCGACATGCACGGTGCGGTCGACCGGCGTACCGGTCGGCGCCAGGATGCCGACCACGGTGAACGGTTTGTCGTCGTGCTCCATGCCGGGCAGGCCGCCGTCGCCGTGGCTCAGGGTGATCTGGTCGCCGACGCGGTAACCGAGACGCTGGGCGACTTCGGCGCCGAGCACCGCCTCGAAGATGCCGGCAAAGACGACGCCGTCGGCCAGGCGTAAAGGCTGACGGTCGCCATAGTGGAAATGGATGAAATAATCGGCCGTGGTGCCGAGCACCGGATAACCGCGATGCGAATCGCCGAGCGACAACGGCACGCTCCAGGCAATGGCCGGATCGGCAGCAATTTTCTGGTAGCTTGCCCAGTCGAGGTTGTTGGTCGCTTCGCCGAGGCGGAAGACCGAATACAGCACCAGCTGGACCGGGCTGGTGCGGGCGCCGACGATCAGGTCGCTGCCCGAGACCGATTGCGCGAAACTGTCGCGCGCCGCCTCACGGATGCGTTCGACCGACAACAGCAGGGTCGCCGCCAGCATCACGGCGAGCAGGGTCAGCCCCAGGCTGAGCCGGCGATTCCAGGCGCTGGCCAGGGCCAGCCGCAGCAAGGCGCTCATGCCGGTAACTCCCCGGTCAGGGCAAAACTGGCGTCGAAATGTGCCGCCAGCCGCTGGTCGTGGCTGACGAAAACGACGGTGCTGGCCGCCGCCTTCGCTTCCGCCAGCAAAAGGTCGATGAAGGCATCCTGGCGGGCGGCATCGAGGGCCGAGGTCGGCTCGTCGGCGATGACGATTTCCGGCCGGCCGATCAGCGCCCGGGCGGCGGCAACGCGCTGTTGCTGGCCGACCGACAGTTCGGCGGCCGGGGCGCCATGCACGGACGCGGCCAGGTCGAGCGCGGCGAGCAGGCGGCGCGCCTCGGCCATCGGGTCACCGGCGCGTTGCGCGCGGCGGCGCGAAAAGCGGCAGGGCAGCAGGACGTTCTCCAGCGCCGACAACCAGGGCAGGAGATTGAATTGCTGGAAGATGAAACCGAGGTGATCGGCGCGGAAGGCGTCGCGGCGCGCCGCCGACAAGTCGCCGAGCACCTGCCCGAGCACTTCGATGCGCCCGCGTTCGGGCAGCAGCACACCACCGAGCAGATTCAGCAGCGTGCTCTTGCCGGCGCCGCTGGGACCGTGCAGGAACAGGCTTTTGCCGGCGTCGACCTGCAATCCGCGCAGGCAGACCGCCGGCGCCGCATCGGGACGCCAGCGAAACAGCAGATCATCGATGCGGATCGCCGCCGGCGTCATGTTTACCAGGCGAATACCGGGTTCTTGGCGTCCAGCTTGCCACCCTTCTGGCCCTTGGGACCGGCGAAGCTGACATTGAGCGAACGCACGCGCGGGAATTCCGCCGATACCGTGGCCTTGAGGTCGGCCAGCGCGGCCGGCTGGGCACAGCGATAAACGTAGCGAACTTCGACATCGCCGTGGCCGTGATGGCCCTTGGCGCCTTCGAGCAAGGGCGCATCGATCTTCTGTTCGCTCGGCACGCACTGGGCGGCCGCCGTCGGCGTGAACAGTTTGGCCGGTGTCTTCAGTTTTTCCAGCGCGGCCTGCACCGTCAGTTGCTCGCGGGCGTTTCTCGGCGCCCGTTCGAAACCGACCAGGTCGTGTTGCGGCACTTCGAGCAGCAGGGTCAACTGGTCGCCTTCGACGACGATGCCGAGCTGACCGACGCCGTGACTGTGAGCGTGGTCCTTGTGGGCCAGTGCCAGGGCCGGCAGCAGGGCGACCAGGATCAGGGGCAGCTTTTTCATCGGGTTCTCCTTCAAGACAAAATCAGACGGCGGACGGGTTGCGCAGGCGCTCGCCGCGCTTGAGCTTTTCGAACAACTGCGGGTCGCGCCAGGCCTGGGTGATGGCCTCGGAAAAGACGATGCGTTCGAGCTCGATCAAGCCCATGCGCGGGTTGTCGGCGTCCTCGCGGAAGCACTGGGCGTAGCCGGTCTCGGTCTCGTGCACGATGACCGAGTGCAGGCGCACGTCCTGCTCGCCGTTGACGGTGTCAGTCAGACTCAACAGCGTATCGACCAGACGGAAGAACAGGCGTGAGAACTGCTCGGCGCTGGGCGACACCGGCAGGCTGATCCAGCGCTCGGAAAAGCGCTTGCAGGCGGCCACGTAGTCGGCATCGTCGCCGTCCCAGATGGCGACGGCGTGGTCGAAGGCGTCGATCAGGTCGCGCGGGCCGCCTTTGAGCAGGCCGAAGTCGTAGAGCATCTGGCCATTGTCGAAGGCGTGCGCTTCGAGGATCAGCTCGACCTTGTACGAATGGCCGTGAATCGAATGCGAGCAGCGGCGCGTGCTGCAGCCGCGCACGATATGGGCGTTCTCGAACTTGAACAGCTTGCGGATCAGCATTGGTCGCGCACTCCACAGAACATCGCGAAGGCCTGCTCGACCAGCGACTGGTCGAGATCGCGAACGATGAAGACGAGCCGGCTCTGGCGGTCGTTGTACGGCGCTTGCGTCGGCCAGTCGTCGAGCCGGGTGTAGGGATAGAGGACGTGCTGGACGCACTGGACGACGCGCGGCTTGTGGTCGCCGACGACGTTGAGCAGGCCCTTGATGCGCAGGATGCGCTCGCCCATGCTCTCCAGCAGGACGCCGACGGCATCGGCGAAGCTCGGCCAGGCGAGCGGCTCGGCGAAGGTCAGGGCGAAGCTGTAGACGTGCGCGTCGTGGCGGTCGACGTCGTGGTGGTGATGGTGGCCGTGGGCCCGGCGGCGCTCATCGCGGACCTTTTCCTCGGCCAGCCAGCCGGCAACGTCGGGCGATTTGGCAGCCGGGTCGTAAAGGCCGCAGGCGAGGATCGCCGACGCCGGGACGGCGCCGCGCTCGACGCGCAACTGCGGTGCCGACGGGTTCATCGTGGTCAGCCGGGCGGCCAGCGATGCCAGTTGCTCCGGCGTCGCCAGGTCGGCCTTGGTCAGCAGCAGCCGGTCGGCCATTGCCACCTGCTTGATCGCCTCGCCGTGCGTCGCCAGCTGGCCCTCGCCGTGGGTCGCGTCGACCGCGGTGACGACGCCGTCGATGCGGTAGCGCTCGGTCAGGAAGAAATCTTCCATCAGGGTGTAGATCACCGGCGACGGGTCGGCCAGGCCGGTGGTTTCGATGACGACGCGGCGGATCGGCTTGATCTCGCGGCGCAGGCAGCGCATGAACAACTCGCTCAGACTGCGCGTCAGGTCGCCGCGCACGGTACAGCAGATGCAGCCGGAGTCGAGCAGGATCACGTCGTCGTCGATTTTCTCGACCAGGTGATGGTCGACGGCGACCGAGCCGAACTCGTTGATGAGCACGGCGGTTTCAGCCATTTCTGGCTGTTGCAGCAGGTGGTTGAGCAGCGTCGTCTTGCCGGCGCCGAGAAAGCCGGTGAGGATGACGACCGGAATGCGCCGGTCGGCGTCGTCGGCCATCATGGGATCAACCGCCGAACTGGCGCCGCTTCAATTCATGGCGCTCCTGGGCTTCCAGGCACAGGCTGGCAGTCGGCCGGGCAAGCAGGCGGGCAATGCCGATCGGTTCGCCGGTATCCTCGCACCAGCCGTAGCTGCCGTCTTCGATGCGCTTGAGCGCCTGGGCAATTTTCTTCAGCAACTTGCGCTCGCGGTCGCGCACGCGCAGTTCCAGCGTGTGCTCTTCCTCGGCGCTGGCCCGATCGTTAGGATCGGGTTCGGCCGCGTTGTCCTGCAGGTGGTGCGTGGTTTCCTCGGCGGCACCGCGCAAGGCGGCCTCTTCGTCGAGCAGGCGCTGGCGGAAGAAGGCCAGTTGCGCCGGCGACATGTAGTCATCGGCGGAAGCGGCGAGAAGTTCTGCCTCGGTCGGCAGCTTGGCGGATCGGCTCATCGATCGTTCCTTGGTCGTCGTGATTTGGTGCAGGAAGGCAGCAATGTTATAACATCGCATATCTACCACCAAGCCGATTCGATGAATACCGAAGTCTGCGATGAGAGCCAGGCACTTGAACGCGCCGCTGCCAGTTGCCGGCAACGCGGCGCCAGCCTGACGGCAATCCGCCGCGAAGTGCTCGCCCTGCTCTATCGAACGCCCAAGGGCATCAAGGCCTACGACCTGCTCGAACAGATGCGGCAGTCGCGCGGCAATGCCTCGCCACCGACCATCTACCGCGCCCTCGATTTTCTGATCGAGCACGGCCTAGCGCACAAGATCGGCCGCATGAACCTGTTCGTCGCCTGCCGCCACGGCAACCATTCGGCACCGAGCCTGTTCCTAGTCTGCCCGAAATGCAATGCGGTGACCGAACTGGAAGACGCCAACGTCGCCACCACGCTCTACGCCAGCCTGGCCGCCACCGGCCACCGCCTGGACAGCCCGGAAGTCGAGATCAGCGCGGTGTGTCCGCAGTGCGCGGGGAATTAGCCTCCAGCACGCGCAACAGCGAACTCGTATCGTCCTTGCCGAAACCCAGCGCCATCAGCGCGTTGAGTTGCTGCGCGACGCTCGCCGTCAGTGCCACCGGCACGCCGCTCTGCCGGGCGGCTTCAAGTACCAGCCCGAAATCCTTGTGATGCAGGCGGGCCTCGATGCCGGCCGAGAAATCGCGGTCGACCATGCGCTGGCCCATGATCTCGAGCACGCGCGAGCCGGCCGAGCCGCCGGCCAGCGCCTGTTTCACCTTGGCCGGATCAACCCCGGCCGCAGCGGACAGATGCATCGCCTCGGCCACCGCCTCGATGGCGGCGACCATGATCATCTGGTTGCAGGCCTTGGCGACCTGGCCGGCGCCGTTGGGGCCGATATGGACGATGCGCTGGCCGAGTTTTTTCAGCAAGGGCCGCACCCGTTCAAGCACCGCCGCGTCGCCGCCAGCCATGATCGCCAGCGTCGCGTCTTTCGCCCCCTGCTCGCCGCCGGAGACCGGTGCGTCGAGCATGTGGATGCCCTTCTCCGCCAGTTGGCCGGCGATACGCCGGGCGACATCCGGGGCGATGGTCGAGCAATCGACCAGCACGCTGCCCGCCGCCATGCCGTGGATCAGGCCGTTGTCACCGAGCGCCACGCCCTCGACGTCGGCGCTCGAGGTGATGACCGTGAACACCACCTCGCACGCGGCACCCAGTTCGGCCGGCGAGGCATGGACCGTCGCCGGCAGGCCGGCGCAGCTTGCCAAGCGGCGCGCCCAGACGTGCAACTCGTGGCCGGCCGCCTGCAGATGCAGGGCCATCGGGCGCCCCATCGCGCCCAGTCCGATGAAACCGACCTTCATGCCTGTCCCGACAGGCTTTCCAGCAGTTTCAGCACGGCAATCGAATCCTCCTCGCCCAGGCCCGAGCCGACCATCGCATTGAACATCTGCGCCGTCGCTGCCGACCCCGGCAGGCACAGCCCGAGTTCATGCGCCGTCTGCATGACGATGTTCAGATCCTTTTCGTGCATCCAGCTCTTGAAGCCCGGCTTGAAATTGCGGTCGAGCATGCGTTGACCGTGATTTTCCAGGATCTTCGAGTAAGCAAAACCACCGAGCAGCGCCTCGCGCACCTTGCTGCGGTCGACACCGTTTTTCGACGCAAAAGCCATTGCCTCGGCGACCGCCAGCACGCCCATGCCGGTGACGATCTGGTTGGCCGCCTTGGTCACCTGGCCGGCACCCGAAGCGCCGACATGGACGATGTTCTTGCCCATGCAGACGAACGCCGGCTGGGCGCGGGCAAAGGCGGCCTCGGAACCACCGGCCATGATCGACAGCGTCCCGGCAATCGCGCCGACTTCGCCGCCGGACACCGGCGCGTCCATGAAATCGACGCCGGCCGCCGCCAGTTCCGCGTGAATGGCCTTGGCTGCCGCCGGTGCGATGGTGCTCATGTCGACAGCGACCAGCCCCGGCACGGCGGCACTGGCGACGCCGCGCATGACTTCGGAGACGTCGGGCGCATCGGCGACCATGGAAATCACCAGCTCCTGGCCGCGCGTCACATCAGCCGGCGACGCAGCGCCGCCGGCACCGGCGTCGAGCAAGGGCTGCATCGATTCGGCGCGGCGCGCCCAGACACTCACCTGGTGCCCCCCCTTCAACAGATTCAGCGCCATCGGGCGCCCCATGATGCCCAGGCCGATAAAACCAATCTTCATGTCCCGCTCCTCCATGTTGTCAGGCGGATTCTAGCCGATCGGCCGGCAAGTCGACGGCGGCGAAAATTGCCGGAAGATGTGAATCTTTCAGCGGTCTCAGCCCACCGAAGACGGGGAAATGCCGGCAGAGCGCGACAGCGGCGGACGCGCCACCATTTCGCGGTACCGGGCACACTTGTTGCAACGAGGAAGACATGGGCAACTGGACGGCAATCTGCCGTCGCCATCGCCAGGAGGTAACATGTCGACCAACGCCATCATCAACAAGACTTTCGATTTTTCACTGCTCTCCGGCATGCACCGCGGGCACGGCAATTCCGCGCCGGCGGCAGGCGGCAACTTCCTGGCCGTCCTGCAGGAGCGGCTGGCCGATTTCAAATCCCAGGCCATGGACAGCCTGCTCAACGGCGGCAGCACCACCGGCGCCATGAACGCCTTGCTGACGAATGCCCCCTTGATGGCCAACGGCCGCAATCCGTCGCTGTTCGATCCGGAATCAGCCTACGCGATGATGACCGCGATCAACCGGAAGGAGGTTGTTTACAAAGCCGAATTCGCAGAAATGACCGCGATGGGAGACTACGTCGCGGCAATGCAGCAGGAAGCCGGCAAACTGGGCACAATCGACCATGGCAGCAGCGCCGACGAAATCCGCAGCCGCCTGCAGGCCTTTACCGAAGCCTACAACGGCTGGATCGACCGCTTCGACGAAGTCCTGGCCAACGGCGGCCTGCTGGCTGGCACACACGCCGCAACCGTGTCGCAGTGGGAACTGGAAAAGAGCATCGAGAACATTTTCAACGGTGCCGGCAGCGGTGTTCGCGGCATGGGCGCGCTCGGACTGGAGATCCACCCGGTCACCAACATGGCCAGTCTCGACACCGCCCGCCTGGAACGGGTGCTGGCCAGCAACCCGAACGGTGCGGTGAACGCAATCCGCGAATTCAGCGGCAACTTTGCCCGCTCCGCGGAATTGCTCAATTCAGAGAACAATTTCATTTCCAACCGGATGAACAACCTGAGCCGCGTCATCGACTACATCGACACCAACAAGGCATCGCTGCAAATGGAATTCGGTCTTGGCGACAGCGCCCGCCCAAGCGGCGAAGTCGCGCGGGCACTGGCGGCCTATCAGGCGATGCGCGCTGCCTGAGCGGAAAATCACCAGAACTTCCGGGGCATTTTGCTGACCAAACTACATGCTTCAGACCAAGGAGGTCAGATCATGCACAGACAGCTTTTCAAGGTCGGTGGCCTGAACGACATCCACCGCATGCAGATGCTCACCAGCGCAATTCAGGACTTGCCCAGTGTCACGCATATCGACATTTCGATGGAAAGCAGCGAGGTCGATGTCGAGCACGGCAATTTCGTCAGTCCGGAGGAGATTCTCCAGGCCATCGTCGATGCGGGGTTCGATGCAGAGTACACGGCGCACTGAAGCGCCGCCTCATCCCCCGCAGGAACCACCGCTGGATTTGACGCCAAGCTTCTTCAGCAGCTTCTCCGGCGGACAGAAGCCGGTGAAGCCGCTCTGGAACAGGTTGAAGCCGACGAAGGCGGTGAAGGCCAGGAACCATTCGGAGACGAAGACCGGACTGCCCTGCCAGCCGAGCGCCAGCGAAAGCATGACGAAGAAGCCGGCCATGATGCGGATGATGCGTTCGATGGTCATGCATGTTCCTTTCTGAAAGCGGCGTAATACAGCACGGGAATGACGACCAGGGTCAGCAGTGTGGACACCAGGATGCCGAAGATCAGCGCCAGCGCCAGGCCGTTGAAGATCGGGTCGTCGAGGATGAACATGGCGCCGAGCATGGCGGCCAATGCGGTCAGCGCAATCGGCTTGGCGCGCACCGCCGCCGACTGGACCACCGCGTCGTGGAAATCCATGCCGGCGGCGACCTGCTGCGTGATGAAATCAACGAGCAGGATGGAGTTGCGGACGATGATGCCGGCCAGGGCGATCATGCCGATCATCGAGGTCGCGGTGAATTGCGCGCCGAACAAGGCATGTCCGGGCATGACGCCGATGATGGTCAGCGGAATCGGCGCCATGATGATCAGCGGCACCAGATAGCTCCCGAAGTGAGCGACCACTAGCAGATAAATCAATATCAGGCCGACCGCGTAGGCCAGCCCCATGTCGCGGAAAGTCTCGTAGGTGACCTGCCACTCGCCGTCCCATTTGACGCTGTAACCGGCGTAGGGATCGGTCGGCTGGCGGATGAACCATTCGCCGAGCGTGCCGCCTTCCTTCAGCGCCATGCCGTTGATCCGGCTGCGGATGTCAAACATGCCGTAGAGCGGCGAATCGAGCTGGCCGCCCATGTCGCCGACGACGTAGACGACCGGCAGCAGGTCCTTGTGATAGATCGTCTTCTCGCGCACCGTGTCGCGCACTTCGACCAGTTCCGAGACGGGTACCAGTTGGCCGTCGCGGGAACGGACCCGCAGCTTGAGCAGCGTATCGAGCGCCGATTTCTGCGTTGACGGCAGCGTGATCCGCACCGGCACGGCGAACTTGGATTCGGCATTGCGCACCGGTGTCACGTCCATGCCGGCCAGCCCCATGCCGACGACTTCGACGATGTCGCGCTGCGCCACGCCCAGTTGCGCGGCCTTGGCCTGCAGCACGTGCAGGACGAACTTGCGCGCATCGGCGTCGATGTAGTCGTCGATGGCAACGATGTCGGGCGTTTCACTGAAGGCCTGGCGCACCTGCTTGCCGACGGCGATCTGGCCGGCGTAGTCGGGACCGTAGATCTCGGCGACGATGGGCGACATCACCGGCGGCCCCGGCGGCACTTCGACGACCTTGGCGACGCCGCCGTTACGCTGACCGACGGCTTCGACCGCCGCCCGCACGCCGGCGGCGATTTCATGACTTTTGCGCGAACGCTTGGCCTTGTCGACCAGATTGACCTGGATGTCGCCCTTCTCCGGCGCTGCCCGCAGGTAATACTGGCGGACCAGGCCGTTGAAGTTGATCGGGCTGACGGTACCGGCATAGGCCTGGTAGTTCGTCACTTCCTCGACTTTGGCCAGCTCGGCACCGATTTCCTGCAGCACCCGCGCCGTTTCTTCGACCGGGGTACCGGCCGGCATGTCGACGATGATCTGGAACTCGCTCTTGTTGTCGAAGGGCAGCATCTTCAGCACCACGAGCTGAAAGTACGCCAGCGACACCGAACCGAGGATCAGCACGACGACGGCGACGGCCAGCTTGATGCGCGCGGCACCGCCCGTCAGCGGATCGAGGAAGGGCGTCAGCAGCTTGCGGAAGGTGCTGTCGAGCCTGGCATCCAGCTTCGACGCCGGCGCCGCGCCATGTGCGCCGCCATGCGACTTCATCAGCCGCACCGCCAGCCACGGCGTGACGACGAAGGCGATGGCCAGCGACAGCGCCATGCCCATCGACGAGTTGATCGGGATCGGGCTCATGTACGGCCCCATCAGCCCGGACACGAAGGCCATCGGCAAGAGCGCGGCGATGACGGTCAGCGTCGCCAGGATGGTCGGCCCGCCGACCTCGTCGACGGCGCCGGGGATGATTTCGAGCAGCGTCTTTTCCGGATGCAGGCCCTGCCAGCGGTGGATGTTCTCGACGACGACAATCGCGTCGTCGACCAGGATGCCGATCGAGAAGATCAGCGCGAACAGCGACACCCTGTTGAGCGTGAAGCCCCAGGCCCAGGAGGCGAACAGCGTCGCCGCCAGGGTCAGCGTGACGGCGATGCCGACGATCAGCGCCTCGCGCTTGCCCAGCGCAAAGAAAACCAGCAATACAACGAAAGCGGTGGCGAAGACCAGCTTGCCGATCAGCTTCTGTGCCTTTTCGGTCGCCGTCTCGCCGTAGTTGCGCGTCACCGTGACCTCGACGCCGTCGGGAATGACGACATTCTTCAGGCTGTCGATGCGGGCGATGGCGGCATTGGCGACGTCGGCAGCATTGACCCCGGGCTGCTTGGAAATCTGGATGGTGACCGCCGGGAACTCGCCGGCCTGGGTGCCGAACCAGGCGTAGCGCTGCGGCTGGTCGGGGCCGTCCTCGACCGTGGCGACGTCGCTCAGGTAGATCGGCTTGCGCTCGCGAACTGCAACGACCAGGCGCTTCACATCCGCCGCCGACTCGAGGTAGGTGCCGGTCTGCACGAGGATTTCGCGATTGCCGGCGACCAGGCTGCCGGAGGTCTGCAGCGCATTGGACACCGTCAGCGCACCGGCAATGTCCTGCGGCGTGACGCCGAAAGCGTTCATCCGCTCGGCGTCGAGCAGCACGCGCACGGCATGATCGGGACCGCCGAGCGTCGAGATGTCGCGCGTACCCCGGATCCGCTTGAGTTCGATCTCGACCGCACGCGCCACCTGCTGCAGTTCGTAGGCCGAACGTGCCGGATCGGCGGTGTGGAAGGTCAGCGCAACGATGGGCACGTCGTCGATGCCGCGCGGCTTGATCACCGGCTCGGACACGCCGAGATTGGCCGGCAGCCAGTCGCGATGCGCCATCACCGTGTCGTGCAGGCGTAGCACCGCGTCGTTGTATTTGACGCCGACTTCGAACTGCACGGTGATCACCGCCATGCCGGGGCGTGACATCGAATACACATGCTCGACGCCATGCATGCGCGACAGCACCTGCTCGCCCGGCGTCGCCACGAGATTCTCGACATCCTTGGCCGAAGCGCCCGGCCAGGCGACCAGCACGTCGGCCATGGTCACGTCGATCTGCGGCTCTTCCTCGCGCGGCGTGACCAGGGTCGCGAAAACGCCCATCAGGAAGGCGACCAGCGCGAGCAGCGGGGTGATCCGCGAATCCTGGAAGGCGGCGGCAATACGCCCGGAAATGCCGAGCGAGGTCTTTTCGGCGGCCATGGCCTACTTGCCCGACTGAACTTGAATGGCCGCCTTGACCGGATCGGTGACCACCTTGTCACCTGCAGCCAGCCCGGCCAGCACCTCGATCTCGCCCTGACCGACGGCTTCGCCGAGGCGCAACTGGCGCAGGACGAGACGTTGATCGGCGGTCTGCACATAGACGGCGGCAACTTCGCCGCGGCGCAGTATCGCGCCGGCCGGTACGGTCAGCTTGTCGGCGCGGCCGGTAACGAAATGGACCCGGGCGAACATGCCGGGAACGGCTTCCGCTAGTCCCGGCAGACTGACACGCACCTGCGCGACATGGGTCGCCGCATCGACCGTGGGCAAGACCTGAATGGCAGTCGCATCGACCCATTTGCCGAGTTCCGGGAACTCGACACGGGCGCTGGTCACACCACGCATGGCCGGCAGACGATGCTGGGGCACGCTGGCGGTGACGCGCAGGCCGCCCGGCTGGTAAATGGTGAACAATGGCATTCCCGGCATCGCCATGTCGCCGGCTTCGGCATGCCGGCGAGCGACGATGCCGGTCATCGGGGCGACAATGCTCGCGTGACTCTGGCTGGCGCCCGCGGCACTGCGATTGGCCGCCGCCGCATCGAAATCGGCCTTGGCCTTGTCGAGCGCCGCCTGACTGACGAATTTCTGTTCTTTCAACTGCTTGTGGCGTTCGTAATTCAATTTCGCCACGGTGTATTGTGCTTCTGCCGCCCGGGCGGCTTCACTAGCTTCGCGGGCGTCGATACGCATCAGCAAGTCGCCCTTGCTGACCCGCTGACCGGCGTCGGCGCGTACCTCGGTGACGCGGCCGGCGACCTGGGCCCCGACCGTCGCCTGCATGACTGCCTCAACGACCGATTCGGCGGGAAAAGTCAGATCGACCGGATGCGGCTTGACGACGACAACCGGCAAGGCATCGGCCGCATGCATGGCGGGCGACACCAGTCCGAGGGCAAGAACCAGTACGGGCAGGATGGGCTTCATGAATATAAGCATACGCTAATTCACGAAACCACCGCAAGTCAGTTTTCAGACCCGGATCATGGCGCCTGCCAGACGTTTCGACAGCGCGTTTCGCGGATACGCCAGCTGGCGGCAGCACCCAGCGCGGCACACAAGGTCACTGCCAAGACGCCGTTCTGCCAGGTGGCGACGTCGTAGACGCGGGCACCGGCGACCATTTCGCCATGCCAGCCGAGATCCATGATCCAGCCGACGACCGGCTGCATGATCGCGGCACAGAGGAAACCGCCCATGTTGGCAACGCTGGTCGACATCCCCGACAGCAACGGCGGATTGACCTCCTTGGCGCACGCCCAGGTCAGGCTGAACCCGGCGGTCGACAAACCGAGCAGGGCAAAAAGCAGGTACGACAGGCTGAGCGGCATCGCCACGCAGGACAGCAGGATCAGCCAGATCGCCACGTACACATGCGAGACGGCAATCATCACCGGTTTGCGCCGCCCCAGGCGGTCGGACAGACCGCCGATGAACAGGCAACCGACGGCAAAACCGCCGAACCACAAGGACAGGTGATTGGCAGCGGTCGCGCGCGCCATGCCGTGCACCTGCATCAGGTAAGGCGTCGCCCACAGCCCGGCAAAGGTGAAGAAAGCGCCGGACATGCCGGTATTGACCAGCGCCGCCGGCCAGGTGGCACGGTTGCGGATCACCGCCAGCAGGCTGGAAAGCACCACCGTCCGGTCGAAACGCGGCCGCGATGCTTCGCCCGAAGCGGTCGGCGCATCGCGAACGATCAGCCAGCACAGGGCCCCAAGCACCAGAGAGACGGCGCCGACGCCGATGAATACCCCGCGCCAGCCGGTCGCCTGGGCCATCGCCGACAGGGGTGCCCCAGCCAGCACCGAACCGAGATTGCCGACCAGCATGCAGATGCCGACGATGGTTGCAAAACGGTTCTCCTCGAACCACACGGCCACCAGCTTGAGCATGGCGATGAAGGTGACCGAAACACCGAGCCCGACCAGGGTTCTGCCGGCCAATGCGAATTCGAGCGACGGCGCGAAGCCGAACAGCAGACTACCGACACCACCGACCAACGCCCCCAGCGCCAGTATCCGGCGCGGCCCCAGGGTATCGGCCAGAATCCCCGTGGGGATCTGCATCACCGTGTAGATGTAGAAATAGGTCGCGGCGAGCACGCCGAGCGAGGCCGCCGAGGTCTGGAAGGCGGCAGCCAGATCCTGGGCGATACCGGCCGGCGCAAAGCGCTGGAAAAAGGAAAGGATGTACGCCAGCGCGACAACGGCCAGCGCCAGCCAGCGCCGCCGACGCTGTTCGGGAGTCAACGGCCCCATGACAGTCTCCGGGTGATTGTTATATCAGGCGCCTCTGCGGGCGCCTTCCTGCTACCGCCTGACAGTTCTTACTTGAACGACAGGACCCACTTGGCCAGTGCCAGTGCCTCGGCATCGGTGACGGCATTGGGCGGCATCGGCACCTTGCCCCACTCGTCCTTGCT
>OGCL01001504.1_pt1 | contig 19676 bp, 16 predicted proteins | sample 1570041 | NCBI WGS metagenome assembly OGCL01 (sample SAMN06266162, study PRJEB24511) | hot springs metagenome | isolation source: Hot spring water | place: South Africa: Limpopo | collected 2015-06-22
TCGCTGGAGGCGTTGGCCCAGTTGCCCAGCTTGTTCTTCAGGCGCTGGATATAGAACTCGTTGCGGCTGCCGTCCGGGCGGTGGCGCGGCAGCAGGAAGCAGGACAGGCCCTTGTCGGTATGGGCCAGGGTCAGAAAGGCGTCGCACATGGGCGCCGAGCAGAACCACTTGTGCCCGACCAGCTCATAGGCCTGCCCCGGGCCGCCGATACCCACCGGGTAGGCGCGGGTGGTGTTGGCGCGCACATCAGTGCCGCCCTGTTTCTCGGTCATGGCCATGCCGATGGTCACGCCGGTCTTCTGCTCCATGGGCAGGTTGCGCGGGTCGTACTGGGTGGCGAGGATCTTCGGCAGCCATTGCTCGGCCAGCTCCGGCTGCAGCTTGAGCGCCGGCACCGCGGCATAGGTCATGGTCAGCGGGCAGGCGTTACCGGCCTCGGCCTGGTTGTGCAGGTAATTGAGGGCGGCGCGGGCCACCTGGGCACCGCTGCGTGGGTCGGTCCAGGGCATGGAGGGGATGCCATGGGCGATGGCCGTGCTCATCAGTTGGTGATAGGCCGGATGAAACTCCACCAGATCGACGCGGTTGCCGTATCTATCGTGGCTCTTGAACACCGGCTTGTTCTCGTTGGCGAGAAAACCCGCGGCCATCAGCTCGCCGCCGGCCAAAGCGCCATAGGCATCCAGTTTGTCTTCGGCCCAGGCGCCACCAAAGCGGCGGGTCCATTCCTGCAGGGGCAGGTCGAGGCGATAGAGGTTGGCGCCGTCCAGCGGCGGCACCTGGTTGAACACTGTATGGGTTTCGGCGTGCTGGCTGGCGTTCATGGCTGCGGCTCCTCTTTCTGGGGCAATGGGGCGCCGACGGCGCGTAGACAGAAGCTGATCAGGCTGTGGCTGACCTGGGGCAAATCCAACATCGGCTGGCCGGCTTCGCGGGCGGCGCGGGCCTGGGGCGACAGGGGGCCAACCAGGGCCTCGGCAATGGCGCCGACCAGGCAGGCGGCGATCAGGTTGACCTGCCCGACCTGAAACTGGCCCAGGCGGTTGCCGGCCTCCAGCAACTCGGCGAACAGCGCGGCGTAGGCTTCGCGGTAGCGCAGGCGGCGTTCGTCCACCTCCGGTTCCACCGGCTCGGCGATCAGGGCGAAGGCCAGCTGGCGGCTGTGCCAGGCCCGCTCGGCAAAGCGCTGTAGGCCCAGCTGCAGGCGGTTCAGAGGATCACCCGGGCCACGCAGGATGGCGCCCAGGGCATCCACCTCGCGCTGGCTGGCCAGGCTGAAGACCTCGGCGGCCAGTTCGCCCTTGCTGCGAAAATGCCGGTACAGGCTGCCAGTGGCGATGCCCACATCTTCGGCCAGGGCCTGCATGGTCAGGGCGACGAAACCACCCGCGGCCACCCGCTGCAGGGCACAGTCGAGAATACGCTCGCGCAGGGCCTGGTCACGCTCCCGGCGCAGGGTGGTGGTGCGATAAACCATAAGCTGAATCCTGATTCACTATTTGCTCAGTGAATCAGGATTCAGCACTTGGAAAAAGCGGGGATCGGGGCATTGAGCAGGGCATAAGCGCCAAGAGCTGACGCTTATCCAGCTTCGTGGCTCAGTACCCAGTGATGCAGCAGATGGCGCAGTTCCTCGAACTTCACCGGCTTGGCCATATAGTCGCTCATGCCGGCGGCCAAGCAGCGCTCGCGGTCGCCGCTGTTGCTGTTGGCGGTGATGGCCAGCACCGGCAGCTCGGCGCAGTTGGGCAGCCCCCGCAGGGCGCGACAGGTGGCAAAGCCATCCATCAGCGGCATCTGGCAGTCCAGCAGCACGGCATCCACCCGGCTTTCGCGCAGCAACTCCAGGGCCTCGCTGCCGTTGTCGGCGGTGAGCACCTGATAACCCAGCTTGAGCAGCATGCCGCGCAGCACCAGCTGGTTGATCGGGTCATCCTCCACCACCAGAATCCGGCACTGCGGCGGCTGGCGCAGGGCCGGCGCAACCGAACGCCGTGTCGGCAGTGGCGCGTGCGGCGCATGCACCGGCAGCGCCAGGGGCAGCTGGATATGGAAGCGGCTGCCCTGGTCCGGTTGCGACTCATGACCCAGGCGCCCGCCCAACAGCTCAACCAGCTGCCGGCAGATGGCCAGGCCAATGCCCAGGCCGCCATAACGGCGGGTCATGGAGCCGTCGAGCTGGTGGAACTGCTGATACAGGCCGCCCTGCACCGGCAGGCTGAAGCCCACGCCGGTGTCCACCACTTCGAACAGCAGCGGCAGGCCCGCATCGGCCTGGGGCACCTGGCTGACGCGCAGCACCACGCTGCCACGGGCGCTGAACTTGATGGCATTGTCGAGCAGGCAGGCCAGGGCCCGACTGATCTTGTCGGCATCGCCTTCGAGCACGTCAGGCAGGCTTTCATCCAGTTCCAGGCTGAAACTCAGGCCCTTCTCCTGCGCCCGCGGCGCAAACTGCGCGCGCAGCCCATCGAGCAGGCCACGCAGGCTGAACGGCTCGCGCAGCGGGTAGAGCTTGCCGGCCTGCAGCTCGGTGAGGGCGAGGATATCGCCGACCATGCGCATCATGTCCCGCGCCGAGTTGGCCGCAGTCTTCTGATACTGGGCCAGCTCACCCTCCAGGGGCAGGGTCTCCATCAGCTCCAGGGAGCCGATCACCCCGTTCATCGGCGTGCGCAATTCATGGGTCACGGTGGCGAGAAATTCGTCCTTCAGGCGGTTGCTGTCGGCCAGCTCCTGGTTGAGGGCTTCGAGCTTGTCGCCGGCCTGCTGGAGGATGCGCGCGCGCTCCTCCTTCATCGCGTTGATGCGGTCGGCCAGGGCCAGGGACAGCAGCCCCACCTCCAGCGCCGAACCGATCTGGCTGGCGTACATGGTGAGGAACATATTGGGCAGGTAGCCCAACACCATCAACGTGTTGATCGCCCCGCCGAGGAGGAAGGCCGTCCAGGCAATGATGAAATAGCGGGCCACGCGCATGCCGCGCAGCCAGGCCAGCACCCCGGCGGTGAAGATCACCACGGTAAAGATCAGCGCCAGGTAGGTGGCCAGGCGCAGGGCCACGGCATAGCTGCTGGCCAGGGACAGGGTCATCACCAGCACGCCGCAAAGCATCAGCAGCAGCAACAGGCGATCGACCCAGGGGCTGTGCTCGGCGGTATGCAGGAAGCTGCGGGCGAACTGGCAGCCGAACAGCGCCGCTGCCCCGATCATAAAGGGCGTGGCGGCATTGGCCCACCAGGGGCTGTTGGGCCAGAAGTATTCGATGGCGGCGCCATTGACCGACAGCTGGTAGAGGCCGAAGGCGGCGATATAGAGGATGTAGTAGAGGTAGCTGGTGTCACGCACGCTGAGGAAGATAAACAGGTTGTACACCAGCATCACCAGCAGCACGCCGTAGATGATGCCCAGCACATAGGTGCGCGCCGGCTGCGCCTCGATATAGGCATTGGGCGCCCACAGGGTCAGCGGCGCCTGGATCGAGCCCTGGCTTTCCAGGCGCAGGTAGACCCGCTGCACCTGCCAGGGCGGCAGCTGCAGCTCGAACACATAGTTGTGCTGCTTGATCTGCCGGCTGGCGAACGGCAGGGCGTCGCCGGTGCGCTGGGCCAGGCGGAAGCCGCCTTCGCCGTCGGGCACATAGAGATCCAGATGATCCAGCGGCGGGTAGGCCAGCTCCAGCAGCCAGGGACGCAGCCCACTGGGCTGGGCCGGCTGGTAGCGCAGGTCCAGACGCAGCCAGAACACCGAACGCGAATAACCGGCGTTGAGCACCGCCTTGTCGTGCTGACGGAAGCTGGCCTGCAGGGCTGGCGAGCTGATCTCGCGGATGCTGGCATCGCCGCGCACATCCTCGAACACATACATGGCCTGCCCCAGGGGCAGGCGGCGGGTGTCGTCATCGAACACCACCGCGTTCGCCAGGGCCGGCAGAAGCATCAGAAGACCGAGAAGGATGTAGTGCATGCAAGCCAGCCAGAGAGTCCGCCGGGGTTGCCACGGGCAAGGCGGAGAGAAAGTTCAGGGAGCCGAACTCTAGCATAGCCCCCATGGCCCGCAGCCCTCCCCCTGGCGAAGTTTTTCCTGCACAGGCGCGGGCGGCAAGGGCTGCTTTGGTGGTAAGCTCGCCCCCCATGAAAACGCCTACCTCCCGCCCCGTAGTGCTCTGCCTGTCCGGCCATGACCCCAGTGGTGGCGCCGGCCTGCAAGCCGATATCGAAGCCCTGCTGGCCCAGGGCTGCCATGCCGCACCGACGGTAACCGCCCTGACCGTGCAGGACACGGTCAACGTCCGCGACTTCCGCGTACTCGACCGCGCCTGGGTGCTGGCCCAGGCCGAAGCGGTGATCGCCGACCTGCCGATTGCGGCGGTCAAGCTGGGCATGCTCGGTTCGGTGGAGATGGTCGATACCGTGTTGCAGATCATGCACAGCCTGCCCGGCGTGCCCCTGGTCTGCGACCCGGTGCTGCGCGCCGGCGGTGGCGGCGCCCTGGGCAAGGATGAAGTGGGCTATGCCATGCGCGAACGCCTGCTGCCCGTCGCCACTATCGCCACCCCCAATCTGCCGGAAGCGCGCATCCTTGCCGAACTGCCCGAAGGCACAGCCGATGAGTGCGCCGAGAAGCTCCTGCCCTTTGTTCAGCATCTACTGATCACCGGCGGCCATGGCGATGAGCAGCAGGTGCACAACCGCCTGTACAGCCGCGACGGCAGCCGCCACAGCTTCGTCTGCCAGCGCCTGCCCGGCAGCTACCACGGCTCCGGCTGCACCCTGGCCAGCACCCTGGCCGGACGTCTGGCCATCGGCCAGGAACTGGTCAGCGCCGTGGAACTGGCCCTCGACTACACCTGGCGCACCCTGCGTGATGCCGAGCAGCCCGGCCATGGCCAGTACATCCCGCGCCGCCTGCCGCTGGATGCCTGTTAATAGAACGCCGCCGATGGAGCGCTCCCGATGAAACTGCGTGGCCTGTATGCCATCACCGACAGCCAGCTGCTCAAGGGCCGCCTGCTACCCTATGTCGAGGCGGCGCTCAAGGGCGGCGCAACGCTGCTGCAGTACCGCGACAAGTCCGACGACGACGCTCGCCGCCTGCGCGAGGCGCAGGCCCTGGCCGAGCTGTGCAACCGCTATGGCGCCAGCCTGATCATCAATGACGATGCCGAGCTGGCCGCGCGCCTCGGCGTCGGCCTGCACCTCGGTCAGGGCGACGGTTCCCTGGCCGCCGCCCGCGCCCTGCTCGGGCGTAAGGCCATTATCGGCGCCACCTGCCACGCCCAGTTGCCGCTGGCCGAGGCCGCCGCTGCTGAAGGCGCCAGCTATGTGGCCTTCGGCCGCTTCTTCGACTCCCAGACCAAGCCCGGCGCCCCGGCGGCCACGGTCGAGTTGCTGGAACAGGCGAGACAGCAGCTCAACCTGCCCATCGTCGCCATCGGCGGCGTGACCCTGGACAACGCCCCCGCCCTGATCGCGCGCGGCGCCAGCATGGTGGCAGTGATCCACGCCCTGTTCGCCGCCGACTCGGCCAGCGAGGTCGAGCGCCGCGCCCGCGCCTTCAGCGAGCTGTTCGCCAAGCACTAACGTTTTCCGGGCGAGCCCGCTCGCCCCACTCACCTATTGAGAGGCCTTGCCATGTCCCGTTCCGAAATCCTCTTCAACCATGCCCAGAAGCACATCCCCGGCGGCGTCAACTCGCCGGTGCGCGCCTTCAAGAGCGTCGGTGGCACGCCGCTGTTCTTCAAGCATGCCGAGGGCGCCTATGTGGTGGACGAAGACGACAAGCGCTATGTGGACTATGTCGGCTCCTGGGGCCCGATGATCCTCGGCCACGGCCATCCGGACGTACTCGACGCGGTGCGGCGTCAGCTGCAACATGGCCTGTCCTATGGCGCACCGACCGCCCTGGAAACCGAGATGGCCGATCTGGTCTGCTCCCTGGTGCCGTCCATGGACATGGTGCGCATGGTCAGCTCCGGCACCGAGGCGACCATGAGCGCCATCCGCCTGGCCCGTGGCTACACCGGCCGCGATGCCATCATCAAGTTCGAGGGCTGCTACCACGGCCATTCCGACAGCCTGCTGGTCAAGGCCGGTTCGGGCCTGCTGACCCAGGGCGTGCCCAGCTCGGCCGGGGTACCGGCGGATTTTGCCAAGCACACCCTGACCCTGCCCTTCAACGACCTGGCCGCGGTCGAGCAGATGCTCGGCGAAGTGGGCGCGAGCGTAGCCTGCATCATCGTCGAGCCGGTGGCCGGCAATATGAACTGCGTGCCGCCGGCCCCGGGCTTTCTCGAAGGCCTGCGCGCGCAGTGCGACAAGCACGGCGTGGTGCTGATCTTCGACGAAGTGATGACCGGCTTCCGCGTCGCCCTGGGCGGTGCCCAGGCCCACTACGGGGTGACCCCGGACCTGACCACCTTCGGCAAGATCATCGGCGGCGGCATGCCGGTGGGCTGCTTTGGCGGCAAGCGCGAGATCATGTCCTGCATCGCCCCGCTGGGCCCGGTCTACCAGGCCGGCACTTTGTCCGGTAACCCGCTGGCCATGGCCGCCGGCCTTACCACCCTGAAGCTGATCAGCGCCCCGGGCTTCCACGCCGAGCTGACCGACTACACCACACGCATGCTCGACGGCCTGCAGCAGCGCGCCGATGCCGCCGGCATCCCCTTCGTCACCACCCAGGCCGGCGGCATGTTCGGCCTGTACTTCAGCGGCGCGGACGATATCGTCACCTTCGACGACGTGATGGCCAGCGATGCCGAGCGTTTCAAGCGTTTCTTCCACCTGATGCTGGACGGCGGCGTATACCTGGCACCGAGCGCCTTCGAAGCCGGCTTCACCTCCATCGCCCATGTCGACAAGGAACTGGAGCTGACCCTAAACGCCGCCGAGCGCGCCTTTGCCGAGCTGAAGAAAGCCTGATGCAGTACAGCACCGCCTTTAGTGACACCCTGCTGGCCCTGGCCTGCGCCGCCTGCGTCTGGTTTGTCGGCCGGGCGCGGCGACACTATGGCGATGCCGACCAGCCTGCGCTGTTCTGCGCCCTGCTGGGCTTTCTGCTGCCGGCAGCCGCCGCAGCGGCAGGGGTCGTGCGCTACGGGGTCGATCCCGAGTGGCAGTCCGCCCATCTGTGGCTCAGCCAGGCCAGCAGCTTTCTCGCCCTACCCCTGCTCGGCGCCGCGGCGCTGGCCCTGGGCCGTGGCTGGGCCTGGAGCCGACCGAACTGGGGACGAATCATCCTCGGCCTGTGCGCCTTCTTCGAGCTGTTCCGGCAGATGGGCTATATGGAGGACTACCGCCTGGCCCTGAACCTGGCGACCCTGGGGCTGATTCTCTATGCCGGCGCGGTGCAATGGCCCAGGCGCCTGCCCCTGGTCGTGGCCCTGGCCGTGGTGGGGCTGTTTCTCACCGCCGGCATCGCCGTGGGCACCGAGGGTTTTATCGGCCCGCTGCGGCGCGTCGACCTGTTCCACGGCCTGCTGACCCCGGCCTACCCGCTGCTGGCCTGGCTGCTGCTGAACCTGCCGGGCAACCGCTCGGCGCAGAACCCCGCGCAAAACCCGGCAAAGACTTTGTAAGAAGGCCGCTGCTTATTTAATAATGTGCCGGCCGACACAGTTTGTCGGCCGCCACTGGCTACGCTTCACACCCCGAGGTAAATGGATTTTCATGAACCGCACCGGCCGCACCCTGTCTCTGGGCTGCCTGTTGCTCCTGCTTCCGCTGCTCGCCCTGGCGGGCGGCAACACCCTGCTGATCCCAGCCCCCGGCGCCTGCTCGCTCAACGCTGCCGCACCGGACCTGGCCGAAGCCATGGCGGCCTGCCAGCAGGCGGCGGAAAATGGCGATGTGCAGGCCGAATACGAACTGGGCGAGTTCTACTACGACGGCAAGCGCACCGAGCGCGACCTGCATCAGGCGCTGAAATGGTTCGAGCAGGCCTCGCTCAAGGGCCACGCCCCGTCCCAGTATCGCCTGGGCATGATGTTCTTCCGCGGCGAGGCCGTGCCAGCCAATAGCGTGCAGGCCTATATCATCCTGAAGATGGCCGCGGTCAACGGCTCCGATGAGGCCATGGACAGCGCCGACATGATCTCCGCACAGATGCCCCGCGAACAGCTGGACCTGGCCAGCCAGGTGCTCGGCCAGATCTTCCGCAACTACCTGCTGGAACTGCAGAGCAACGATAGCCTCTCGCCCTTCGCACCACAGCCCTAGGGTCTGTTGACGTTTCGTCGCACCACTGCCCTGACCAGAGGGAACAAGGTTGTCGCTCGTTCCCCCCAGTGCATCAGCAACCCTTCGCAGGCCGGAAGGATGGCCGCGATCAGAAGCTGAAATCCAGCTTGGTCCACAGGGTGCGGCCCGGCTCATTGACCGCCTGGGGATCGTCCATGGAAAAGCCGAAACCGGCATTGCCGGCCAGGTTCAGGTGCTCGCTGTAGGCCCTGTCGAACAGGTTGTCGATACCCGCACTCAGCTTGACCTCGGGGCTCAGGCGGTAGGCCGCGTTAAGCGAAAACACGGCAAAACCACTGCTCTTGCCAAAGTCCTTGCCCACCACATTGCCCTTGCCCTGATCCACACGGTTCTGCGCCGCGACGCCGCGCCACAGGCCGCCCAGGCTCAGGTCATTATGCTCATAAGTCAGGCCGACACGGGCCTCCAGCGGCGGGGTCTGCGCCAGCGGCCGGTCATCCGAGCTGTTCTTGCCCCAGGCATAGGCCAGGCTGGCATCGGTTTTCCACTGGCTGTCCAGGCGATAGCTCAGGCCCAGCTCGCCACCCATGATGCGCGCGTCGATATTGCTGGCCTGGGAGCGGACATGCCCCGGCATCATCCCCGGGCCGTAGCTGAACAGGATGTAGTCGCGGACCTGGCCTGCATAGGCCGAGGCCCAGGCCTCCAGCCTTGCCCCGCGATAGTCGATACCCAGATCCAGCTGGGTGGTCTTTTCCGGTTCCAGGGTCTGCATCGGCTGGAGAAAACCAACCGGCCCATGGCTGGCGGAAAACAGCTCCCAGTAGTCGGGGAAGCGCTGGCTATGGCCAAGGCCGGCATACCAGCTGGCCGACAGGCTGTGCAGGTCCTGTTCGTAACGCAGAAAGCCACTGGGCAGAGTATCGCGGCGGGTCTGCTCGGCCGTGGGGTTGGCGCGCAGAGTCATGCCGCTGCCCAGGGTCTGCCGATAATCCTTGACCGCGACCCGGTCCAGCCGCCCACCGACCACCCAGCGTTCGGCTGCGGTCAACGGCCAGGTCAGCTCGGCGAACAGACCGGCCTGCTGGAACTCGGCATCCTTGTCCCAGCGGAACTGGTCATAGTCGCTATAGACCTGGGTCATCATGTTGAAACTGGAGCTGCGCTTGCGGTGCTCATTGCGCTGGGCATCGACCCCGGCCTTGAGCTGCAGAGGCTGCCAGTCCCAGGTGCCGACCAGGCGCCCGCCCAGAGTGCGACGATCGACATTGCTGGCCATGGGGTTGCGCATCATCACCATCACATCCTGCGGATTGGGGCGACGCAGGCTGAAGTTGTCCATCACATGGTCGGCATAGTTGTAATACACCTGCCCTTGCAGACCTTGAAATACCTCACCAAGATTTTCCAGGTGTATGCGCAACCCAAGGCTTTCGCGCAGGAACTGGCTGCCATCCATGCCACGCCCGGCATAGCGGGCCTCACCATCACCACGGCCGGCGCTGAGCTCGATCAGGGTATCGCTATTGGGCGTCCAGCCGAGCAGCATGTCGCTGTTCCACTTTTTCCAGCGCGACGGCAGGGTCTGGCCATTGCCATCGGCATAGTCATCGGCCTGGGCGCGGTTGGCCAGCACCCGCAGATACCCCTGACTACCGCCCGTGGCGGCATCCAGGCGGCGGTCGAAGCGACCATTGGAGGCGGCCAGCAAGCTGCCGTCGACCCGCCCGCCCAGCTCGTTGAAGCGCGGCGTATCGCGCTCGAAGAGAATGGTCGCTGCCGAGGCGCCCGGCCCCCAGAGCACGGTCTGCGGGCCCTTGATCAGGGTCAGGCGATCGAAGTTCTCGGGCGACAGGTAGGACGTGGGGGCATCCATGCGATTGGGGCAGGCCCCCAGCAACAGGCCACCGTCACTGAGGATATTCAGCCGCGAGCCGAACATGCCGCGAAACAGCGGATCGCCATTGGCGCCGCCGCTGCGGATGCTATTGAAGCCCGGCATGGTCTTCAGATAGTCCGTCCCATCGGCCGCCGGCAACGGCTGACGCGCCTGCTTGGGATCGCTGATGCGGATCACGGCGGAGGGCTTGCTGCCCTCGGCCTGGGGTTCGCCAGCCTGGGGCCGGCCATGGCTGATCAGCAGCGGCGGCAGAGACGAATCAAGGGCCGCAGGCTCGCTGGCCAGGGCCTGGCTGGCGCACAGCAGCGCCAGGCACAGCGGTGACAGGGCAAGGGCAGAAGGACGCAACAGGGTAGAACGGGACATAGTCTTTCCAGTATCCGGAGCAAAGAGAGCCAGCCCCTGGGCCGATACAGGCAGGGGGCTGGACGCTGACGAGGATGGATTCAGGAAAAACCGGGCGGTGCGCGACCATAGGCGCCGGGGTAGCTCCACTGCGTCCGGGCGCCCCTAGGCCTGACGGGCAAGGCCGGCCGCTGCCGCAGCAACCCGGCCGCCACCAGCTGCGCGGCCGGATGGGCCAGCGCGGGAGAGTTGAGCAGCAGGGTGCAATAGCCACACTTGGCCCAGAGGGCCTCATGGCCTGGCTGCGGCACGTGCCCTGCATCCCCTTCGGCGCAGGCCAGTTCACTGAGCCAGGCCGGTTGCGCTGGCAGCCACAGCTGCGACAGCAGTGGCCCCAGGCTGAGCAGCAGCATGGCTGCCAGGGCCAGACCGAGCGGCGCCGCCCCCTGTCGCCCAGGCGCACGCGCCACCGAACGCCCTGGCGGGGTGCCGGCAGTACGACAAACCTGAACAACAATGGACAGCACCGGGGGTTACTCAGTGATGCGGGTGTTCAGCATGGTCCCCGGCAGCCCCATGGCCAGCATGAGCACCATGGGACTCGGCTGGCGCGGGCGCATCCTGCTCCACCGCCACGTCCACCTGGACCTCGCCGGCCTTCTCGAAGATCAGGGTCAGGGGGAAGCGCTCGCCCACCTGCGCCTGCTGTTGCAGATTGAACAGCATCACGTGGTAGCCCATGGGCTCGAACCTGACCTCGGCGCCGGCGGGGATATCCACGGCCGGTACATGCTGCATCTTCATCAGGCCATCGGCATGCACATGCTCATGCAACTCGGCCTTGCCGGCATGGGGGGTGCTGGCGCTGAGCAGGCGATCGGCCTCGGCGCCCTTGTTGTGGATCACGAAATAGGCCGCGGCGGTAGGCGCCACCGGCGGCATCGCACGCGACCAGGGGTGTTCGATATGCAACTCGCCGGCGTCGTATTCGTGGGCCAGGGCCAACAGGCTGGGGCTTAGCAGGGCAGCAATCAGCAGGGTCTTTTTAAACATGGACAAACTCCATCGAGGTGGTGGACACCAGTGTCCGGATTATCAGTCATCTCTTTCAATACGCACTGCGGGGTTTACGCAGCAGGCTTAACCCCACCAGCGCCAGCAGCATATGGGCCAGGGCCACCAGCCCAAGAGCCAGGTGCTTGTAACCAGTGCCCAGGCCCGCGAGAAACTCCCACTTGTGCAGGTAGGCGAAGGTCCAGCCCTCGGCGCGATCAGCATCCTGCACCCGACCGCTCAGGGCGCCGTCCAGCGGGTCGATAAACAGCGCGGTGTTATGGGCATCGGCATACTCGGCCTTGAATACCGGCAGGCGCTTGAAGACAAAGCCGTATTCGTGGTCGAAGCTGTGCTGCAGCGTGAGCGTCTGGGCCTCACCCAGGCCCATGGGCTTGGCGTAATGATCGAGGCGTTGCTGGGCGTAACGACGGGGCGTGTCATTGCCCAGCTCGCGGCCCTGGGCATCCAGGTAATGCAGGCTGGGCATGCTGGCGAACTGCTGACCCTGGGCACGCCAGATCGGTTTGCCGTCGAGTTCAAGCAGGCTCAGCATAAACAGCTCTTCACCACTGAGCAGCCAATCGGCGGCCGGTGCAGTGTCCAGTTCGGCCACGGCAAAGCTCGGCGCAAAGGGTACAGGCCAGGGTTCGGCGCCCTGCTTGTGCAACAGGTGCCAGGCGCCGCTGCTGGAAAAGCTCAGGGTCGCCAATGCCAGGCCCAGCCCCCACCAGCCATGCAGGCGTCGGTTAAAGCTGCGAGCGCGCCGCCGGGCGAAGAAGAGGGCGACACCGAACAACAGGGCCGAGACGATGGCAGCCAGTAGCAGCAGCATCACAACCGGACGCAGCGGCCCGGCCGCATCCAGCCAGCGAAAGCTGTGCAGGGTCTGGAAGAATGCGCTGAACCAGGCCTTGCGCTGATCCACCAGGGTGCCGAGGCGGTCGTGGAACAGGTCGACATACAGGCGCAACTGGTTATCGCGCTGGGTATCGACCCGCGCCACCGGCAGCAGGCGGTTGATAAAGGCATATTCGCTGGTAAAGCGTTCGATGCTGCCGGCATAGGCCAGCGGCTCGGCACTGCCCAGGTAATGCTGCGCCAGACTTTCGCCATGGGCGCCGGCCAGCTCAACGGCCTGGCCACTGTGCGCATGCCAGTAACGCGGCACCGGCTCGCCGGCCAGGCGCGCCTGGTAGTAGGGCTCGCCAGCCAGCACCAGCAGGCGCAAGCCCTGCACCTGCGTAATGCCAACCGCACCGAGCACCTGCGCGGGGCTGCGCAGGTTATCCAGCGGCAACACCTGCTGCGGCACGGCCTGGGTTTGCGGGCGCGGCTGCAGGTAGCCCATCAGCGGGTGCAGCATGCCGCTGCCGGCCCAGCTGAACACGCCAACACAGGCCAGCAGCGCCAGGCGCTTGTGCCACGGCATCAGCCGCAGCAGACGCTGGCGCCAGGTCAGGCGCGGCAGCTCCTGTGCTTGCAGGGCCGCGGTCACAGCTTCCACTCCAGGCCGAGATACAGGCTGCGACCATCACCGGGCATAAACAGCGCGGCGTCCTGGCCGTTGGCGTTGGCGACCACGCCGGTGGTGGCCACATAGGTCTTGTCCGACAGGTTGCGCCCCTCGACAAAGAAGCCCAGGCCTTCACTTGGACGATAACCGCCCTTCAGGCCCCAGACGGAGTAGCCCTCGGCATACAGCGACTCGGCGTGGTCCACCGCATGGTGCACCGGCACCCATTCGACCGTCGGGCCGGCATACCAGCCGCCACGCTGCCACAGGGCCTCGCCCTTGAGGAACTGGCTGGGCACACCGGCAATGCGGTTGTTGCCGTAGACCGGGTCGTTGTCGAAGCGGAAGTCGTTAAGCAGGTACTGACCACGCAGAACAACCTCGCCCAGCTGCCAGGCGCCACCGAACTCGATGCCCTGGTGTACCGTGCGATCCGCGTTGGTGGTAACCACCTGGGTCGGGTTAAGCGGGTTGGCGTAGCCCAGCAGCTCGTCGCGGATCTCGCTGCGGTATACGGCCAGTTCCAGATCCAGATTGCCCTGCCTGAAGCGCATGCCGGCCTCCAGGGTGGTGGCCTTCTGCGCCTGGTTCTCGCTGACGATGGCGCCGCCGGTCAACTCGCTGAAGGTCGGCGGCTCATAACTCTGGCTGAGGTTGGTAAACAGTTGCACGCCTTCGGCCAGGTCGTGACGCAGGCCGATCCGGCCGATACGTGCGCTGTAGCTCTTGGTAAAGGAATCATCGCGAAAGCCGGTGTCCACGCCCATAAAGTTGAAGCTGCGTTTCAGCTTGTCATCGATATCGCGCTCGCTGTGCAGCCAGCTCAGGCCGCCGATCAGCGCCCAGTCCTCGGCCAGGGGCACTTCCAGCTCGGTAAAGGCATTCAGGCTACGTGCGGTCTGGCGCTGACGATCCACCTGGTTACCGCGTTTGCCGGCGACGTTGACATGGTTTGCTGTCTGGTTGCGGCCCTGCAGCGCTTCCACCCCGCCATGCCAGCGCCAGCCCTCGCTGCTCTGCCACCTGTGGCTCAGGCGCACGCCAAAATCCTCACTGTCGACTTCCAGCACCTGGAAGATCGGGTGCCACAGCGACTTCTCGCTATAGAAGCTCGACAGCTCCAGGCTGTGACCGCCATCCAGTTGCAGGCTGGTGATATTGGCGAGGCGATTGAGGGTGAAATCACGTTTGTACTGCCCCGCCACCGAGCCCGGGTTGGCCTGCTGGGGATTGCGCCGCAACTGCGCCTTGCTCAGGCTGCCGGGCAGCTCTGAATCGGTCTCCACATGGCTGAGGTAAAAACGGGTGGACAGGCGCTCGTTGATGCGCCCGCCGAGGTTGGCGAAGTAGCGCTGGTTTTCCTGGCGCGCGTAATCGCGGAAACCGTCCTGGGCATAATCGGAGAAACTCAGGTAGGCATCCCAGTCGCCGAAATCCTGGGCCACCGCGCCGAACACACGCCGGTAATCGAAGCTGCCGGCCTCGGTACGCAGCTGCACGCCTGGCGCAGTCTTGCCGGTGGGGGTGACAAAGTTGATCGCCCCACCCAGGTTGGCCGCACCATAGCGCCAGGCATTGGCGCCGCGCATGACCTCGATATGGTCCAGGGCAATCGGCTCGATACTCTGAAAATCCCCACTGCCATCGGCCAGGTTCAGCGGCGCACCATCCTGCAGCAGCAGGATGCCGCGCTGGTGAAAGGTACGCTGCAGGCCCGAACCGCGAATCGACAGGCGCGACTCCTCGGCCCCGGTGCGCGACTGGATATACACCCCCGTAGCCTGGCCCAGGGCATCCTGGGGCGTGCTGGCGCGACCGGTCTTGTAGGTTTCGCCATCCACCAGGGTGACGCCGCCGGGAACCCGCGCAAACTCGGCGCGTTTCTCGGCAATACTCGGCGCCGTGGCATCGGACTGCTGCTGACCGACGATGGTGCTGTCTTCTAGTTGAAGCTGTTCGGCATAGGCGGAACTGGCCAGGCTGACGCTGACGGCCAGCAGGCTGAATACGGATAGTTGACGCATGGACTTCCCCAACTTCGGTCCATCGGGCGCTCTTCAAGCACCGACAGACGCGGTTTTTTATCTGGTTTCAAGTGATCAGCGCGGCAGCAAACGCGGCCGCAGCAAGAGCAACTCAAGCCAGAACGGGGGAGGCGCGGGGATTGGCCGAGGGCCAGAGATAGCGGACGGGCTGCGGGGCAAGGACAAGGCCGCGGCGTGGCGCGCGACTAGGCGCCAGCAGGCCTAACAGACCGAAGAACGCCGCCAGGATGATGGCGCTGAAGGTGGAACTCAGGGAGCAGCCGGAACCCGTCGCCGGGTTGGGCGCCACCACACCGGAGCCATCCAGATCGGCGCCGGCGCCGAAGTTGCCGGAGAAGGAACAGAACTGGCCATCCAGCCCGCTCAGTTGCAAACCGGCCATCTGCCCGTGGCCAATGCTGCAGGCGAACGCACTGAACAGCACGCTGAAATACAGCAGCCAGGCGAGCAGGCGACGATGGGCAATGGAAGGCTTCATGGCTGGCGACTCTAGCAGGCCCCCTGGGCTGGTGCCAATGCTCCAGATCAATCCCTGATGTCGCACCCTGGCGTTTGGCCATGCAGGCAAAACTGGCTGAACTATGCTTAGTTGGCTCGTCGCCGATACTCATGAGGGTGCTCAGGATGCAGCCCGAACTCAAAGCGCCCCTGCGTCTGGCCGCCGCCTATGTGCTGTTCAGCAGCGCCTGGATCATGGGTAGCGATTCGCTGCTCAAGCAACTGGTCACGGATGCCGAGCGTATGGCCAGTCTGCAGACGATCAAGGGCATGGTGTTTATCCTGCTCAGCAGCCTGCTGATCTTCGCCATTGCCTATCGCGACCGCCTGACCCAGCAGCAACTGCTCGACCAGTTGCAGCGCAAGGGCCGGCAGATGCAGCAGAGCTTGCGCAATGCCGCCCTCGGCCACTGGGAATACGACCAGGGCCTGCACTGGAGCCCGGAGGCCCTGGCCCTGCTGCAACAGCCCGCCGCCAGCGCCCAGGGCGATATGCCGCAGCTGCTGAGCTGGCTCCACCCCGGCGACCGCCCGGCCGTGCAGCGCAGCCTGCAGGCGCTGATCTTCAAGCAGATCCCCCTGGCCATCGCCGCCCGTCTCAACCAGCCGCAGCGCGCCCAGCCGGTCTGGCTGATGCTGCGCGCCGAGACCGACGAGCAGGGCAAGGTCCTCGGCACCCTGCAGGACATCAGCGCGCAGAAGCGCGACGAAAGCGCCCTGCGCGAGAGCGAGCAGCGCTTTCGCCAGCTGTTCGAACAGACCCCGCGCATCGCCGTGCAGGGCTACGACCGCGAACGTCGGGTGATCTACTGGAACCAGGCCAGCACCCAGCTGTATGGCTACAGCCTGCAGGAGGCGATGGGCCGGCGTCTGGAGGAGCTGATCGTCCCGCCCCAGGATCGGCGCAAGGTGGTCGATGCCATCAACCACTGGCAACTGGGCGGGCCGCCCATCCCTGCCGCCGAGATCCAGCTGCAGCGCAAGAATGGCCAGCCGCTGTGGGTGTTCTCCAGCCATCTGATGCTGCGCAACAGCCACGACCAGCCCGAGATGTACTGCGTGGATATCGACCTCAGCCAGCAGAAGCAGATCGACTATCAGCTGCAACTGAGCGAGCTGCGCTATCGCGAACTGGTGGAACACCTGAGCGATGCCATCTTTATGACCGACGATCAGCAGCGCCTGATCTTTCTCAACCCGGCCTGGAGCCGCATCACCGGCTACCCGCCCCATGAAAGCCTGGCCCAGCCCCTGCTGCGCTTCTTCCCGCCAGACCAGCAGGAGGAACTGCAGGCGGCCCTGGCCCAACTGGCCAGCGGCGCCCGCGACAGCCTGCGCCAGGAAGCCTACCTGCTGACGGCGCACGGCCAGCTGCGCCGCATCGAACTGCAGTTGCAGCCCAGCGAAGCGGGCTACGGGCTGCGCGGCAGCCTGCGGGACATTCACGAACGCTATCAGGCCCAGCAGCTGCAACAGGCGCGCAATGCCGTGCTGGACAAGCTGCTCGGCCAGCATCCGCTGGAGCAGGTACTGGAAATCATCAGCCTGCGCCTGGAGGCCCTCAACCCACGGATGCTGGTGTCGATCATGCTGCTCGACGAACGGCAGAGCATGCGGGTCGGTGCCGCCCCCAGCCTGCCGCCGGACTTCCTCCAGGCGGTGGACGGCATTCTGGCAGCGCCCCAGGTCGGTTCCTGCGGCCACGCCATCAGCACAGGCGAACTGGTGATCGCCGAAGACCTCGGCCAGCACCCCTACTGGCAGGACTATCTGGAGCTGACCCGCGCCGCCGGACTGCGGGCCTGCTGGTCGCTGCCCTTTACCGATGACTGCGGCCAGGTGCTCGGCACCTTCGGCATCTACGGCCGCCAGCCCGGCCGCCCGGACCATAGCGATATCGCCCTGGTCACCGAATTCACCCGTCTGGCCGGCCTGGCCGTGCGCATGCAGCGCAGCCGACCAACGGCCGACCATCAGTCGGCCAATTGACCCATATCAGGGAAGTACGGAATCAGGGATCTAGACTGAGCCTTCACCTTTATGGAGGCCCCTTCTATGAAGCTTGCCCTTGAGCCCATCGACAGGCCCGGCGGACGCTGCTGGCAGGTGCGACTGGATCAGCACTGCGTCAGCTTTCGCAGCGAAAGCGAAGCCCGGCAGTTTCTCGCTACCCTGCAGGCGCGCCTGCAAGCCCCACATCCGCTACCGGCCAGCCACTTGCGCGCGGCCAGCTGAGGCTTCGGCGCGCCGGGTAAACAGGGAAAACACCAGGGCCAGGCAGCCGCAGGCAAAGATTACCCAGGCCAGCGGCTGTGCCGTGCCGTCGTGCAGCCAGGCCACCAGGGACGCGGCGCTGGCGGCAATGGTGAACTGCAGACTGCCGAGCAGGGCCGAGGCGCTACCGGCGCGCTGGCCCTGACCGGCCATGGCACTGGCCGAGGCATTGGGCAGCAGTATGCCAAGGCAGGCGATGCAGCCGAACAGTGGCAGCAACAGCGGCCACAGCGTCGTCGGCTGGGCCCAGGCCACCAGCAGCAAGGCCAGGGCGCTGAGCAGATAGACCCACACCGCCCGGTGCAACCAATAGACCGGTCCCTGGCGCGCCACCAGCCAGGCATTGAGCTGAGCCACCAGAATAAAGCCCAGGGCATTGCTGCCGAACAGCCAGCCAAAATGCTCGGCCGGCACCCCATACAGCTCGATAAAGATAAAGGGCGAGCCGGCGATATAGGCAAACATGCCGGCGATGGCAAAACCGCCGGTCAGGGCATAGCCCAGATAGACCCGGTCAGCGAGCAGCCGCCCATACTGGCCCAGAGCTCCGCGCAGCGGCGCAGCCGGGGCATGCCGAGCCAGGGTTTCCGGCAGCCACAGGCTGACTGCCAGCAGGCACAGCAGGCCAAACAGCGCGAGCACGACGAAAATCGCCGGCCAGCCCAGGGTCTTCAGCAGCAGTCCCCCCGCCAGCGGCGCGAGAATCGGCGCCAGCCCCATCACCAGCATCAACTGGGAAAACACCCTGGCCGAGTGGATCGGGTCGCACAGGTCACGCACCACCGCCCGCGACACCACCATGCCGGCACAACCGCCCAGGGCCTGGACGAAGCGCCCGGCAATCAGCCATTCCAGACTCGGCGCCAAGGCACAGAGCAAGGAAGCCAGGCTGAACAGCAGCACCCCGGCCAGCAGCGGCTTGCGCCGGCCAAAGCGATCGGCCAGGGGCCCATAGACCAGCTGACCAATGGCCAGGCCGATAAAGTAGGCGGCCAGGGACAACTGCACCCGCTCCACATCGCTGGCAAACTGCCGCGCCAGGGCCGGGAAGCTCGGCAGGTACATATCGATGGCCAGCGGGCCAAAGGCGCTCAGGGCGCCGAGTATCAACAAAATACGTAAGGTCATGGTGGCCCGATGGCTCAGAGATTTAACCAATGCAGGGTTGGCATTCGGGTGCGCCAGGCACCCGGGATCAGCCTGCAAGCCTATCGGGGTGCACCGCCCCCTGCACCATAAACTCGCAAGACAGCCCCAGGGCAGTGCAACGCTGTGCGGAGAATGGGCCGCAAGACGCCGCCATTTTCTTCTAACCGCCTGAAAACAAAGCCTTTCATAAAACTGGCACCGACATTGCTCTAGCGATCCCAACTTGGATACAAGATGGAATCACATAGCATGTCCAACGCCCCTATCGCCCTTACCCTCGCGCAGTGGCAGCAGGCCTACCGTGAAGGCCAGTCGCCCCATGAACTGCTGCATGCCCTGCACCTGGAACTGCGCGCCAGCGACAGCGCCTGGATCGCCCTGGCCAGCGAAGCCCAGCTCAATGCACAACTCGATGCCCTGGCCAGCGCACTGCAAGGTGCAGCCGGTGACCTGAGCACGCTGCCGCTGTACGGCGTGCCCTTCGCCATCAAGGACAATATCGACGCCGCTGGCTGGCCCACCACCGCGGCCTGCCCCGAGTTCGCCTACAGCGCCGAGGCCGACGCCACAGTGGTCGCCCGCCTGCGCGCCGCCGGTGCCATCCTGATCGGCAAGACCAACCTCGACCAGTTCGCCACCGGCCTGGTCGGCACCCGCTCGCCCTATGGCGCGGTACCCAACAGCTTCAACCCGGA
>OGCL01001507.1_pt1 | contig 19648 bp, 17 predicted proteins | sample 1570041 | NCBI WGS metagenome assembly OGCL01 (sample SAMN06266162, study PRJEB24511) | hot springs metagenome | isolation source: Hot spring water | place: South Africa: Limpopo | collected 2015-06-22
AATTATATATCCTTAAATAATTTTGTCAAGCCCCGACCAACTGCTCTTCTCTGACCACATGGTCTGTTCTAATTGGAATAAATGTGGAGAGACTGCTGAGTGTTTTATCGAGATAATATTTGAAGGAACATAAGCTCTAAGGCAGTTTAAGATATTGCTTTAATTCTGGCCTCTCTTCAGAAGCGGCCAAGCGATTTACCCCGTAAGAAAGACCCACCGCCTGCCCTGTGCGAAGCCCAGCTTCTATCGGAGTAAGGGCTATACCATTGGAAAGTCACAGGGTTCCTAACGGGGTTTATTTCATTTACGGTTTCAGAAAAAATTTTCGCATCGATGACCGAAGACTATCTGGAGAAAAGAGCGAAAAAGAAGGACTTCAGAAAAATATTGGCTAAAGTTCCCACCCGAGCCTCTTCCCGGCGATGAATTAAAGATTTCGGACCATTCAAATCATCCAGAGGAGCCCTAAACCTTTAAAGCCTATTTTCAGATGCATCGCCCCATGACTTGATCCAGAGCACCGGGTGTATCCAATCTCAATTGTCTGGCCATGGCTAAGAGGTCAATATGAGATCAATGGCTATCCAGTGGAACAACTGTTATTGAGAGAGAGCTAAAGCAGAGATGACAAAAGATTAAGGAAGTTTGACCAAGACTTCGATTTCCTTCAAGATGGCCATTAGGTCAGGGGCAGATGAAGCCCGGATATTGTATTCATTACCTTCATGTTTATGATGAGGACGTGTACGGAGATTTAACTCCTTATGATGTCCCGTGTTATCATAACGGAAGACCAGTTCCTTGTCAGGATTCATGTATTGATATACGTAAATCAGCCGATCCACATCTGTCTCAACGTCTATGAACTCCCGCAGATGAAGGGCCGAACCGTCAATGAAATATATCTCCACACAATTAAACCCTCATGGCTGGCCCGTTTGTCATAAGCCACATTAAAAGCATTGACAATGGGAGAGGTGTCAATGGCCTCACGGAGTTGCTGGAAATAGGCTTCAATTCCCAAGCCGGATCTCCCGCAGTGTTTCTACCTTTTCTTGGAAACGCTCTAAAAGCCGGTATTCTCCAATCCATTCGGCAAATTCCAGAGACTCTTCCATTTCTCCTTTCCCATAACGGCGGATGAATTCTTCAGAGGTCAGGCCAAATCGTATCCCAAACTCCTTGAGTCTCTGACGGGTTCGGTTCATACCTGCTTCCAGCAGACGCAGTTCATTATTGATCGCTGCCTCTACTAACGGTTTCAACTGGCCTTGGCGTGAAGAGCGCAAAGTCAATTCTGCCATTTTATATACCTCCCTACTTTCATCAAAGTATATTTAGCCTGAGAAATTCTGTCAAGAAGATGAATTTCTTATCCGCTTTCACTTTTCTAAAGTCTTAGCGAAAAATATTTGAATTTTCCCCTCATCTCAATTGCGAGTCGAAACGACCTTCCTTTTTGCTTTTTGGAATCAGACCAAATATTTTGATAGGGGAAAAATGACGAAATAAGCGGCTAATGATACTGAGACAATAAAGGCTCCTTAACTGAGCTTCTTATGAATAGGCCTTCGGGGATTTAGAAGAACACGAGGCTTATAACTATTTTTTGCTGGTAAGAGCCTCAAAGGAGATTGAAATCATCCTGTCTCTTTTGACTTGAGACTTTCTTCTTCTCTTAGGGCGCGGCGGAGGATTTTACCGATCAGGCTTTTGGGCAGTTCCTTTCGAAATTCCACTTCGGAGGGAACCTTGTAGGGTGTGAGTCGCTCCTTAAAGTAAGCGATGAATTCTTCCTGCGTGGCTGTCTCGCCATCCTTGAGAACGATATAGACTTTGATGCGCTCTCCCTTGCGGGGATCAGGAAGCCCGATCGAAATGCCTTCTTTGACTTTGGGGTGCTGATAGATGATCTCATCAATCTCGCGCGGGAAAACATTGAACCCGCCGACGATGATGAGGTCCTTCTTCCGGTCGGTGATGTAAAAGTAACCCTCTTCGTCCATGTAGCCGATATCGCCCGTATAGAGCCAGCCATCCACAAGGGTCTTCTGTGTCTCTTCGGGATTGTTGTAATAGCCGAGCATCACCGAAGGGCTTCTCAAAACGATCTCTCCTAACTCTCCGGGTCCAAGATCGTGGCCGTCTTCGAGGCTGACGATTTTGACATCCACATCAGGAAACGGGATGCCAATACTTCCGAGCTTATGCTTTCCATGGTAGGGGTTAGACATGATGGCGGTGGTTGATTCAGTGAGGCCGTAACCTTCGATCATTCGTCCTCCTGTCTTTTTCTCATACTCGTCCTTAATGGCCTGGGTCAGGGGGGCAGCACCTACAAAGATGCCTTTGAGGCTGCTGAAATCGTAGCGGTTAATGTCAGGCAGGTGGCTCAACTGGACAAACATGGTGGGTACGCCAATGAAGAAGGAGGGTCTGTATTTCTGGATGGCCTTGGCAATCTGCTTTGCGTTAAAGCGAGGCACGAGAAAGATCTCTCCTCCTGCCAGGACAGCGGCATTCATGGTCACACTCATGCCAAAGCCGTGAAAGAGAGGAAGAACAGCCAGCACTCCTTGTTCGTCCGTGAGATTTGCCCATTCAATGACCTGATGGGCATTGGAGACCAGATTGAAATGAGACAGCATGACCCCTTTGGCAATGCCTGTTGTACCGCCGCTGTAGATAATCACAGCCAGATCCTCTGGTGAAACAGGCTCTGGTTTCCAGCCCGGAGGAACTGTTTCTTTCAGCAACGTTTTAAAATCCAAACAAGCGGACCGATCTAATCCCCACATGAATTGAAACTCCTTAAAACCCATGATGAGGTTGAGCGGAAAAGGGAGAAAATCGGCGATTCGGCTGGAGATGATGTGTTTTAAATATGTTTTTCCCCTGAGCGGAACGACCTTTTTTAAAAAGAGCGGAATCGTGATGAGAATCTCGGCTTTGGTGTCATTTAGAAAGAATTCGAGCTCCCGCTCGGTTGAAAGGGGATTGAGAGGAACCACCACCGCCCCGGCCTTTAAAAGACCGAAATAGGAGATGATAAACTGCGGGGAGTTAGGAAGGAGGAGAATGACACGGTCACCTTTTTTGACGCCCATTTTGCAAATGTGTGCGGCAAAGCAATCGGTAAGATGTTTCATTTGCAGATAGGTGAATTTTTTTCCGAAAAAGTTTGTGCAGGGATTGGCAGGAGTCTTGGCTGCTGTCTCGTCCAGAAGAAAGTAAAGGGGAATGGAAGGATAGGTCAGATGATGACGAACTTCCGGATCGTAATAATTGAACCAGGGCCGAGATTCAGGGACGTTGTAGATACTTCCAGCAGTGTTTAACATCACCTCATCATCTCCTTTCACCGGCATTATGAAAGCTTCTTTACGATATCTTCGAGCAGTGTCCTTTTGTCCACCTTTTCTGCCTTGGTAAACGGCATGCTTTCTATGAATTCGATCCGTTCCGGGAATTGAAGCACAGAGGCTTTTCTTTCTTTCAGGTAGGCGATGATTCCATCGAAGTGAAGGCTAACCCCGGGCTTTGGCTGGATGTAGGCACAGACCCTCTCGCCCATCACGGGATCCGGCATGGGGATGACTGCAGCCATGGCCACTCCCGGGCAACCCATGATCAAGCCCTCGATTTCCGTGGCACTGATGCTTTCGCCTCCGCGATTGATCATCTCCTTGATTCGGCCTGTGATCTTAATGTTGCCAGCTTCATCCATCTTGACCAGATCGCCGGTCCTGAAGAAGCCCTCTTTGTCAAATACCAATTTATTCTCTTCGGGTGCGTTGTAGTATCCTGTGAATATCCCCGGTCCTTTGATGGCCAGTTCTCCCTGAGTATTGGGCGGAAGCGTCTTTCCATTTCTGTCCACCACTTTATAGATATCGTAAGGGCAGGTTGGCTTTCCGACCGTGTGGAGAACGATCTCAGGGGGATCGTCCGAACGGGTCAGGGCGGTCTGACCTTCGGTACCGCCATAGCCATTATAGAAGGTGCAGCCGAGTCTCTCCCAGACCCCTTTAATCAAATCTGGCTGGCTCAAACCGCCTCCGCAATGCATCTTTTTCAATGAACTCAGATCATAGTCCTTGAGTTCATCAAAATCAATTAACCTTTTGGCTAAGGTCGGTACCCATACGATGGCCGTTACTCTCTCCTGCTGAATCATTCGACAGATCTCGTTTGAATCGGTAGAGTCGGAGAAGACGGTTTTTCCAAGTGCGAAGAGGGTTCCACAGAGACCCTTTGTGAAGGTGAGATCATGTCCAATAGGACCAGCCAGCAAGCAGGTATCGTGCACATCCATCTCCCAGGCCTTGGCTGCATATTCGATGCCGCAGATCAAGCTGTTGTGCGTGCGCGGGACGACCTTGGGTAAACCGGTCGTACCTCCTGTTGGACCCATATGGGCCACCTGCATTGGATCAGGCCTCCTCTTGGTTAATCGGGCAAGGTTTTTTTGATTGAGTTTCGCCTGTTCGATCATCTTTTCAAGATTGAGCAGCCCCCTCTGTTTTCCTCCTCTGGCCAGGACAACGTGCTTCACTTTAGGATTGTTTTTCAAAACATCTTTGATGATCGGTATGAAATCCGTCTTTTTATGCTGCTCTGCAACAATCCAGGTGGCTGCACCCGTGAGGCGGAAGAGGTGGCCGATTTCATAAGAGCGATACCTTTCAATCAATAAAACCGGAATGGCTCCAATCTTCTGGAGAGCGAAGTAAGCAATGACGAACTCGTTCCAGTTCGGCAACTGGACCAATACCCGATCCGTTGTCCTGATTCCGAGATCCATGAGGCTGATGGCAAATTGATTGACCTTCTCTCTCATTTGAGAAAAAGTAAGCCGGCTTTTATCATCTACAAAAGCCTCTTTGTTGGGATAGATGTCTGCCGCCTTATCCACGAGATCGCCAAGCGTCAGCCCAGGCCACCATCGTAACCGGCTATATTTCTCAGCATCCTCTTTGTTGTACGGGGTAAATCCTTTTAAAGGTTTCATGATTCTTCCTCCTTGTTATTTTTCTAAATTGTGTGCGGGAACAGGAAAGCTCTCCCCCCTCATCTTCACCTTAACATTGCAATGAAATGGGAGGTGGGCATGCTTCCAATCCTTTACAATTGCGGATCATTTATATCTTTTATGGGAAACCGTCGATGTCACCTGAGGTAACCTTGGACGTATGCTTGAAACCTGAGCAGCAAAAACGATAAAAGGTGCCGCTGTAAAGGCTTTCCAGCACACCCACCTCCCTTTTCGTATGATATTTACGCAACTGCAAGGTTCACTCTGAAGAAGGAAAGGGACCTCTGCATTCCAGTTGCTGCCATTCTTCATTTAGCCTTGTCAGGAGATGCTGTTGCTGCTGAGTGGCGAAGAAGGCATATTCCGGGTCCCTGCTCCCGTAAGTCTTTTCAATAAATCGAATCGAATCGTGTGTGGCGCGAACCTCTTTTCGAATCTTCTCACATCTCTTCGAATCCATTCTGGGTTCAATCGAGCTTTGGGGACGAGCCAGAGGCAACTCTTTTTTTACAAAGATCGGAAGCGGTTCTCTGCATTCGGACCTGCTCCATTCCTCACCGAGCCTAACAAGAATATGCTGTTGCTGCCGAATCGAAAAATCCGCATACTGAGGATCCTTTTTCCGGTAGGTCTTTTCAATAAAGGCGATAGATTTTTGGGTGGCGCGGGTCTGTGCCTGGATCATCTCACACTTCTTTAACCCCCAGCGGGCTTCGAGCGAGTCCCCAGGATGAGGGGAAAACCAGAGGTGGTTTTGGTAGGCGTGATAGAGTGAAACCGATTGGCTCCTCGAAATATCGATCGAAATGGCCTCCATCATCTTTTTCGCTTTCTCCTGTTCAAAACGGTCTGATCCAATGATCTGGGAGAGATGGTCCATCAGAGAGATGATCATTCCATCACGGCCTGAAGTGCTGTGTAATTCCCACTCTTCGGATGCTTCTGGACAATTCCCATTCCGGCATTGCTGGTAACCCTTCAGAACAACAGGCGCCCTTTCACGCAGAAAATGGGTGAGGGTTTCCATGACCTTTTGTATCTTCTCTTTGGGTTCATAATTTTTTGGATCGATACGCCTGGCAACAGCCTCCACAAAATCTGCATATCCCTGACGGAAAGAAGAGGTATATTGTTCTTCCGAATAGAAAGGGTGTTCTTTGGCAGGGAGATAATTCCATCCCCCATTTTCAAAAACAGGCCAGCGAAATTTTACAATGCCTGAGCCAGCTCTACGTTCCGGTCTCCCTGAAAAGAAATATTTCATGCTCAACTTCTGTATCTTCACCGGAAGTGCAGATTCCCATGTCAGAAGGGGATGGGCGTGGCTTCCGTCGGTAATGACACGGCTGATGATGCCGGTATGGGATTCGGTCTCTAAGAAAAGGGTTCCTGGGGTCACTGAATCTGGAGAGATTCTGACAGGATATGTATCAGAGGGTAAGGTTCCTGTCCAAGTCCTTGGAAAGAGGTAGAACAGGGCAGCACGGAACCGCTTATCCTGATGCCACTCCGAATGGGTTGGAAGATGTCTCCAGTCCGTGGACCAGTGGCCGATCAGCCTTCCATCTATTGTGGTGGCCGCTGCCGGCAGATGGTGGATTCGGGCGTAAATCCAACGGATCGCATAGACCGCATCGGCACAATCGGTTGGGATCTTGTGAGAGATGAAAAAATCCTCCGTGATTGTTTCCTCTACCCATTTTTCAAATTTCCGCTCTTCTTCGATGCTCCATCGGCGATCGCCCACTTCCCAGACCTGATCAGCGGACTTATTTAATGTCTGGCTGAAGGATGGAGTTGTAAAAAGAAGAATCAGGAAGAGAATTAAAAAAGGCATGCTCCATCTTAAAGAGAACGATCAAGTTTTGTCAACTGGAATGAAGGACAGGATTAGAAAATAAAATTTGACAGTGTAAAGAAAAATGACTATAATGTTGTCAAATTTCAATGAAATATGACAACATGGTTGGCTAATTATGCTAAAAAGAATATTGCAAGCCCCTAAACAGAGTTTTTTTCTAATGGGTCCTCGGGGGTCTGGGAAGAGCACATGGCTTCGAACCACTTTTCCTGATGCCCATGTATTCGACTTACTTTCTGAAGAGACTTACCAGAGGTTGCTGGCCAGACCAGGCTTTTTTGCGGATGAACTGCGGGCAGTTCCAGCCGATAAATGGGTAATTGTTGATGAAGTACAGAGATTACCCAACCTGCTGAACGAGGTGCATCGATTCTCCGAAGAAAGACGTCTGCGATTTGTTCTTTGCGGATCGAGCGCTCGCAAGCTGAAGCGAGCCGGTGTTAATCTGCTTGCAGGGCGTGCATTGCACCGCTCCATGCATCCCTTTGTGCCAGAGGAACTCGGTACACAGTTCGATTTGGAAGGGTCCCTCCGGTATGGGTTACTGCCTATCGTTTGGGACTCGTCCGTGAAGGAAGAAACTCTTACGGCCTATGCTCAACTCTATCTTAAAGAGGAGATTCAATCTGAGGCACTTGTTCGCAACCTGCCTGGGTTTGCGCGTTTTCTTCCATTGGCAGCCCTTTATCATGGTCAAATTATCAATGTGACTAACATCGCTCGGGAAACCGGTGTAGCCAGGGCAACGGTGGCAGGATACCTGGACATTTTGGTGGAGACACTCCTGTGCTTTAAGCTTCCGGCGTATGAAGCTAAACTCCGTGTACGAGAAAGGAAACTACCTAAATGGTTTTGGTGCGATCCGGGCATCGTGCGGGCCATGAAGCGTTCAACCGGTGGGATTGTTCCAGAGGAACGGGGTGTTCTGTTTGAGGGATTAGTGGCTCAATTACTGCGGGCCTATAAGGATTATCGAGGCATATGTGATGAAATCTATTATTGGGCACCCTCAGGACGATCTAAAACTGAGGTCGATTTCTTGATTGCTCGCGGAACTGAGTTAATAGCGGTCGAGGCAAAATCTGGTCAGACTTTCACGGACACTTGGTGCAAAAGCCTTCGCGCCGTGGCACAGCTAAAGGGATTGTGCCGCCGGATCATCGTCTATCCTCAAGGACCGGTTCTGCGAACAGAGGATGGGATTGATGTTTTTCCCTTTCAACACTTCTCCGATCTCCTGGCTAGTAGTAATCTTTAGAGGTAGGAAGGGAGGGAAGTATTATCACACACCCTTTATTTTTTCTTTTAGAATGGGGATGACATTTTGGAAGTCATCCACAATCCCGTAGATTGCCACGCTGAGCTTTATAAGTATGCGATCAATCATCTGATCGGGGAAAAGGAGACTACTTATTACGTGTGCCAGGTGTGTGGTTATGTGTCGGATGGCGTCTTGCCCGAGGTTTGTCCTGTATGCTCCGCCCCCAAGTAACAGTTTGTGGAATTCAAATGAAGCCCCGACTCTTTGAAAAACATGTATAGGGTCAGGCCACGGAAACACGGTATTGACAGAAGTGTGGTGTTTTGATATAGGATGGCCATGGCCCGAAAACCTCGGATTCATTTTCCAGGGGCTCTGTATCACGTCATCTCAAGAGGCAATCGAAGGCAGGGCATCTTCCTGGATGAAAAAGACCTTCAGCGCTTCCTGGCCTATCTTACGGATTGCAAGAAGAGATTTCCCTTCCGACTTTATGCCTACGCATTGCTAAAAAACACCTTCATCTCCTGATCGAGGTTGAACAGACCCCTCTGAGCAGGATAATGCAGAGTCTTCTATTTGCCTATGCGAGTTATTTCAATAAACGCCATGGGGAAGTAGGGCACTTCTTCCAAGGTCGCCACAAAGCCATTCTATGTGATAAGGATGCGTATCTGTTAGAGTTGGTTCGCTACATCCATTTGAATCCGGTGAGAGCCCATATTGTGAAAAGACCTGAAGACTATGAATGGAGCGGGCACCTTAGTTACCTTGGAGGAGGGGGGCAGGGCCTGATCGATGAAGGCTTCGTGTTGGATCAATTGAGCCGGAATCGATCCTTTGCCAGGGGGAAGTATCGTCAATTTGTCTGGGAGGGGATCTCCAGGGGACACGATGAGAAATACTACCGGGTGAAGGAGCAGCGATACCTTGGGGAAGAAGAATTCATTGATCGAGTGGAGGTGAAGAGGAAAGAGCCTGCGGGTTGGGTTTATGAAGTTCCTTTGGAAGCGATTTGTCGGGAGGTCTGCAGAGCTATGGGAATAGAAGAAGATAAGTTGTACAGTGCGACGAAGGGACGGGAAGGAGCGCGTCGAAGGGCCATCGTTGGGTACTTGGCGAGGAGGGCGGGGGGTTATACGGTGAAAGAGACAGGCGAATATTTCAGGCGGAGTGCGGTAGCGATCGGTAAAGGGATAATGAAGGTAGAAGAACTTGTCCGGAGAGACAAATCGTTTGAAGAAGCGCTGAAACGTATGGAAGAAAAGGTGATCAAGGGGAGGAAAAGGAAATACCGTGTTTCCGTGGCCTGACCCCAGTGACCTAGGCGGTTCGCTTCAGAAACCTTCTTACTTCCAACTCTTTGTTTTTTCTTTTAGTACGGGTATGACATTTTGAAAATCGTCCACGATACCATAATCGGCGACGCCGAAGATGGGGGCGCGGGGGTCTTTGTTGATGGCGATGATCGTGTCCGACCCCTGCATGGCGGTGACGTGCTGGAAGGCGCCGCTGATGCCAATGGCGAGATAGATCTTTGGCTTGACGGTCTTTCCGGAGATTCCCACCTGCCTCTCTTTGGGCAGCCAGTTGCGGTCCACCACGGGTCTGGAACAGGAAATCGTTCCTCCGAGGTTCTTTGCCAATTCTTCAAACAAAGGAATATGCTCCGGTCCTCCGATTCCCTGCCCTACGGAGACGAGAATCTCTGCCTGGGTGATATCCTCGCCTGTGATGGGGGCCTCTATATATTCGATGAACTTCTTGACATCAACCGCTCCCTGAAGCGGAGAGGATTCCATCACGATACCGCCTTTTTTATCTTCCGGCGTCTTAGGGGTGAAGATACCCGGACGGATGGTGGCGATGTATCCTTTCGATTCTCTTAATCCGATGCTGGCATTGACCTTTCCACCATAGATGGAACGGGTTGCTTTCAACCTACCGCTTTCAAATGAGAGACCGATACAATCCGTTACAAGAGGAAGATCCATCTCGATGGAGAGGCTTGGCGCCAGATCCATCCCAAAGGCTGAGTGGCCCATTATAAGAAGGGAAGGTTGGTATTTCGAGATGAGGGCAGAGAGGGTTTTTTGGTATAAAACTGAATTAAAATTTTTCAGATTCTCATCCTCGACAACGAGAACCTTGGGCACCCTTGTGACCAGATCTTCGGCGAAGTTTTTCACATCGTGGCCCAAAAGGACTGCTGTAGCAGAAGTGTTCTGCTGCTTAGCTAAATTCTCTCCAAGTCCGAGCATCTCATAGGAAATGTCTCTGATTTTTCCCTGGCGGTGTTCAATTAGAATAAAAATCTCGCTCATACTTTTCCTCCCATCAATGGAAATCCGAAATCCGAATATCGAAACTCGAAACAAATTTTACATGACGGGTTCGTCACCCGCGAATGATGAAAATGCCCCCCCTCCCCCTCGAGATAAGGGAGGGGGTGACGAAGTTATTTTCCAGGTAATTCAAAATTCAAATGTTCTAATGACCGAAACCCAAAAACCGATTTGTTTTGAATTTTGGTCATTTGAGATTGTTTCGGATTTCGTGCTTCGAATTTAGAATTTTGTTGTTCATTATCCTTTCTTCTTTTTTATGATTTCGGTCAACTGAGCCACGACCTCATCGGGAGTGCCTTTTAGAATCTCTGCCATCTTTCCGGTTGGCGGGAAAGAGACCTGATCCATCATCGCATCTAACGGTCCTTCTGAGGCAAACCCAATCTCATCCAGTCCGACCTCTTTTGTCTCTTTGTCTTCAGCCTCCAGGATAGCAGCGAGGGAGACATATTTCGGTTCATTGATGCCCGTCTGAATGGTGAGGACCGCAGGGAGTTTTATCTCCACGAGTTCTTCGATACCTCCCTCCAGCTCTCTCCGGACTTTTGCTTTTCCATCTTCGGTCTCGATTCGTGTAACAATGGAGGCATGAGGAAGGCCCAATATCTGGGCCAGGGCTACTCCAACCTGTCCCCAGCCATCATCTTCGGCTTGAACCCCTGTCAGGATGAGATCGAAGGGTTGGTCTTTCAGGGCATGAGAAAGGATTTGGGCAATGAGATGTGCATCGCTGGAAGGAGGTTCTTCAATTCTCAATGCTCTATCCGCGCCCATGGCCAGACATCTTGTTAAGACCTCTTTTGACTCCTCGGGGCCAATCGTGATGACTGTCACTTCACCCTCAAATTTCTCCCTTAACAGAACAGCCTCCCTTACGGCATAACCGTCCCAGTCATTGAGGGCAAAGACGAGATGGTCCTTTTTGATATCTTTTCCATCCTTTTCAATCAGAATGTCCGCCTCAGCGGTCTTTGGAACTCGCTTGACACATACGGCAATGTTCATTGGATCCTCCACTGTCAAAGAATTCGAATAACCAAACACCAAGCACCAATAACCAAATAAGCTCCATATTTCAATGATCGATCACCAAACCTATTTATATTGAGTTATTGGAAATTGGGTATTATTCGGAGCTTGGGATTTGATTATTGGAATTTTCATCCGTTGCTTCCACTACCAATTCAGTTATATCTTTTATCACAATCTGATCGGCTAAACCAGAGGTTTTGACCGAATCCTCAAACGTTAAAAGGCAGAAAGGGCAGGCCGTAGCCAGGGTTTTGGCGCCCAACGAAACGGCCTCTCTAATCCTTATCTCACCGTTTCGCTTCCCATCTGTTCCTCCCTCTGCCCACATCCTTCCTCCGCCTCCTTCACAGCAGAGACTCCTCTCCTTCGATCTCTCCATTTCTATAAAATCACATCCTGGAAGGGAAGAGAGGATTTTCCTCGGCTCATCAAAGACCTTATTCTGTTTTCCGAGAAAGCATGGGTCATGATAGGTGAGCGATATTCCCAATTCTTTTGAGAGTTTCAATTTGCCTTCTACAACGAGATCAGCCAATACCTGGGTATAGTGCTGAACCGGAAGATTGAGATCCGGATATTCGTTTTTAAGAGCGTTAAAGCAGTGCGGAGAGATGGAGATGATCCTCTTCACACCAAATTTCTTAAAAAAGGCTGTATTGTCCTTGACCAATTTTTTAAAGAGGGCCTGCTCACCCATCCTTCGGATTTCGTTACCGCAACAGGATTCCTTCTTTCCGAGGATTGCAAAATCAACCTCTGCCTTTTGGAAGATTTTGACAAGAGCGGTAGAAACACTCTGAATCCTTGGATCATAGGAAGGAGCACAACCTACAAAGAGTAATGTTTCCGATGTTTGTTCTCCGTAGATTTTGACTCCGAGGTCCTTTGCCCAATCTGCCCTTCGGTCCCGGAAGCGCCCCCATGGATTTCCCTGAAGCAGGGTATTCTCAAGGGCATCCCGGATGGTGGAAGGAACCTCTCCCCTATTGGCGAGGAAGTTTCTTATGCCCATGATCAGTTCGACATTTTTCACTCCAGAAGGGCAGCGGAGACTGCAGGTGCTGCAGGTCGTACACGCCCAAAGTTCTGGCCTTTTAAATAGAGAGGAGAAGTTATCTGTAACATAGGTTTCCCTAACGAGCTTCCTCATATTGAGGGGGGAGCGGAATTTGACTGGACATCCTCCTGTACAGGTTCCGCACTGGATACAGATGTTGAGCTGATAATCCTTTATAAAATTCTTGGGATCTATTTTCATCGTTAACTCATATTTGATCGTACCAAATCCCAATCACCAAATTCCAAGCTCGAATAACGCCCTTCTCTTAAGTTAAGAGGGGGAGAGGGGGAGTTATTGAGAACAAAGTCCGTCCACTTCGGCAAGTACCTGAGTATGGGTGAAATGGTTCTGTCTGGCTGCCTTGCTGGGGCAGATGGCTGTGCACGCGCCGCATCCCTTGCAGAGCGCTTCATTAACCGAAGAGATCCCTTTTGCCTCAAGAAATTCGATGGCCGAGTGAGGGCAGATCTCGATGCATAATTTACAACCTGCGCAAAGCTCTGGATCAATCGTTGAGACAATGGGTTCGACCTCAATCTCTCCTTTGGAAAGCAGGGAGATCACCTCTGCGGCTGCAGCAGAGGCCTGAGCAACCGTATCTGGAATATCTTTTGGCCCCTGACAGCATCCTGCCAGAAAGATCCCTTCGACCTGAGTGGCGACAGGCTTAAGCTTTGGGTGGGCCTCCATGAAGAACCCATCTGCACTACGGCTGATCCCAAATATCTGAGCAACGGAGTCTGCATCGCCGCGGGGAGTTAACCCCGTCCCCAGAACGACCATGTCCACTGCGATTTCGAGGGGTGTTCCAAGAAGCGTATCCTCAGCCGCAACGACAAGACGATCATCTCTCTTAAAGACTTCTGAGCCCTTTCCTCGGATGAAGAAGATTCCTTCTTCCCTCACCTTCTTGTAAAATTCCTGGTATCCCTTTCCAAATGCATTGATGTCAATATAGAACTCGTATATTTCTGCGCCCGTCTTCTCCTTCGCCAGATGGGCCTGTTTCATCGATGCCATACAACAGATCCGGGAGCAGTGGAGATTGGCATTCTCATCTCGGCTTCCAATGCAGTGAAGGAAGGCAATGGCCTTTGGAATAGTTCCATCCTTTAACAAGATCTCGCCACGGGTGGGCCCGGAGGGACTTGAAAGCCTCTCAAATTGGAGGTTTGTGAGGATATTGTCATAGACCCCATATCCATACTGGGGGAGGAGATGGGGATCGAAGGGATCGTAGCCGGTTGCGATAACGATCGAGCCCACTTCCTTCTCGATCATCTCTTCCTTCTGATCGAAATGGATAGCTCCTGCTTTGCACGCTTCGACACATGGTTTTTTACATTTCCCTTTGCTTAAGAGGAGACAGTTTTGTGGATCAACCACGGCCTTTAAGGGAACCGCCTGTGGAAAAGGGATGTAGATCGCTCTGCGCCTGGCCATTCCCTCTTCGAACTCTGATGGCACTCCTTTCTTTAAGGCGCAGGCTTCGACACAATCCCCACAACCGGTGCATCGAGCGTAGTCAACATAGGTGGGATTTTTTCGTATCTTTACTTTAAAGCTTCCAACAAAACCTGTGACCTCTATCACTTCAGAGTTGACCAGCAGTTCGATCTGCCTGCTTCGAGCCACTTCTACGGTTTTAGGGGTGAAGATGCAGGAGGAACAGTCCAGCGTTGGGAAGGTCTTGTCGAGCTGAGCCATATGGCCGCCAATAAAAGGCGCTTTCTCGATCAGGATTACATTCATTCCTCCACTGGCAATGTTGAGAGCGGTCTGAATTCCGGCAATCCCTGCACCGACGACCATGGCAGCCGGTTGAATACCGAACTTTCTCGTCTTGAGCGCTTCGTGCGCCAGGACTCTGGCCACTGCAGCCCGAATAATCTGTTTGGCTTTTTCTGTTGCCTTTTGTCGGTCTTGGTGAACCCAGGAGCACTGTTCACGAATATTGGCGATATTAAGGAGATAAGGATTGATCCCTTCGGAAGCGAGGAGAGTTCGAAAAGTAGCCTCATGCATCCTGGGCGAGCAGGCGGCAATGACTACCCGGTCCAGTGAAAGTTCTCGGATGTCCTTTTTGATGAGGTCCTGTCCTGGATCGGAGCAGAGATAACGGTAGTCCCGAGCGATTGTCACTCCGGGTAGGGTAGTTCCGAAACGAACCAGTTCTTCGCAATCCACAGTAGCGGCGATATTGGTGCCGCAATGACAGATATAGATGCCGATTTTTTTATTCATTTGGACTAATCCAATGTCAAATGCAAAAGCTCAAAGTTCAAAAGAATATCAAATTTCAAAACCAAAATTTAACGCAATTTGACATTGGACATTAACCACCGGTTTGACATTTGGGTTTTGACATTTGAACTTTATTCCTTTAGGTGACTCCTAAGATGTGGCGGCCGATCATCATTTTATCAATCTCTCTTGTTCCCTCATAAAGCTCCAAGATCTTGGCAGCGCGGTAAAATCGTTCAATTGGATAATCTTCGAGGTAGCCATAGCCTCCATGAAGTTGAAGCGCTTCATCCACCACCCTGACTGCCACATTGCAGGCCCACCACTTGGCCATGGCCGCCAGTTGGGAGTCCACATTGCCCCGATCGAGATTCCAGCAGGACTTTTGGACAAGGGATCGTGCTGTCTCAATCAGCGTAGCCATATCCGCCAGCTTGAATTGGGTGGCCTGGAAAGAGGCAATCGTCTTTCCAAACTGTTTTCTCTTCTTCACATAGTTGATGGCCTGTTCCATGGCGCCCTGCGCCAGTCCAACGCCATGGGCTGCCACATAGGAGCGGGAGTGATCGAAGAATTTCATCAATTGGCGAAATCCATTTCCTTCGACCCCCACCAGATTCTCTTTGGGCACTCTCACATTGTTGAAATAGATGTTGGCTGTATCCGAAGCACGGATTCCCATCTTTCTGTGGATTTGATCTGCTTTGTATCCTGACCGATTCGTCTCCACAAGGATTATACTATGTCGATTTGACCTGGAGGTCTCTTCCGGGTTCGTGAGGCAATAGACGAGAATGAAATTGGCAATGGTTCCATTGGTGATCATCACCTTATTCCCATTGATCACATATTCATCGCCATCTTTAACAGCCGAAGTGGTGGCGGAAGCGGTATCGCTTCCAGCTTCAGGTTCGGTGATGGAGAAGCCCATGATCTGCTCTGCCTTAACCAGAGGAGGTAGATACTTTTTCTTCTGCTCTTCTGAGCCAAAGAACTGCAGTTCTTCAGCACCAAAAGTGAGAGAGGAAAAGACCTGTCCAAGACCTGGATCTACTCTCCAGAATTCTTCCAGAATGGTCGCATGCTCAAGAAAGCCTAATCCAAGTCCTCCATATTCCTTTTTAATAAAGACACCAACGAAACCGAGTTGAGCCCCTTTTTTAATAAGGTCTCTTGGAAAGTCCTCTTTGAGGTCGCACTCCTGGCCGATAGGAGCGAGCTCTCCTTCGGCAAATTCCCGTGCTGCAAGGCGGATCTGTTTCTGGCGATTGGTCAATTCAAAGTCCATAAAGAAACCTCCATTTAAACGTATCTTATTATATGATGGAGTCTCTTGGCTTACAATTTCCCGAGAAGTTGGCTTGCCACAGTATTCCGCTGGATCTGACCTGTGCCTTCAAGGAGCCAAGTGGCGAGTGCATCGCCAAGATAACCCGATATAAACTGTTCATCAAATAGACCATATCCAGCAAAAATCTGCATCGCTTTCAGGCAGACATCGATGGCGGTCAGAGTGCATTTCACCTTTGCCTGTAAGGAGGTGGATAGGTCCATCTTTCCCTGATCGATCAACCAGACCGCTTTATAGGCCAACAAGGCCGCAGATTCGATCTCTTCAGACATCTCCACAATCATGTGGGCGATGTTTTGGAACTTCCCAATTTTTTGGCCGAACTGTTCTCGGGTTTTGGTATGGGCAAGCGCCCGATCGTAAACCCCCCTGGCAAGGCCGATGGCCTCATTAGCAATTTCTGCCCTCCCTTCGTTGAGTGCTTCCATAATGTAAGTGAAGCCGTGGTTCTCCTTTCCGAGAAGATTGTTCTTATGGACTTTTACATCACGAAGTTCAATACTGCAGGAAGAAGTTGTTTTCAGTCCAACCTTATCTCCGAGATCAAGGGGGGTTACGCCTTCCTGCTGCCGCTCTACGATGAATCCACTGATGCCCCTATAAGGAGGAGCATCCGGGTTGGTCTGAGCAAAGACTGTATAGAAATCGGAAATGTCTGCATTGGTGATAAAGATTTTGCTACCGTTGAGAATATATTCGTCTCCTTTTCTCTCAGCACGGGTATCGAGAAAACGGATATCACTCCCATGATTGGGCTCAGTGACGGCGATGGAGGCAACCGCTTCTCCTTTGGTTAGTTTTGGAAGATATTTCTTCTTCTGCTCTTCGTTTCCAAACCTCAGAAGGGTTTTCGCAGGGATAGAGCCGAGGCTGAGTGCCATTCCGATACGGTTGTCATAGCGGATCATCTCTTCCATAATCAGGCAATAATCGAGCAGGGGCAATCCCTGTCCTCCAAGTTCCTTTGGATAATAAGAGGCAAGATAGCCATTTTGACCTGCCTTCCTGTAAATCTCCCAAGGAAATTGCTTCTTCTTGGCCAGTTCGAGCGTAGCTGAAGGATCACATTCCCCTTTCATAAATTCACGAACCGCTTCTTTTAACAGTCGTTGCCGAGATGTCAGGCTGAAGTCCATAGATTTCCCCCTCCAATTTGGTTTAAGTGCTATGAAGCTCATCGGGCCTTAAAAAGCTACGCTTATCGTTGTGGAAGTTCGTATCGATACTCGTTTAAGGATTCTTGATACTCGAGTTTCTTATTTCGAGTTTCGGGCTTCCATACGAGTCTCTTTACCGATAACCGAATTTAGATATTGCTCTGACCAACGTTCTTGTGACCTTTCTCAACCCATCAACTCTTTCAACATCTGTCTCGCGATGACCAGGCGCTGAATCTGATTGGTCCCTTCAAAAATCTGGGTCAGTTTGGCATCGCGAAACATCCTCTCAGCATCCAATCTCCTTAACGAGTTATATCCATCCAGGACCTGAAGAGCATCAATTACATCTGTGGTGATTTTCATGGCGATATCTGCCGAAAAACATTTTGCCATGGAGGCCAGTTTCGTATTGCTCTTGCCCTCATCATATAGGATTGCCGCCCGATAGACCAACCCTCGTGAAGCCTCGATCAAAGTGGCTGCATCCGCAATAATCGCCTGAAGGATGGCTAAATCCTTCACCGGATTTTTAGAAATTTGTTTCTCTTTTAAGGATTGAAGAATCAGACTAAGGGCACCTTCTGCGATGCCTAAGGCCTGGGCGCCAATGGCAGGCCGAGACATATCGAAATCCTTCATGGCGATCAAAAAACCTTCGCCCTCATTGCCCAAGAGATTTTCAGCAGGAACCTTCACGTTATCCAGGAAGACCTCCGTAGTATTTGAGCCTCGTTGTCCCATCTTTCGTTCTGTTCGGCCGATGGAAAGTCCTTGGAATTCTCTTTCAACAAGGAAGAAAGAACTCTTACCCTTTTCTTCAGAGGTCTTGGCTAAGACGGAGTAGATCCCTGCTACACCGCCGCTGGTGGAGAAACATTTGGAGCCATTCAGAAGGTAATGATCTCCGATACGCTTCGCTGTTGTCCGGATGCCCGAAACGTCTGAGCCAGCATGGGGCTCTGTCACCAGATAGGCAACCAGTTTTTGGCCTCTGCTCATCTGAGGAAGGTATTTCTTTTTCACATCAGCAGAGCCAGCGTGGATGATAGGAAAACTTCCAACCGCTTGAATGATCAATAAGAGGGCGGAAGAGGCACAATATTTTGCAATTTCTTCAACCGCAATACATAGAGCCATCGATTTGTTTTTACTTATTCCACCATATTCTTCCGGAAAGGTGAGCGTAAGCAATCCATGGTCCCATAAGAGGGATTCCACCTCTCGATTGAAAAAGTCCTCTTCGTCAACCAGAGGAGCCTGGGGGGCAATCTTTTCCCTGGCAAGGTCATGAACTTTTTCTCGAAAGTTTTTTAATTCTTCAGTCGGGGTGAAGATCGCTTGGTCAAACATTATTCGGTATCCTTTTAAGAAACGGTGGTTTCCTCTTTTTGTTGTTTGTAACCTGTTAGGCCGACACAGAGAATATCACCAATGATCTCCGAAAGGTTCTCCGGAGTAATAGAACCCTTTGGATTATACCAGTAGTAGATTCCGTTGCAGGTCCCAAACAGAATGAAAGCCACTGCCTTTAAGTGGTCTTTTTCAATCTTTCCTTCAAAGAAGTCAAAGAGAATCTCACTGACGATTTGATGGTATTGTCTTTCCTTCTCTGCAATGACACTGAAATATTTCGAGGGAAGCAGGTGGGCCTCATGGATCACAGTCTTGGCTTCGGAGAGATACTGGGAGTAAAATTTGATATGGCGGGAGATGAAATATTTTATTTTTGAAAAGCAGTCTCCAATCCTTTCGAGCTCGTCTTCTAATCCTCCGAGAAGAAGATCCATAAAATTGGCCGAGATGAAAAAGAGGATTTCATCTTTGCTTGAAAAGTAGTGATAGATTCCTCCTTTACTCAAGTGAGCCGCATTGGAAATATCATCCATGCTCGTTTCAAGATAGCCCTTTTCATTAAAGAGCTTGGCTGCTGCCTTAGCAATCTTTTGCATTTTGTCAAGTTCTTTATTACTCAGCCTTAACCATTCTTTTTCCATAATAATCACAATAAGTTAGACTAATATAAAAACCGACTATTAGGTTTAAATCCGATCAGTCGGTCGAATAATAACCTATATACAAAGGCTTGTCAAGAAAAAAGTTGGAGATCACTGAAAAAGTCCTTAAGAGACTGGGGAAGTGGGGTTCCAAACCCTTCGAATGCGGGTCATTTAGAAGTTGGTTCATCTGGCTTTCGTGTGGGTATTTTTTCCCCTAAACTGTACTTCCATACCATTCCCCCCTTAAATGAAGGGGGGATTAAGGGGGGTTAAGGGTTTAGGAAATCCCTTCATAACGA
>OGCL01001509.1_pt1 | contig 19639 bp, 28 predicted proteins | sample 1570041 | NCBI WGS metagenome assembly OGCL01 (sample SAMN06266162, study PRJEB24511) | hot springs metagenome | isolation source: Hot spring water | place: South Africa: Limpopo | collected 2015-06-22
CAGGTTATGAAAGTTATTCCCGAAAAAAACATCCTCCTGATTAAAGGAGCTGTTCCAGGACCCAAAGGAGGCTTTGTAATTTTAACCAAATAATGGACATCAGCTATGGAAATTAAAATTTTTAATTTAGAAGGAATAGATACAGGACGCACAATACAGCTCCCTGATGAAATTTTTCTGGTTGAACCCAACTCACATGCCATATATTTGGATGTAAAGCAATATTTAGCTAATAAGCGCCAGGGCACTCATAAAACTAAAGAAAGAGCGGAAGTGGCACGTACCACAAAAAAGGCTTTTCGCCAAAAAGGTACAGGAGGCGCTCGTCGCGGAAGTTACAAATCGCCCTTGGTGCGAGGAGGCGGAACGGTATTTGGCCCTAAGCCGAGAGACTACAATTTCAAATTAAACAAAAAAGTAAAAGCCATAGCACGGGCATCGGCTGTTTCCTTAAAAATTTCATCTGGAAAATTTACAGTTCTGGATAAAGTAGAATTACATGAGCCTAAAACCAAGATATTTAACCAAGCATTGAAAAATTTAGGGGTAGTTGATAAAAATTCCCTTTTCTTACTTAAAGAACCAGAAAAAAATGTAATTTTGTCGGCTCGAAATTTAAACAAAATAAAAGTGTTAAGTGCCGATAAATTAAACACTTATGAAATTATGAATAGTGAGTATCTATTCGTTTCCGAATCTGCTTTGCCCATTATCCAATCTTTAATCACCAAATAAATTCTTTCCTGATGAAACAAATATTACTTGAGCCAATAATCACGGAAAAACTTACCAACCTTGGAGAAAAGCTCAACAGGTATGGATTTTTGGTGGCAATTGATGCCAATAAGATTGATATCAAAAAAGCAGTGGAAACAAGATATCAGGTAAAAGTAGATTCTGTAAATACACTCAGGCAATCAGGCAAGAATAAGACCCGATACACCAAGCGTGGGGTCTATAAGGGCCGTAAAAATAACATTAAAAAAGCTTTGGTCACATTACAGCCGGGCTATTCAATTGATTTTTTCAGTAACATATAAGGAATATGGGAGTAAGAAAATTTAACGCTGTTACACCGGGAACAAGATTCAAAATAATTCCTGATTTTGAAGAAATTACAAGGGTTAAGCCCGAAAAAACACTCCGCGTTCCCTTAAAAAAAACAGGCGGACGAAATAATACTGGTAAGATGACTATGCGCTACATTGGTGGTGGTCATAAAAGATTCCTCAGAATTATCGACTTCAAAAGAGATAAAGATAATATTCCAGGCAAAGTTGTTTCTATTGAGTATGATCCAAACCGCTCCGCACGAATTGCATTAATTCACTACAAAGACGGAGAGAAAAGATATATTCTTGCCCCGCAAGGCCTAAAAGAAGGTCAAACTATACTTTCAGGGCAAAAAGCGGCACCTGAAATTGGAAATGCCCTTCCCTTAAAAAATATTCCTCTAGGTAGCATCATTCACAACATTGAGATGCGTCCAAATCAAGGCGGGAAAATTGCCCGAAGTGCCGGATCTTTTGCCCAATTAACAGCGCGAGAGGATAAATACGCTGTTATAAAACTGCCCTCTGGAGAAACGCGTCTCATACTTGTGAATTGTAAAGCCACTATCGGAGCATTATCCAATCCAGAACACAACCTCGTAAGCCATGGCAAAGCAGGTAGAAAAAGATGGTTAGGAAGAAGGCCCCGCAATCGCGGTGTTTCTATGAATCCTGTAGATCACCCCATGGGTGGTGGAGAGGGCCGTGCTTCAGGCGGACATCCAAGGTCTAGAAAAGGTATTCCCGCAAAAGGTTTCAAAACACGTTCTATGAAAAATCCAACCAATAAATTTATTATTGAAAGAAGAAAAAATTAAAAAAATATTAAAATGTCACGTTCTCTAAAAAAAGGTCCTTTTGTTGATTACAAGTTGGAAAAAAGAATTTTAGCTATGAATCAATCCGGCAAAAAAACGGTGATCAAGACATGGTCTAGACGTTCTATGATAACGCCGGATTTCGTTGGTCATACAATAGCGGTTCACAATGGCAAAACGCACATTCCAGTTTACGTTACCGAGAATATGGTAGGACATAAACTGGGTGAATTTGCACCAACCCGCACTTTTAGAGGACATGCCGGAAACAGAAAAAATTAATTTTAAACTGAATTCATGGGTTCAAGAAAACGAAATAGTGCTGAAATAAGAAAAACAGAAGACAAGAATCGCTTCTGGGCTAAGCTCAACAATTGTCCCTCTTCGCCCAGAAAAATGAGACTCGTTATTGATCTTATTCGTGGCAGAGAAGTGAACGAAGCTTTGGATATTCTTTCATACACCAATAAAGAAGTGGCTGGGAAACTCAAAAAACTCCTAAAATCAGCTATATCCAATTTTGAAGTCAAAACAGGCATGCGTGCAGAAGACAGCGGGTTGTTCATCTCTAAAGCCTTAGTAAATGAAGGGAAAATGCTAAAAAGACTCAGACCTGCACCTCAGGGCAGGGCTTATAGGATAAGAAAAAGATCAAATCATGTCATGTTGGAAATTAGGAGCCCTATTTTCGAGCAAAAGATAGCTTCTGAACAAACGGAAAATAATCCAGAAACTGAAAATAACTCATAATAAACAAATATAATGGGACAAAAAACAAATCCAATAGGTAACAGACTTGGATACATTATAGGTTGGGACTCCAACTGGTATGGAGGAAGAAATTATGGTGACAAAATATTGGAAGATAGCAAAATAAGAAAATACATCCGTGCCCGGATGAGCCGTGCCGGTATTTCAAAAATTGTTATCGAGCGGACCCACAAGGTCATTACAATAACCATTCACACATCAAAACCAGGTTTCGTCGTTGGGCGAGGAGGAGAAGAGGTAGAAAAATTAAAGCTGGAGTTAAAACAACTCACCGGAAAAGATACTCAAATCAACATTTTTGAAATCAAACGGCCTGAAATCGATGCCCGTCTAGTAGCTGAATCCATTGCTCAACAAATAGAAGGCCGAATCGCATACAAACGAGCTATTAAATCAGCTATTCAATCTGCCATGCGAACCGGAGGGGCAGAAGGAATTAAAATCACAATCTCCGGCAGATTGGCAGGCGCTGAAATTGCCAGAACGGAAACTTTCAAAGAAGGCAGAACTCCTCTTCACACTTTTCGTGCTGATATTGATTACGCCGTCGCCGAAGCTCACACTACCTACGGTAGAATAGGTATTAAAGTTTGGATTTGCTTAGGAGAAGTGTATGGAAAACGTGATCTTTCCCCAAACTTAGGTCATCAGAAAGCTAAAACTCTTAATCCTACCACCTCAACGGGAACTTCAAAAAGACGTAGAAACTTAAACCAATCCAATTCCTAATTGCCATGTTACAACCTAAAAGAACAAAATACAGAAAAATTCAGAAAGGCAGAATTAAAGGGAATAGCAGCCGGGGCTCCCAAGTAGTATTTGGTTCCTTCGGATTGAAGTCTTTGGAGGCCAGTTGGGTGAATGCGCGGCAAATAGAAGCAGCGCGGATCGCCCTGAACAGATTCATGAAAAGAGAGGGACAGGTTTGGATTCGGATTTTCCCAGATAAACCCCTTACCAGAAAACCAGCAGAGGTACGTATGGGTAAGGGTAAAGGCAATCCTGAGCTTTGGACCGCGGTTGTCCAGCCAGGTCGTATTATGTTCGAAATAGATGGCGTTTCATTGGAAGTAGCGCGAGAGGCTCTTCGTCTTGCTGCTCAGAAACTCCCAGTAAAAACCAAGTTTATAACTCGTGTTGATTATCAGGAAAACTTATCATAGTTATGAAAAAAGAGGACATTAAAGAATTATCAATGCAAGACCTAAAAGATAAAGTAGTCGATTTGAAGTCCGAATTGACTGCGATTAAATTCAATCACAAGGTGAGCCCTATTGATAATCCGAATAAGATTAAATCAACCAAACGATTAATTGCCGCAATTCTTACAGAAATAAAACAAAGAGAAATTAAAGAAAAATATTAAACAGTATAATATGGAAGCAATCCCCAAAAGGAATTTTAGAAAAGAGCGTATAGGAGTGGTGAGCAGCAACAAAATGGACAAAACTATTGTTGTAAAAGTTTTAAGAAACGTAAAACATCCTAAGTATGGTAAGTTTTTGAAAAAAACCAAAAAGTTTTATGCACATGATGAGAAAAATGAATGCCAGACTGGGGACATTGTCAGAATTATGGAAACCCGGCCCCAAAGTAAATTAAAGAATTGGCGCTTGGTTGAAATTATTGAAAAAGCCAAATAACTATGATACAGGCAGAGAGCAGACTTAATGTGGCAGATAACAGCGGTGCAAAAGAAGTATTGGTGATCCGCGTACTTGGTGGTACCAGAAGGCGCTATGCTTCGGTAGGAGATCTAGTTGTGGTAACCGTAAAATCAGCCATACCTAATGGCAACGTCAAAAAGGGACAAGTGTCAAAAGCTGTTATAGTTCGCACAAAAAAAGAGGTTCCGAGAGAAGACGGCTCTTACATCAGATTTGGAGATAATGCTGCTGTTCTTCTCAACAATCAGGGCGAAATGAGGGGCACCCGTATTTTTGGTCCTGTTGCTCGAGAATTACGTAAAAAAAACTATTCTAAAATAATTGCCCTTGCCCCCGAAGTCTTATAAAGTAAGAGATTATGGTAAAACAAAGAATTAAAAAAGGAGATAAAGTAATCGTAATATCTGGAGAACATAAAGGCCAGCAGGGAACTGTTCTGAGAATGATGTCCTCTGAACAAAAAGCCATAGTCGAAGGAATTAATATCAGGTCGCGTCATACTAAGCCTAATGCTAAAAATCCCGATGGAGGAATAATTAAAAAGGAAGCTCCTTTGCCTTTAGCAAAACTGATGCTTGTTGACTCTAAGGGACGTCCCACAAGGATAGGACGAATGAAGGACCCTGAAACCGGAAAAATTATACGTTTTTCCAAAAAAGAAAAGAAAGAATCAAATAATATTTTAAAAGTATAAAAGTTCAAGATGTACCAACCAAGGTTAAAGGAAAAATACTTAAAAGAAATAGTGCCTGCACTAATGAAGCAGTTTAATTATAAAAATTCTATGCAGGTTCCTAAAATCGAAAAGATTGTAATCAATCAAGGTATGGGTGCCGCCGTTGCCGACAAAAGGCTTATAGACACGGCAGTACAGGAACTTACGCTGATCGCCGGACAAAAGGCAGTGGCTACCCGTGCTAAAAAAGATATTTCCAACTTCAAGCTTCGTCGTGGCATGCCCATTGGGGCCAGAGTAACACTCCGAGGAGTCTTAATGTATGAATTCTTAGATAGGTTATTAACAATCGCTTTACCCCGCATCAGGGACTTTAAAGGAGTGAATGCAAAAGGATTTGACGGAAGGGGAAATTATAATATGGGCGTTTCTGAACAAATTATTTTCCCGGAAATAGATATTGATAAGGTATCCAAAATAAATGGGCTAGATATCACATTTGTGACAACTGCTAAAACAGATGAAGAGGCTTACGCTTTACTTAAAGAATTTGGCATGCCTTTTAACGCCCCTTTCAAAGTCAAGAAACTAATAAGTAAAATGTCTTAAATAAAATTGTATGGCTAAAGAATCGATGAAAGCCAGAGAACGGAAACGCGAATACTTAGCGAGAAAATTCGCCGAAAAGCGAAAGCAACTCAAAGAAGCCGGCGATTTTCAGGGCCTCTCCAGGCTTCCTAGAAATTCTTCACCCGTTCGACTGCACAATCGTTGTAAACTAACCGGAAGATCGAAGGGATATATCCGGCAATTTGGAATTTGCAGAAATCAGTTCAGAGAACTAGCAAATTTTGGATTAATTCCAGGTGTTAAAAAATCAAGCTGGTGATTATATGGATACAATAGGAAATTTTCTAACAAAAATCAGAAATGCTATTAAAGCAGGACACCTAGTTGTTGAGGATCGGGCTTCGAATATTAAAAAAGATATTACGAAAATACTATTCGACAAGGGGTACATTGCTAATTACAAATTTGTTTTAACAGATAAAGGAGAATTTATCAAAATTGCTCTTAAATACAATTCTATCACTCGAAAAAGTGCCATAAAAGGAATTGAACGTATTAGCAAGCCAGGCAGACGTCAATACGTAGACATTTCAGAAATACCAAGAGTCTTAAATGGATTGGGCATAGCTATATTAAGTACACCAAAAGGCATTATGAGTGACAAAATGGCCCGCGAGCAAAATGTAGGTGGTGAGGTCATTTGTTATGTTTATTAAAAAATCAGATTATGTCCAGAATAGGTAAACTTCCGATTCAAATTCCTAAAGGTATAACCGTTCAAATTGATTCAAACAATGTTGTGACGGTTAAAGGTCCATTAGGAGATTTAAAAAGAGCTTTTAATCCAGCCATTAGTTTTACACAAGAAGGCGGTACTATTGTAGTCTCAAGAGCTACTAATTCAAAACAACATAAAGCGCTTCATGGCCTGTCCCGCGCTTTATTATATAATATGATTAAGGGAGTCAGCGAAGGTTTTAGAACCGATCAAGAGCTCATCGGCGTTGGATACAGAGCCGAAGCCAAAGGTCAAATCTTAGAACTGTCATTAGGATACAGCCACAGCATTCATTTTGAAATACCAAGGGAAATAAAAATTGAAACAAAGTCTGAAAAAGGTAAAGCGCCCACAATTACAATGATCTCAGCAGATAAAGAGCTATTGGGCATTGTAGCAGCTAAAATTCGTTCATTTAGAAAACCAGAACCTTACAAAGGAAAGGGAATTAAATTTACTAATGAAATAATCCGCAGAAAAGCTGGAAAACAAGCAGGCAAAGGAAAATAATTAATGTTTATATAAAAAGTGCCATGAGCAAAAAAATACCGAGAAAACAAAAAATTAAATACAGAATTCGGAAAAAAATTTCAGGAACACCTGAAATACCTAGGATCTCAGTTTTTCGCAGCAATGCTGAAATTTATGCTCAAATAATTGACGATAATAACCGAAAAACATTAGTTTTTGCTTCCTCTAAGGAAAAAGCATTTTCTTCATTTAAAGGTACAAAAACAGAAAAAGCCACTGCAGTGGGGAAACTCTTAGCAGAAAAAGCAATTAATGCAGGGATTAAAAAAGTTTGTTTTGACAGAAATGGTAATTTATTCCACGGACGAGTAAAAGCTTTGGCGGAAGCAGCCCGAGAAGGTGGACTTCAATTTTAAAAATTAATTCATATGTCCGAAAAAATAAAAAGAAGCAAAACGACAGAACAAGAATTAAAAGAGCGACTCGTAGCAATCAAACGCGTCACAAAAGTCACCAAAGGGGGAAGGCATTTTAGCTTTGCTGCTATTGTAGTAGTAGGCGATGAGAACGGCATAGTGGGTTATGGTTTAGGCAAAGCCAACGAAGTAGCTGATGCCATTACCAAAGGAACCCAGGATGCCAAAAAAAATCTGATTAAGATTCCTTTGGTTCGTGAGACTATTCCCCATGCACAGGAAGCCAAATATGGCGGCGCCCGAATTTTAATTAAACCTGCTGCCAGCGGTACAGGAGTAATCGCTGGAGGAGCCATGAGAGCGGTTCTTGAAAGTGTCGGAGTTAAAAATGTTCTAGCCAAGTCTAAGGGATCCTCTAACCCACATAATGTCGTAAAAGCTACAATGAAAGCATTGGAACAACTAAGAGATGCCTACGAGATCTCCAAGGACAGAGGTATTTCAGTTCAAAAGGTATTCAACGGTTAGTTATGACACGGATTCGAATTAAACTTAAAAAAAGCGCTATCGGTCATCCAAAAGACCAAAAAGAAACTTTAAAGGCTCTTGGTTTGAGAAAAACCAATTCTGAAAAAGAGCTCATATTAAATATGGCAATCCAAGGAATGATCAATAAGGTTGCTCATTTAATAGATGTAGAAACAATAAATGATTAAAAAATGTCAATAACGCTTTCCAATTTAAAACCAGCTCAAGGATCAATATCAAAAGATGTTAGGTATGGCCGTGGTCAAGGTTCTGGAAAAGGAGGAACGAGCACCCGCGGTCATAAAGGAAATCAATCACGTTCGGGGTATTCAAGAAAAAAAGGCTTTGAGGGTGGACAAATGCCACTACAAAGAAGAATACCCAAATTTGGCTTTAAAAACATTAATCGTTTACAATATAAAGGGATTAATCTTGACACTTTAAATTCTTTGAGTGAGGAATTTAATTTATTTGAAATAGATTTTGAGACTTTACACAATCATGGATTGATATCAAAAAATGATAGGATTAAAATTTTAGGTCGTGGCGAGATTAAAAAAACTCTCACGGTTAAAGCACACGCATTTACCGCTAAAGCTAAGGCTTCAATCGAAAATATGGGAGGAAAGGCGGAAATTATTAAAGGCACATGAAAGATTTAATTCAAACTTTTAAAAATATAATAAGTATCTCAGAACTAAGGGATAGAATATTAACAACCTTAGGTCTGATTGCAGTTTACAGACTGGGATCTTATGTAGTTCTACCAGGAATAGATTCTGTAGAATTAGCCGCGCAAAATTCCGGTACTTCAGGCACTGTACTTGATATTTTAATAAATTTCACAGGAGGTGCATTTTCCAGAGCTTCCATTTTCGCTCTCGGAATTATGCCATACATCTCAGCCTCCATCATTGTTCAGTTATTGGGAGTGGCTGTCCCATATTTTCAAAAACTGCAAAAAGAAGGTGAAAGCGGCAGAAATAAACTCAATCAAATCACCCGATTACTCACCATTGGTATAACAGCTTTTCAGGCTCCAGGGTACTTAGCTTCTCAAGTTCCTCTTTCAGCTAGACCCGATACGGCCTTGTGGTGGATTACCTCAGTTATTCTTCTTGTAGCCGGTACCATTTTCGTTATGTGGATTGGGGAGCGCATCACAGATCGTGGAATTGGTAACGGTATCTCCCTTATTATCATGATAGGTATTATTGCGAATTTTCCGTCAGCGATCATCGTGGAATTCGGTTCTAAAATGGAGCCCGACGGAGGCGGTCTCATCCTTTTCTTGGTTGAAATGATCTTGCTGCTTGCTGTTATTCTGGTGAGTATTCTTTTAGTTCAAGGAACCAGGAGAATTCCCATTCAGTTTGCAAAACGTGTAGTAGGTAACAAGCAAATGGGCGGTGTGAGACAATACCTTCCTCTAAAAGTGAATGCATCAGGCGTTATGCCCATCATTTTTGCTCAGGCCATAATGTTTATTCCTATATACCTTGTTGGCTTTGCGACGGATGGAGGCACAAACTGGTTCACGAGAAGCTTTTCAGACTACACCTCTTTTTGGTATAATTTAACTTTTGCTGTCATGATAATTTTATTCACTTATTTTTACACAGCTATCGCTGTCAATCCAAACCAAATTGCCGAAGACCTTAAAAGAAACGGTGGATTCATACCTGGAATTAAACCCGGTAAAAAAACAGCAGAATATATTGATAATGTGATGTCTAGAATTACCCTTCCGGGATCGCTATTCCTGGCATTTGTAGCCATATTACCTGCAATAGCAAAAGTGGCCGGCATAAATGATGCTTTTGCCTATTTCTACGGGGGAACCTCTCTTCTCATCATGGTAGGTGTGGTTTTGGATACACTTCAGCAGATTGAGAGTCATTTGCTTATGCGTCAATATGATGGTCTGATGAAATCCGGAAGAATCAAAGGACGTTCCAGCGTAGGAATGACTGCACCAGCCGGATATTAATTGTTTCATGTATTTGGCAATCCCATTAAAAAAACCAGAGGAGATTGAAGCTACTCAGCGTAGTGCTCTTTTGGTGAGTAAAACACTTGCCGAGCTCACTAAATTTTTGAAACCGGGCATCACCACATTACGATTAGACCAACTTGCTGAAGAATTTATTCAGGACCATAAAGCAATACCTGCATTTAAAGGTTATAATGGCTTTCCAGCATCGTTATGTACTTCAGTAAATGATGCTGTGGTTCATGGGATTCCTGGGAAATATGTAATCAAAGAGGAAGATATTATTTCTATTGATTGTGGAGTATTATTAGATGGTTGGTATGGTGACTCTGCTTACACCTTTATTCTTAAGGGGGCTTCAGAAAAAAAAATAGAATTATGCAAAACAACTTTGGAAAGTCTAGAAAAAAGTATTACTTTTGTGGCCCCTGAAAAAACGGTAGGAGACTTGGGCCATTTTATTCAAAAATATGCTGAAAGTAGAGGATTCTCAGTTGTTAGAGAACTCGTCGGGCATGGTATAGGTCGCCAACTTCACGAAGCTCCGGAAATTCCAAATTATGGTAATCCTGGAAAAGGGGTACTTCTTAGAGAAGGTATGGTTTTCGCCATAGAGCCAATGATCAATGAAGGCAAGCGATTTGTTAAAACTTTGTCAGATAACTGGACAGTGGTGACAGCAGATGGCAAGGCTTCGGCACATTACGAACACACAGTTGCCGTTGTAAAATCAGGCTTGCAGAAATTATCCTCCTTCTCTGAAATAGAGAGCAATATAAAGTTAAACCCACACCTTGTTTCGATCAATGGTTAAGCAGCCCTCTATCGAGCAAGACGGAGAAATAATTGAGGCATTATCCAATGCAATGTTTCGTGTAAAACTTAGCAATGGACATATCGTAATAGCTCACATCAGCGGGAAAATGCGGATGAACTACATTAAAATCCTTCCGGGTGATAAAGTTAAGTTGGAAATGTCTCCCTATGATTTATCCAAAGGTAGAATAATCCGAAGATTTTAAATATATGAAAGTAAAAGCTTCTGTTAAGAAACGTAGCCCGGAATGCAAGATAGTGCGTAGAAAGGGTGTAATTTATGTCATCAACAAAAAAAATCCACGATATAAACAAAGACAAGGATAAACTATGGCACGTATTGCAGGTATAGATTTACCAACTAACAAAAGGGGTGAAATTGGACTCACCTCTATATATGGAATTGGACGCAGTACCGCCCGTAAAATTTTGGATAAAGCTGGCGTCCACTATGATATTAAAGTAAAAGATTGGAATGATGACCAGCTCACATCTATACGGAATATAATTAATAATGAGTTTAAGGTGGAAGGCGCCCTTAGGTCAGAGGTACAGTTATCCATTAAACGGTTAATGGACATTGGATGCTACCGAGGCATCAGGCACCGCTTAGGCTTACCACTCAGAGGGCAACAAACACAATGCAATTCTCGGACACGCAAAGGGAAAAGAAAAACTGTAGCTAATAAAAAGAAAGCCACTAAGAAATAACGAAGAATATGGTGAAAAGCAGAACATCGAAGAAAAAAGTTAAGGTTGACCCACTTGGGGCATGTCATATCAATGCCACTTTTAACAATATTATAATAACCATTAGCAATGCTAATGGAGATGTAATAACATGGTCCTCAGCAGGTAAAATGGGATTTAAAGGTTCAAAGAAAAATACACCCTATGCAGCTCAGGTAGCCGCTGAAGATTGTGCAAAGGCTGCATACGAATTGGGGTTAAGGAGGGTCCGCGTATTTGTAATAGGTCCTGGAGCCGGAAGGGAGGCTGCTATACGCGCCATCGCAGCTCAGAATTTGGAGGTTATTGATATTACGGACATTACGCCTATTCCACATAATGGTTGTCGTCCCCCAAAACGGAGAAGAATCTAAACTTAAATAAAATACGCTCAATATGGCAAGATACTTAGGCCCACGTTCCAGAATTGCTCGTAGATTTAGAGAGCCGATTTTTGGTGAGGATAAAACACTTTCACGCAAGAACTATCCTCCGGGCATGCATGGCCCCATGAAAAGACGCAGGAAGCAAAGTGAATATGCCGTTCAGTTACAGGAAAAACAAAAAGCAAAGTACACATACGGTATATTGGAAAGACAGTTCCGAAAAATGTTCGACCACGCCTCCCGTATGAAGGGTATTACCGGTTTAAATTTGCTCAGACTGTGTGAGTCACGCTTGGATAATTTAGTTTACAGGATGGGGCTTGCTCCTACAAGAGCAGCAGCAAGGCAACTTGTTTCACACAAACATATCCTCGTAAACGGGGAAATTCTCAATATTCCTTCTTCAATAATTAAACCCGGATCGGTGATTTCTGTAAGAGATAAATCAAAAAGCCTCCAAGTTATACGTAGCCATGTTCATAGCAGTCGCATTAAACTAGACTGGATTGACTTCAATCCGGATAAGTTAAGCGGAACATTTATCACCCTTCCGGAACGAGAGCAGATACCTGAAAATATTAAGGAACAACTTATCGTTGAACTTTATTCCAAATAGATAAAATATTATGGCTATTCTTGATTTTCAAAAACCAGATAAAGTAATTGTTAACGACCTTCAAGGTGAAAAAGGTATTTTCGAGTTCAGACCTTTAGAACCAGGATACGGAATTACAATTGGCAATTCTCTCAGAAGGATTCTTTTGTCCTCTCTGGAAGGATATGCCATATCCGGGATTAAGTTTCTTGAACCCTCCATTCCGCATGAATTCACCACAATAAAACATGTAACGGAAGACGTCACAGAAATTATACTTAATCTAAAAAAAGTTCTCTTCAAACGTCAGGTAGAGGGAGTTCATGAGGAACGTGTTATCGTGAACTTCACAGGCGGTGGAGATTTTACTGCAGCAGAAATCGGCAAAGCATTACATCATTTCAAGGTGCTTAATCCTGATTTGGTAATTTGCCGTACAGAGCCGAAAGCAAAAATAAGATTAGAATTACGCATCACAAAAGGACGAGGTTATGTTCCGAGTGAAGAAAATAAACCTAGTAATCCGGAAATCGGTTTTATTCCCATCGATTCTATCTACACACCAATTAGGAATGTTCGGTACAGTGTTGAGAACTATAGGGTCGAGCAAAAAACTGATTATGAAAAACTTTTAATTGAGGTTGAAACAAACGGTTCCATCAATCCAAAAGATGCTTTAAAAGAAGCTGCCAAAATTCTGATACATCACTTTCTTCTTTTTACAGATGACGAAAAACTTATGCTTGAACAAGAAGAGTTAACTACTGTGATAGAAGAAGTGGATGAAGAAGTCCTCAAAATGAGACAATTATTAAACACCCCTCTGGCCGATTTGGACCTCTCTGCCAGAGCTTTAAATTGTTTGAAAGCAGCTGATGTTGAGACATTAGGAGAACTTGTTGCTTATCACAAAAACGACCTACTAAAATTCAGAAATTTCGGTCGAAAATCACTGCTTGAACTAGAGGATTTACTTCAAAAACTCAACCTCAGTTTTGGGATGAATGTAGATAAATACTAAAAAAAATAAAGCATGAGACACGGGAAGAAAGATAATCACCTGGGGCGTACCGTAAAACATCGTAAGGCATTGCTATCTAACCTAGCCACAACCCTTATTCTCCATAAACGAATCCGTACTACACTAGCCAAGGCCAAAGCACTAAGAAAGTTTGTGGAGCCTTTGGTTACGAAAAGCAAAAACGATACCCAACACTCTAGAAGAACTGTATTTTCCTATTTAGGTAATAAAGGAGCCGTAACAGAGCTATTTAGAACAGTAGGTCCTAAGGTTGGTGATAGGCCTGGCGGTTATACTCGAATAATAAAACTGGAAAACAGACCAGGGGACAATGCCTCAATGGCTTTTATCGAGCTTGTGGATTTTAACGATCTGTATAGTAAAGTTAAAAAGACTAAAACGAGAAAAAGAACTAGACGCTCTTCTTCAAAAAAAGATAAGGAAACTCCTAAGTCTGATACTAGAAATTTAAGAATGACTGAGGAATTAAGTAACATGCAATCTTCAGAAAAAGAGCCGATTGAATCAAATCCAAATAACCTCAATACTGAAAATTCTGAAAAAGTAGAAAATTAGTTCAAGTTGATATTTTTTTTAACCGCAAAGGAAGAATGCCAATCATTCTTCCTTTTTTTGTTTTTTATTTCCGTTTAATTATGCTAACCCATAAACCGCCTCTAAATGCGCTTCTTCTTCTCAAGGATGGTACTCGTTTAGAAGGTCTTTCCGCAGGAGCTCAGGTTACCATTTCCGGAGAATTGTGTTTTAACACGGCGATGACGGGATACCAAGAAACATTTACTGACCCTTCATACTTCGGTCAAATACTAATTTCAACTCACGTCCATATTGGAAATTACGGATATAAGCCAGAAGAATCCGAGTCTGATAAAATTCAAATCAATGGTCTGATTTGCAGGAACCTTAGCTTTCATTCATCCCGAATGGGTGCACAACCATTATCTGACTGGTTTAATGAACATAAAAAACCTATAATGTATGGAGTGGATACACGTGCGCTGGTCAAAAAGATTCGAAATGAAGGGGCAATAAATGCCGCATTAACAACAGATCCAAATACATCTTGGGAAGATTTAATTAGCCTTTTAAATAAAACGCCTTCAATGGAAGGTTTGAACCTTTCCAAAAGTGTATCAAGCAATGAAATCAGAGACTTGGGACCGGAAAACGCTTCATTTAAAGTCGCATTAATCGATTTTGGTTTTAAAAGAAACATAGTACGATGTTTGTTGGAACGCAATAGTAAAGTTCGGATTTTTCCAATGGAAACAGAATTAACTCAAATTTTGGATTGGCAACCTCATGGCATTTTACTATCTAATGGCCCAGGCGACCCCGCATCAATGCCTGACCAAATAAAATTGGTTGCTGATATGGTAAAAACTGGATTACCGATCTTTGGAATTTGCTTAGGCCATCAGCTTTTAGCCTTATCTCAAGGACTTCGAACCGTTAAAATGCACCATGGTCATCGGGGAATTAATCACCCGATTTTAAACAAATTAACCGGCAAAGGAGAAATTACATCTCAAAACCATGGATTTGCAGTTACAGAAATTGATTTAAAAGATGATAATGTTGAAGTCACCCACGTACATCTGAATGATCATACAATTGCAGGAATAAAATTTAAAGACAGACCAATTTTTTCGGTACAATATCACCCGGAATCCGCTCCCGGGCCCCATGATTCAAGATACCTTTTTGACCTGTTTTTTGATAACCTAAACCCCAATTAAAATCGTTTGGAATAAAATTCAACATGAGTTGAAAATATCTCAACATGTCAAGCAGCTATTACAATATATAGTTCATCTTAAATGATTAAATTTGGTCTATAATTTATAATTATTTAAAATTACTTCAGACATGAGATTCTTCTATATTTTTAAAAGCTAATTTAATGAAAAAACTCATATACCTAATTAGTTTAATTCTTTCCTTTCTATTAATCTTAGGCAAATGTTTGCCTGGTTTTGGTCAGCTAACACTGACCTCTCAAACTGCCAACCAATATGTGTCTAATCTCGTTGGAAATGGCATTTCATACTCGAACGTTGTATATTCAGGAGACCCAAATGCCATCCGTGCATTTTCAAATGGCAATACTACCAATCTTGGGTTAACTTCAGGTGTAGTGATGAGCACCGGATTATTAAATGGAACAGGTACTCAGTCATTATCTGGGCCCTCCTCTAATTTTCTTAGTGGTAATAACAGCGGTGGTTCATATTCCCAGTTAAATTCTATTGCTGGTGCCACAACATATGATGGTTTGGTTTTAGAATTTGACTTTGTTCCTGTTTCAAATCAGCTAAATGTAGAATTCGTTTTTGGTTCGGAGGAATATAACGAATATGTAAACTCTGGATTTAACGATGCTTTTGCATTTTTTATTAGCGGTCCTGGCATCACCGGTTCTCAAAATATTGCTTTAGTACCAAACACTACTCTACCCGTTACAATTGATAATATTAATAATGGAAATTGGTGGGGATGTGCTTTTGGTCCATGTTTTAATTGTGCATATTACATAGACAATTGTACTGGTACCACGCTAGCCATGGACGGTTTTTCAACCGTTTTGACTGCCACGAGAACTGTTATTCCCTGTTCTACTTATCATATAAAGCTTATGATTGCTGATGGAGGTGACGCATTTTTTGATTCATGGGTTTTTATCAAAGAGAATGGATTTTACTCTGTAGGATCCTCAGGAGTTAATCTAAGTTCAGCAACCTTTATACCTGGGGGTGTTGTTTATGAGGGTTGTGGAAATAATTCAAACTTTTTCACATTTTCAATTCCGGCCCCGCTTTCGACCAACACTGTTATAAACTTCACCATCGGCGGAACAGCAACGAACGGAGTGGATTATCAAAGCATCTCGAATTCCATTACAATACCAGCTGGACAGACCACTGCTAATTTGTTTATCAATGCAATAGCGGACGGAATAACGGAGGCAAATGAAACGGTTTCAATTACGGTACCCATAAATGCTTGTTCAACACAGACCTTTACACTTAACATAGCTGATCCGATTCCGTTAAGTGTAACCTCCCCCGCAAACCTCTCCTATTGTTCAGGCGGACCACCTGTTAGTATTACCGCCACACCTTCAGGAGGCGTTGGCACAATATCTTACTCCTGGAATAATGGTGCAGGCAATGGGCAAACCGTATCGGTCAGTCCAGCAAATACCACAACTTATACAGTAACAGCTACTGATCAATGCGGTACTACCGCAACCTCTCAAACTACAGTCACAGTTACAACCCCACCAACATCTACCTTTACTATGCCTGGAACCGGCTGCGTGGGACAACCAGTAACAGTAAATTATACGGGCAATGCTCCAACCAACGCCACTTACAACTGGAATTTCGGGGGTGCAACCGTACAATCCGGCAGCGGCCAAGGTCCTTACACTCTAACGTTTCCAAATACCGGAACTTTTCAGGTATCCTTAGTAGTTATAGCTAACGGATGTACATCCGCGACAACAACCCAATCCATTACTATTTCAAACGGATTCACATCAACCTTTTCAATACCTTCAAATGTGTGTGCAGGACAAATTGTTACCATTAATTACACAGGAAATGCACCGGCTAATGCTACTTATAATTGGAATTTTGGAGGTGGAACGATTATTTCCGGTTCAGGACAAGGTCCTTACCAAATTCAATGGAACACCCCTGGTATGCCGAATATAAGCTTAAGTGTTAGCAGTGGCGGTTGTTCATCCTCCACAACCACTATCCCTATAATAGTAAATCAGATTCCTACTTCAACATTTACAGCTACATCCCCTGTTTGTGTGGGGCAAAATTCTACAATAACCTACACAGGTAATGGAGGAGCAGCGGCTGTTTACAACTGGAATTTCAGCGGGGGTACAGCTGTGCCTGGTTTTGGTATGGGGCCACATCAAGTTAGCTGGAATACCCCCGGAACCTATACGGTAACCCTTTCAACAAACCTGAATGGTTGCCTATCTGCACCAACCTCTGTTAATGTGGAGGTTATAACTGCCCCCACATCCACATTTTCAATTAATCCGAACCCTCCTTGCGCAGGACAAAATGTTACTTTCACATACAATGGAAATGCCAACGCCTCCGCTACATATACTTGGAATTTTGGAGGTGGTGTTGTCGTCAGTGGTTCAGGTCAAGGGCCATATGTAGTAAACTATCCTGCTTCAGGCAATTATACAATTTCTCTAAACGTTAACCAAAATGGTTGTGTTTCCGGCACCACATCGCAAAATATTACCGTTAGCTCACCACCAACTAGCAATTTTACAGTCACTGGTCCGGTTTGTTTAGGGAATAACATAATTGTTACTTACACAGGAAATGCCCCCGCCAACGCCACTTATAACTGGAATTTCGGTTCAGGCACTGTAATTTCCGGCTCAGGACAAGGACCATATACAGTTTCCTTCCCTAACACAGGAACATTTCCCATTACTTTAAGTGTTAATAATAATGGTTGCACTTCCAACACCACTACTCAGAATGCGCAGGTAAATCCAGGCCCTTCTGCAAATTTTACGGTAAATCCTGCTACAATTTGTCCCGGACAGCAAATCACAGTTACTTATACAGGTGGAGCACCGGCCAACGCAACCTACAATTGGAATTTTTCGGGAGGAAACATTATTAGTGGGTCAGGACAGGGGCCCTACGTGATAACCTACAATTCACCTGGTTCGGTTAATATTACACTTACTGTGACTCAGTCCGGCTGCCAATCCAGCCCTGTAAGCCAAAATATTACTGTAAATCCAATTCCCACTGCTACATTCATAGTACCTTCTTCCGGATGCGCAGGTGATCCGATATCTATAACTTATACGGGTAACGCTAGTCCAGGAGCTATTTATAACTGGAATTTTGGTTCAGGTACTTTGGTTTCCGGCTCAGGACAAGGTCCTTATCAAGTAACTTTCCCTGCCGGAACATCCTCCATCTCACTCCAGGTAAGTGAAAATGGCTGTACTTCCTCTACAGTGAGTCAGAATATAACCATTAACTCTATACCATCCAGTCTATTTAATACAAATTCCCCTGTTTGTCTAGGACAAAATGCAACTATCACTTACAATGGCAATGCGCCTGCTAACGCAACGTATAATTGGAACTTCGGTGGAGGAACTGTAATTTCTGGTTCTGGACAAGGACCCTATCAGGTGGGCTTTCCAAGTGCAGGAACTTACAATGTAACACTTCAGGTGGTCAGCAATCAATGTACCTCTTCGGTTTCTTCTCAAAGTGTAATTGTGAACTCATTGCCCAATGCCTCTTTTACAATAAATCCTAATCCTATATGTCTAGGAAGTACATCAACAATCACCTTCTCTGGAAATGCAGGCGCATTGGCTACTTATAACTGGAATTTCGGGGGAGGCATTGTTCAATCTGGGTCTGGGCTAGGTCCTTACCAGGTGCAATGGAACTCAAGTGGTTCAATAAACGTAACTCTTTTCGTAGTAGAAAATAATTGTACGAGCAATACAGCAAACCAGATTATTCAGGTTAATTCCCTGCCTACCTCCACATTCACCATGCCTACCACCGCCTGTGCGGGAGAAATTGTCAACGTCAGCTATACAGGCAACGCCCCTAACAACGCGACTTATAACTGGAATTTTGGAGGTGGTAACATAATCTCTGGCTCAGGACAAGGTCCTTACCAGGTGCAGTGGAATAACGCCGGAAACGTAACTGTAAGTCTCACAGTTATCCTAAATGGATGCTCCTCTTCGGTCACCACGCAAAGTATTCAAATTAATTCCACTCCAACATCCAGCTTCACAGCCCCAAATTCAGTGTGTGCTGGAGCCAATGGTACCGTGACCTTCACCGGAAATGCTCCTGCCGGCGCAACCTTCAACTGGAACTTCGGTAACGCTTCTGTCGTATCTGGTAGCGGTCAAGGACCCTATCAGCTAACCTGGAGCGGTTCGGGAACTCAGCAAATTAGCCTTTATGTTGTTGCAAATGGATGCTCTTCTCAAACTACCTCCCAAAATATTTTAGTCAACCCAATTCCGACATCTTCATTTTCAGCAACATCCGGAATTTGTCCTGGTCAGAATAGTACCATCTCATATACTGGAAATGCCGGAGCCACAGCCTCCTTCTCCTGGAATTTTTCAGGAGGTAACATTGTATCAGGATCTGGCCAAGGACCTTACCAGGTGAGTTGGTCTAATCCAGGTTCTTATAATGTTACACTCACAGTCACAGAAAATGGATGTACGTCTTCTCTTACAACACAGACCGTTACTGTTTCCAACCTGCCTTCATCGTCTTTCACT
>OGCL01001511.1_pt1 | contig 19561 bp, 20 predicted proteins | sample 1570041 | NCBI WGS metagenome assembly OGCL01 (sample SAMN06266162, study PRJEB24511) | hot springs metagenome | isolation source: Hot spring water | place: South Africa: Limpopo | collected 2015-06-22
ACCTCCTGAACCTGATCCGCAGCTTCAAGACGAGCCAGACAGGGGCTAGCCGAGAGCCGTATCGTATGGCGGGCTGATCACCTTCCGTGGGACGCAAATCGAGAGGCCGCCGGAGCGATCCGGCGGCCCTTTTTGCATCAACCTGTCGCTTCGAGATAGGCTCCCAGCTTGTCCAGCTCCCGATCGGAAAAGACTTCGATGCCCGCCTGACGCATCAGGGCTGCCGTGACGCCGAAGCCCGCATGGCGGATGCCGGAGAACGAGCCGTCATAGATGAAGCGGGAACCGCAGGAAGGACTGCCGTCGATGAGAAGTGCTACATCGCATCCCTGCTCGCGGGCGAAGGCGGCGGCCTTCCTTGCGCCCTCGACGAATTCGGCGGTGACATCGCCGCCCGTCACCTCCAACACTCGGGCCCGACCGGCCAGCACATCCTCGCCATTCATGCCGCCTTCGATTTCGGCGGGCGGGCGCGGCGTTGGCAGGCCACCGGCCTGTTCGGGACAGTACGCCATGAGACGACCCTCGGCCTTCCAGCGCTCGATCAGCGGATCATTCAGCGGCTTGCCCTTGCCGTCATAGCGGACGGGGCGGCCGAGCAGGCAGGCGCTGATGAGGATTTTGCGGGGCATCAGAGATCACGCAGCCTTCACTGCGATCTGCACGCCGGTTTCATCCTGCAGTAGACGGATGACCGCAAAGAGATTATCGGCACGCGGGTTTCCAGACGGACCAAACATGCGCATCAGGCTCTTGGGCGGTAGACCCGACTTCTGGCCGAGTTCCTGAAAACCGATGGTGGCGTTGATGTAATCGCGTAGAAGAGCGCGACCGATTTCGACATCCCCTGAGATAAGGAGATCCAGTGCTTCGCTCAGCAGAGCGGCGCGAAATGCAGGGTCTGCTTGCGCTCGATCTCGCACGGTTTCCTTGAAATCTCTCGTCAAAGCCATCTCAGCCTGCCTTCCGCCTTTTGTATTCTGCCCAACGAGCCTGCGCCGTCTTGATATCGGCCTGCTGTCGCTTCTTGGTTCCGCCGGCGACCAGAATGACGAGTCTATCGCCGTCTCTGCCGAAATAGATGCGGTAACCGGGTCCATAATCGATGCGATACTCTAGGACACCTCCGCCCACACCCTTGGCATTGGAGAAGTTTCCTAGCGACATGCGGGTGATGGCCGTCGTGACCTTGACTGCAGCGGTGGGGTCTAGCCCTTCAAACCAGAGCCCGAAGGGGCTGCGCCCTTGATCGTCGAGGAACTCACGGATCTCCATGACTAAATGGTAACATATAGGCCACCATTATCAACCGAAAAAGACCCCGCCGAAGCGGGGTCTCACATCCATCAGCCTGTGATCTTGGAGAAGTCGGCGACCGTGCCGGTTGCCTCGCGGATCGCCTTCAGGAGGGCCAGGCGGTTTGCGCGGATCGCGGCGTCGTCGTCGTTGACCAGGACGTCCTCGAAGAACTTGTCGACCGGGCCGCGCAGCGTCGAGAGCGCCTGCATGGCGGACCGGAAATCTTCCGACGCCACGGCTTCGGCTGCCGATTTCGAGGCGGACTGGATGGCGGCAAAAAGCGCCTTTTCGGCATCGAGCTTCAGGAGCGCTTCCGAGACGCCATCGGCAACGACGGTGCCCTTCTTCTCTTCGGCGGCCAAGAGCTGGGTGGCGCGCTTGGTGCCGGCGAGCAGGTTCAGGCCGTCTTCCGAGGTGATGAAGGCGGTGAGCGCCTCGGCCTTGCGGGCGACCATCAGGAGATCGTCGGCATCAGGCGTCAGCACGGCATCGATGATGTCGTGGCGGGCACCCTGATCGCGCAGATAGACTTTCAGGCGGTCGTGGAAGAAGGAGAGGAGGTCCACCGTCTGCTGAAGCACAAAACTTCCATCTTCGCCCACAGAAGCAACAGCGGGACCAACACCTGATGCCGACGCGCGACGCACCTCTGCAGAATTGCTCACGCCTAGCGACTCAAGCTTGTCTGCGAGTTCGTGCTGTTGCGAAGACTTTCTCATGATCTCCGCCAACAGAATTCGATTTGCACCTTGCGAAAGAAGCGGGATCAGTCTGACCTTTACACCACTTTCCAAAATCATGCGCACGACACCCAGCGCCGCACGGCGAAGCGCATAGGGGTCCTTCGAGCCGGTCGGCTTTTCGTCGATCGCCCAGAAGCCGACCAGCGTGTCGAGCTTGTCCGCGAGTGCGACGGTCAGGCCCACCTTGTCTTCCGGGAGACGGTCGGAGGGGCCGTTCGGCTTCCAGTGGTCTTCGATCGCGGCGGCCACGGAGGCTTTCTCGCCCTGCAGAAGGGCATACTTGCGGCCCATGGCCCCTTGGAGTTCGGGGAATTCGCCGACGGCTTCGGTGCGCAGGTCGGCCTTGGCCAACACCACGGCACGGTCGACGAGGGCGGCATCAGCGCCGACAATCGGGGCCAGTACTTTGGCCAGCTCGCGGATGCGCGCGACGCGCTCGCCCTGCGTGCCGAGCTTGGCGTGGAAGGTGACGTTCAGCGCATCGAGCTTGGCCATGCGCTGGTCGAGCGGCTTCTTGAGATCCAGGTCGAACTTGGCGGCAGAGGCCTTCAGCGTGTCGAGGTCCGGCAGATCGCCCTGGTCGCGCTTCCAGAAGTGCAGCGCATCCGACAGGCGGGCGCGCACGACCTTGCCATTGCCATGCATGATCTCCTTGCCGCCATCGGTGGCCTGGATGTTGGAGATCAGGATGAAGTGGTTGGAGAGCTTGTCGGTCTCACCCTGCGGGCGCACGACGAAGCACTTCTGGTTGGTCTTGATCGTCAGGCGGATGATTTCTGCCGGGATCGAGAGATAGTCCTCCTCGAAGGTGCCGAGCAGAACCTGCGGCCATTCGACGAGGCCGGAGACTTCCTCCAGCAGGCCCTCGTCCTCGACCAGTTCGAGGCCATTGGCAAAGGCGATGTCGCGGGCGTCGTGCAGGATCATGTCCTTGCGGCGCTCGGCATCGAGGATGACCTTGGCGCGTTCGAGGCTGGAGACGTAATCGTCGAAACGCTTGACGGTGATGGCATCAGGCGCGTGGAAGCGATGGCCATAGGTGACGTTGCTGGCGACGATGCCATCGATCTCGAAGGGGATGACCTGGACTTCGTCATGCTCGGGGCCGAAGGTGCAGACGATAGACTGCAGCGGGCGCACCCAACGCAGGCTTTCCATGCCCTTGCCCTCGATGCCGCCATAGCCCGAGCCCTTGGGCATGGAGGCGAAACCGGATCGCATCGATTTCGGCCAAGGGAATGTGCGGATGATGCCGGGCATGACATCGGCGATGATTTCCTCCGCCGCACGGCCGGGCTTCTCCAGATAGGCAACGTAGAAGTCACCCTTCTTCGGATCGGTCTTGACGATGGCCTGGTCGATCGAGGTGAGGCCCGCGCCGCGCAGGAAGCCGTCGATGGCGCCCTGAGGTGCCGAAACGCTCGGGCCCTTCTTCTCTTCCTTGATGTCCGCCGAGCGGGCGGTGAGGCCACGGATATCCAGCGTCAGCCGCCGCGGCGTCCAGTATTCGCGCGCACCCTCATAGGTCAGCCCCGCATCCACAAGCGCATCGGTGACCATCTTCTTCAGATCGCCAGCCGCCTTGCGCTGCATGCGGGCCGGGATTTCCTCGGAGCGGAGTTCGAGCAGAAGATCAGGCATTGATGTTCTCCGAGGCCCGCATGCCGTTTTCCTGATTGCGCGTCCTCGCGCCTGCGGCGCTGCGGGTGCGCGGCGCGGCCGGGATTTCTTCGGAGCGGAGTTCGAGCAGGAGATCGGGCATAGGGACTGACTTTTTGAACTGTTGCGAAAGGCTGCGCGGGACTTAGCAAGCCGCGCGACAAAAGTCATCCATGGATGCGTGCAAAATGGCGGTGGATCAGGCGGTGACTACCACCCGCCCCCGCCACCGCCGCCACCGCCGCCGCCGGAGGAACCGCCTGAGAAGCCGGAGGAGGAAGAGGAGCTGGAAGGAGGCGGCGCGGGAATAGTGGAGGCGATGGTTGAGGCCATGGAGGAGGAGAAGCCGCCGATGCGGTCACCGAAATTGCCGTAGTTGCTTCCGTGGTACCAGCCGGGGTTGTAGGAGGCGGCGGCGGCCCCGGCGGCTGCCGAGGCAAGCCAGGTCTCGAACGCCTTAGCCCATGGTTTTTCGACACCGAGTGCCACGGCGTAGGGAAGAAGCTTTTCGAAATGGCTGGGCGACATCTTTGGCGCACCGGCCATGTTCATCCGGTCCCTCTCGGCAAGCGTCAGGTAGGTACGCAGGCCCTCGATGCCATCCATCATTTTCCGTCCGAGCGGGGTCGGCGCCCCCATGAGGAAGAAGAACAACAGGTTGACGAGGAGAATTCCGCCAAAGGCGATAAGGACGGGGAACTGGTGGGTCGCTTCAAGATCCATCCACATGGAGATCAGCATCAGTCCAAGCGCCGACAGGCCAACAAAACCGATCAGGGCGAGTGCTAGGATAGCAATGATCTTGCCGAACAGCGAGCGGGCGCCCTGGAACATGTGAACAAGGCCGACGGTGAAAGAGCCGAAAAAGACTGCGAAGAAGGTGGGTACGAAGATCAGAGCGTAGACGTCCTCGTCCAGATTACCGAAGATGAAGAGCAAGGCGACGACAGCAATGGAGAGGCCCACACCGACAGAGATGTAGCCGGCATTGGCTTTGTAATACTTGTCGCGATGCTCCTTCTCGATGGCTGCACGGAAGCTGTCACCAACCTTCTGCACCTTTTTGCCATTCGCCTTATCGATGACCAGAGCATCGCCCTGCGAGCGAATCTCAGCCATCAGAGCGGCTTCGCCAGCCTGCAGCTTGCCTTCGATCCGCTTGCCGGTGCGCCGGATGGTGATGCTGCTGTCGAGATCGTCGAGTTCGACATATCCCTTCACCGCCAGATCAAGCGCAGAGGCAGACAGCGCAGTCCAGCCAGCGCCGGAGAAGCCCTTGTTGTCGATGTAGTTGACCAGCGCCGGCGAAATGCCCTCCGGTGCATCCCAACGCGGCACCACAACGCCCTTCGGTGGATCGCGGCCCACGGCGAGCCAGGAGCGCAGGTAATAGAGGAAAATGACCGCGAGACCGCCGAAGCCGATGATGGTGTTGAGGTTATCGCGGATGAACCACCAGACGCTGTCTTGCGAGGAAGGAGCTGCAACCACGCCCTTGTCGAAGGCGAGCACGATGGTCAGGCCTTCGCCTGGTCCAAGTTGCCGGGTGGTTTCGAATTCCAGACCACTAGACCCCGGCACCTCACGGGCGTCTCTTGCCTGAGAACCCACAGGCCCGGTAAAGAACGTGATCTTCGTCGGCACGGCATCGCCAGGCAGGGAGACGCTGGCGCTCGCCTCTTCGATCGGGAAGAGCCAGCCATTGCCCGTCACATTCCAGTAGAGCTCGTCGTGATCGTCGAAATAACGGATCTGCCGACCGGTGCGATAGGTGATGGTGTAGGTGTATTCGCCGGGCTCAAGCAAGACGTCGCCCGAGCCGGCATAGACGCGGATGCCACCGGTGATCGATTCCGTGTGATTGGCTTCCGGCTCGCCGTCGCGCTCTACCGAAATCAGCTCGAAATCGACCTGCTGGCGAAAGCCTCGCGCGTCCCGCGCATAGAGCGGGAAATCACGAAAGATGCCGCGCTTGATCTGATCACCCTCGGCATTGACGGTGATCGTTTCCGCAACCTCCATCGTGGCATCGGGAAAGACGGTGATGTCGGCGTGGTAGGTCCGGATGACTTCCTCAGCCTGCGCGCCGCATGCCATCCAGAGAACGAGAATGAAAGCGGAGCACAGGCGAAGAAGCGGGGTCATTTCGGATCGTTCCTGAGGATTTCAACGCCGAGCGAGGCAAGCGCATCCCAATAGCCGGGATAGGTCTTGGCCACGCAGCCGGGGTCGAGAATGGTGATGTCGCGGATCTTCAGGCCCGCCAGCGCAAAGCTCATGGCGATGCGGTGATCGGCGAAGGTGTCGATGGAAGCCGGGAGGGACTGGCCGACAAGCGATGGATCGGAGAAGACGAGGAGGTCATCGCCCTCCTCCTTTGCCAGTCCTTCGCGGATGTTGTTCAGCCCGGTGGAGACGGCGCGGATGCGGTCGCATTCCTTGACACGCAGGTTCTCGATGCCGACGAAGCGCACCGGCGTCTCGTTAAAGGCGGCGAGCACGGCAATGGTCGGGATCGCGTCCTGCATCTGGCTGCCGTCGATGACGGCGGGCATGTTGGGGAACTGCGCGATTACGTCATAGGCCTTGGCGTCCGGCTGGGTAAAGGCATCCGAGGGCGTGCCGATATCGATCTGGCCCTTGGTCAGGACTTCCGCACCCCAGAGGTAGGTGGCGGCGGAGGCATCCGGCTCAATGTGGAAATCGGTCGCGGTGTAGCCCGTTGGCTGGATCACCCACGAGGCGGGCGTCGGCTGCTCTACTTTGGCGCCGAAAGCGCGCATGGCCGACATTGTCAGGTCGATGTAACCGCGGGCGCCGATGTCGGCACCGGCAAGCTCGATGGTGAATGGCTCGGAACCACAGGCCGCTGCCATCTGAAGAGCCGAGACATACTGGCTGGACAGGCCGGCATCGATGACGACGTGGTTCTTCTTGAAGGCGCCATTGGCGTCTATGGCGACCGGCGGGCAACCCGAGGGCGCGGCGATGGCCACACCAAGCGACTGCAGCGCCTCGACCAGTGGCTTGATCGGTCGCTTGCGCATGTGTTCATCGCCGTCAACGACGTAGCGGCCATGGCCCAGCGCCAAGGCGGCCGTCAGGAAGCGGGTGGCGGTGCCGGCATTGCCAAGGAAAAGCGGTTCTGCGGGCGACTTCAACTCGCCGGTGCTGGTAACGACGAAGGTGGTCGCATCCGGCTCCTCGACGGTCACGCCCATCTTGCGCAGCGCTTCGGCCATATAGCGGGTGTCGTCGCTCTTCAGCGCGCCGGTCAGGCGGCTGGTGCCCTTGGCGAGGCCGGCGAGCAGCAGGGCGCGATTGGTGATGGATTTCGAGCCTGGAGGGCTCACCTTGCCGGTCAGGGCATGGGTGGGCGGAAGGATGGTTACACTGTCAGTCGTCATGATCTCGGTCTCAAAAGGGACATCCGCCGAAGGACGTCAGAACTTGACCGTCGGTACCGCACGGTCGGCCTCGTTGGCAATCTCGAAATAGGGTTTCTTCGAGAAGCCGAACTGGCCGGCGACGAGGTTGTTGGGGAAGCTCTCGACCTTGACGTTCAGATCGCGGGCCGCACCATTGTAGTAGCGGCGCGACATCTGGATCTCACCTTCGACGGTTTCCAGCGACCGCTGCAGCTCAAGGAAATTCTCGTTGGCCTTCAGATCCGGATAGGCTTCGGCAAGCGCAATGATCTTGCCCAGTGCCGCGCCGAGCAGACCTTCGGCTACAGCGCGTCCGGCAACATCGCCTGCCGGCACGGCCTGAGCCTTGTTGCGCAGCTCGATCACACTTTCCAGCGTGCCCTTCTCATGGCCGGCATACCCCTTCACGGTCTCGATCAGGTTGGGGATGAGGTCGGCTCGACGCTTCAGTTGCACATCTATGCCAGACCAGGCCTCCTCTGCCATCTGCCGGGCCTTCACCAGGCCGTTGTAGATGAAGACGAGATAGGCGCCGATGGCGGCAAGAATGGCAAGTGTCGTGAACATGATGCGAAGGCTCCCCAGCTGAACTGGCCGCACGTTAGCGGGTCATGACCGCAAAGTCATGAAGCAAGTTTGATCCGATCCGCATCATGGCGTCCGGCAATGATGCGGGCGTTGGCTCAAATTGAGGACAAACGTGAACCCATCCGTTAATCGGTGATCCCTAATATGCGATTACGAGGTTTCGCACCGGAGCTATCGCATGAAGGCAACGACCTGGAACGATATGCCCACATGGGCACTCATGGCCAGCCGCGACATGCTCAGGGCGGCAGTCCCCGAACGCCGGATGAGTGACACGTTGAAGGATATACTGGCGGTCCTGACATCGGTGCCGCAGCTCGATCTCTCCGACATGGCAGCCATCTATGTCCGCGAGCCGGGGCAGGATCGGCAGCGGCTCTTTCACAACAATACGGCTGACCAGATGGATCTGCCGATCGATCTGCCGGCCGGCGCGCGCATGCCGGAATGCATCACGGAGCGCGAGGATCTCATTCCCTACTGGATCCCGATCTCCGTTGCGGGAGATCCGGATTTTGGTACGGCGATCTTCTTCAGCCGCAGCGAAAGGCCGATCAATGTCGAAAGCCTGTCTGCTCTGCGGCTTCTCGCCCAGGAGCTCGGCCCGATCATCCAGCAGCGCAACGGATGCGCCTCTTCCCTCGTCGACATGGTCGAACTGTCCACGGACGAGATCTATATCTTCGACCCGGTCCGCTTCACGATTACGCGCACGAATGCGACCGCAAACGTGCGGACGGGTTATTCAGCCGAAGCGCTTGCCGGCATGACGCCAGCGTCGCTGAAAGTCGGGATCTCGGAACTCGACTACCGCGCCAAGCTTGTCCCGCTGGTCGATGGCACCGCCCGGAGCATCACCTTCGATGCGATCCAGCGGCGGCGCAACGGCACTGTCTATCCGGTCAAGGTGCATGTCTGGCGCATTCGCGGGCCGTCCTCCGACCTGTTTGCCGAAGTTGCGATCGCGACTGCCGATCAGCGCAAGGCCTTTGGCCTGCTGGAACAGGTTTTCGACGCCATTCCCGGCGGCATCGGCGTCTTCGACAATCGCTCGCGGCTCCTGATGGCGAACCGGCGCCTTTATGACCTGATGAACATTCCTCCCGAGATGTTCCCGCCCGGATCCAAGTTCGAGGATATCCTGCGCTACAATGCCAGCCGTGGCGAATGGGGCGACGGAGACCCGGAGGCCATGGTGCGCGAGCGGGTCGAGCAGGCGGCACTCGGGCTGCCCTACAGCTTCGAGCGCGAGCGCAAGAGCGGCAAGGTGCTAACGGTGCGCTCCGAGCCGCTGTCGAATGGCGGCTATGTCTTGAGCTACAGCGACATCACGCTTCGAAAGCGGGCGGAGAAGGAACTAATCCGCAATCGCGACGAACTGGAAAAGACGGTGCGCCAGCGCACAGCTGAAATTGCCGCCCAGGCGGCAGCGCTGGAGGAAGCCCTGCAGCAGGAAAAGAACATCAACGCGATGCAGCGGCAATTCGTGGCGATGACCAGTCACGAATTCCGCACCCCGCTTGCCATCATCGACGGTGCCGCCCAGCGGATCCAGCGCAAGAAAGGCGAGATGGATACGCATTTCCTGACCGACAAGACCCAGCAGATCCGCTCTGCGGTTGCGCGCATGGTCGAGCTCATGGAGAGTTTCCTGTCAGCCGGGCGGATCGACACGGGCAAGATCGAGCTGTCGCTGGTGGATTGCTCCCTGCACAAACTGATCGAACAGGCGATCAAGCGACAGAAACTCTCGGCTCAGCATCATCGGTTCGATTCCGAGATCGAGACGCTGCCGCAAGTCATTCGCTGCGATGCGCTGGGGATCTCGCAGGTGCTGACCAATCTGTTGTCCAACGCCGTGAAATATGCGCCTCGCGCGCCCGACATCACCATTCGCGGGTGGGAAGAGGACGGCTTCGTGTTTCTTTCCGTGAAGGACGAAGGTGTGGGCATCGACGCCGAGGACGTGCCGAAACTCTTCCAACCCTATTTCCGCGCCCGCACCTCCACCGGTATCGCCGGCACGGGGATCGGCCTCTCCCTCGTCAAGCAGATCGTCACCCTGCATGACGGCGACATCTTCGTCGAAAGCGAACGTGGCAAGGGCACCTGCTTCACTCTGGTTCTGCCGATCCAGGGACCGGCAGACCGACAGACGACCGAACCGGCGCCGGAGGTCAGCGCCGCCTGATCCTTAGACCCCTTAGAGGAGGATGACATGATCACAGTGCTTTGCGTCGAAGACGAGAGAGACGTCCGTGAACTGATCGCCGAGGAACTGGAGGAGGCCGGCATTCGCGTGCTGCAGGCGGAGAACGGCAAGGAAGGACTGGACAAAATCCTGACCCAGCGCCCCGATATCGTCATCTCGGATATCACCATGCCGGAAATGGACGGGATCTCGATGCTGGGCGAATTGCAGATCAACCATCCGCAATTCGCCAACATGCCTTTCCTCTTCCTGACAGCGCTGGCCGACAGGGAAAAGATGATCGAGGGCCTGGGCGCAGGCGCCGAAAGCTACCTCACCAAGCCGATCGACTTCGATGTGCTGATGGCGAAGATCCACGGCCTGGTGGTCAGGATCGAGAACCGGGTGGCGGCGGGACTGGAGTTTTAGCCCTTACGCTGCCCGACCGAAATTCACGCCACCGGCATCGGTCAGCAGGAACGCCTCGCCGCAGCTTTTCGCCAGCGCACGGACGCGACCGATATAGGCCTGACGCTCGGTCACCGAAATGACGCCGCGGGCGTCGAGCAGATTGAAGATGTGGGAGGCCTTGATGCACTGGTCATAGGCCGGGAAAACGCATTTGTGCAGGCGCTGATTTTCCGTATCCGAAGGCGCGCCGGCGGCGAGGAGCGCCTGGCATTCCTTTTCGGCATCGATGAAATGGCGATGCAGCATCTCGGTATTGGCGAATTCGAAGTTGTGGCGGGAATATTCCTGCTCGGCCTGCAGGAAGACATCGCCATAGGAGATCTTTTCTTCGCCTTCACGGCCGTTGAAGTTCAGGTCATAGACGTTGTCGACGCCCTGAACATACATGGCGAGGCGCTCGAGACCATAGGTCAGTTCGCCCGCAACCGGCGAGCAATCGATGCCGCAGACGGCCTGGAAGTAAGTGAACTGTGAGACTTCCATGCCGTCGCACCAGCATTCCCAGCCTAGACCCCAGGCGCCCAGCGTCGGGCTTTCCCAGTCGTCCTCGACGAAGCGGATATCATGCAGCAGTGGATCAAGCCCGATCGCCTTCAGCGAGCCGAGATAGAGCTCCTGCAGGTTGGACGGGTTCGGCTTCAGGATGACCTGATACTGGTAATAATGCTGCAGGCGGTTGGGGTTTTCGCCGTAACGGCCATCAGACGGGCGACGCGAGGGCTGCACGTAAGCGGCGCGCCAGGGCTTGGGGCCGAGTGCGCGGAGCGTTGTCGCCGGATGGAATGTGCCGGCGCCGACTTCCATGTCGTAGGGCTGAAGAACGGCGCAACCCTTGTCCGCCCAGTAGGCATGCAGCGTCAGGATCAGCGCCTGAAAGGAGCGCTTGGGGTCCATGTGCGGGGCAAGGGGCGTGTTCATCGGGCTATCCATCGGCTTGGCTCATGTTGCGGCCCGTCTGGTGCCATGAGCGGAGGGAAGGGTCAAGCGTCTCTGCGCCAGGCTTCCAGTCTGCAGCCAATCACCGATCAAGGTCGCTTGCATTGTGCAGCTTGCCAAGCAATGAGAAAGCCACGCCGGCTGGCTCAAAGCGGATGGCTGCCTGTCCCTGGAACAGATCGGACACGACACGTTCGGTCAAGCGCGAACCGAAACCCCGGCGGGTTGGTTCGGTCACCGGCGGGCCGCCCCTCTCCAGCCAGTTGAAGGTGAAGCTGTTGTCTGCCTGGTTGTCCCAGCTGATGCTGACCCGGCCTTCGGGTCGAGACAGTGCGCCGTATTTCGTCGCGTTGGTTGCAAGCTCGTGAATGGCCAGCGACAGGCCCAACGCCTGCTGGGCGGAGAGGTAGACCTGTGGACCATTGATGGCGATGCGATTGTCACCGTCGACATGCGCGGCGACCGCAGTTTTTGCAATCGCCGAGATCTCGGCTGCCGTGACACTCATGCCGGTCAGCACATCCTGCGCCTTTGCCAGTGTCTGAATGCGGGCGCCGATCGTTGCCGCCGCTTCCGGAATGGACGTCGCACCGCGCAGGCTCTGGCTGATGATCGACTGCACCATGGCCAGCGTGTTTTTCATCCGGTGGGCGAGCTCGCGGTTGAGGAGCTTCAACTCATCTTCATAACGGACCTGTTCGGCCAGATGCCTCTGGGCCGATTGATAGGCCTCTTCCAGCGACTTGCGATCGGCAACGGCCTGGGTGGTCTCGGTCACGTTGTTCAGGATCCCGGCGATGCTTCCATCATCGTCGTACAGAGGGCTGTAGGAGAAGGTCCAGTGGGTCAGCTCCTCATAGCCGTTGCGGGTCACAATGAGCGGCAGGTTCTCCTGCCAGGTTCCCTTCCCGGATAAGGCGCTTTCTACGAAGGGAAGGACGCTATCCCAGACATCCGACCATAGTTCGCGGAACGGCGCACCGGCCGCTTGTTCCACCCGTTGCCCAAGCATCGGCAGATAGGCGTCATTGTGGAACTGCAACAGATCCTTGCCCCACCAGAAGCACATGGGCTGGCGTGTGGAGAGAACCGTGCGAACGGTCGCCTTGAGGGAATAGGTCCAGTGCTCGACCGGGCCGAGAGACGTGGCGGCCCAATCGACGGCCTTAAATTGCTGCGCAACGCCGCATGCAATGCCCAAGAATTCTTCGTCGCTCTTCATCAAGCTCCCGCGTAACGCTTTATGCCAGCTATAGAAATCGGCACTCCGGAAATTGTTCCGTGACCGAGATCGAGACGCGCGCTGATGGGCGCGAAACTCAATCGTCGTCCTCGCGACGCGGGCGATACTCGCCGGTCTCCGGATCCTCGACCAGGGTACCGACAGCCTGATTCTCCCGCTCCTTCTCCTCGGCTCGCGATCTCGCTGCCAATTTCTCGGCATCCGCGACAAAGCGCCGGTAAAGCAGCCAGGCGCCGCCTATGAGAATCGTCAGAAATATCAGCTGCGCCATGTCCCCTCCCCGTCTGCACGTCGCCTAGCGTCGGTCAGAGACCGTAGCGGCCCCATAGTGCCTTTTCTTCGAGGGTCTCGGCAAGACCCGCCACGGCCTGCGCAGCGAGCTGATCCGGAGCAGCAAAAGCGCCGATCCCCGGAGCGCGGCGGCCGAAAAGCCCCTTCTGAGCTCCGATTAGTTCAAGCCGGGCATCCTTGCCATAGCGGGTCTTGATCTCCTCGCGCAGGCTGCCCAGGCGATCGACCAGACCAAGTTCCAGCCCCTTGCGACCGGTCCAGAAGAGGCCCGAGAAGAGGGTTGGATCGTCGGCGAGGAGCGTGCCGCGACGGGCCTTCACCATGTCGATGAAGATCTCGTGAATCTCATGCTGCAGGGTCTTGAGATATTCGATATCGCTTTCCTTTTCCGGCTGGAAAGGATCGAGGATTACCTTGTTTTCGCCAGAGGTGTAGACGCGACGCTCGACGCCGATCTTCTTTAGGAGTTCTGGAAAACCGAAGCCGCCGGAGACGACGCCGATCGAGCCGACGATGGAGGTCGCGTCGGCAATGATCTCGTCACCGGCAATGGCAATCATGTAGCCCCCGGAGGCAGCGACATCCTCGACAAAGACGAGAACGCGCTTGTTCTTCTCCTCCGCAAGCGCCCGGATGCGGTCATAGATCATGCGTGACTGGACGGGAGAGCCGCCTGGAGAATTGATCGAGAGTGCGACGGCAGGGCTGTCCTTCATGCCGAAAGCCTTTTCCAGCTGGCCGGCAACCGAGGAAAGGTTCAGCGCGGGGCGAAAACGCGAGCCGCCGCTCATGATCGGCCCATGCAGCCTGACGACCGGAATAACGACACCCTTTTTCTGGAAGCGCTTGGGAACCAGCCGTTTCAAAAAGTCTGCCATAGTCGCGTTTCAACTCCTCAATCTTCGATCTGATCGCAGATGTAAGGAGCCGCGGCCCGAACACAATGGCGAAGGCAAAAAATGAGCCTTTTCAACGCAAGCGCTGATATCCGACGCGGCCGTTGTTGAGGTCGTCGACGAAAGGCGCAAACGCATGGCTTTCAGGCCGGTCATGCATCAGGAGCGGCGCGCGCATCTGCAGGCGAGCGCGCGAGCCCTTGATCCCGGTCACCAGGATACGGGTGGCGTTTTCGCCCTGACGCGGATGGATGGCCGTGATTTCCAGTCCGCCAAAGCGTTTGCCGCAAGCCGCAATGATCTCGGCGATCGACTGAGGTCTGGCAATGAGCGAGAGCTGGCCACCCGGCACCGCGATTGCGCCGGCGGTGCGGATCCAGCTTTCGAACAAGTTCTCCGTCATCGCGTGGGCCTCCGCCTTCAACGCGTCCGGGGCCTTGCGGTCACCGGGATCATTGAAGGGCGGGTTCATGATGACATGATGAAAGCTGTCGTCGGCAAGCCCGGCCATGACGCGGGCGCGACCGGTCAGCGTCACATCCGCCTCGATGACTTCAGCCCTTTTGGCAAGCTCTGCGTTGTCAGGCAGCGCGAGGCTCTTGCGGGCAAAGTACGCCATGTCCGCCGAGCGCTCCACCAGGACCACAGAGGCTTTCGGCAGCCGGGAGGCGACTGCCAGACCCGCCGCGCCGGCCCCGGCCCCAAGATCTGCAACCCGAATGGGCCGCTCGTCGTGCACCAGAGCTGCGAGCAACATGGCATCCATGCCGGCCCGATGGCCGCGTCCAACAGGCTGGACCAGATGAAATCGACCACGATGAAAGGCATCCACCGTTTCCAGACTTACCCCGCCAATGGCACTTGCTGCGGTCGTTTCCATAGCGTGTTCACGCCTCGGGGTCGCGCAGTTCTGCGCCGAGACCGGCATCCGTCAGGATGCGACGGGCCTGGTCGACGCAATCGGAATCGACCAGCAGGCGGCGCTGCAGCATGCCTAGCGAACCTTCGAGAATGCTCATCGACTGGTCGGCGATCATTGCGGCGATCCCGGCGTCGCGCATCAGGCTTTCGGCGAAGGAGAGCAGGACGACGTCGTTGCTGCGAATGATTTCATGCATCGAATTCAGCACTCACTGTTAACAGGTAAACCGCAATTGCAGCCTGGCCCGAGGCAAATCGCCCCTTGCCCTGACCTTCCGGGCTTTTTATGGTCGGCGACCAAACTGAACAGGAGTCCGGTGCGTTGGGCGTAGTCATACCGCTTGAGGAAAGCAAAAACAAACAGGCATCCGTCAAGCCTCTGGTGGACCTGACGAAAAGCGGCATGGAGCGCGTCAACCAGCTGATCCTGTCAAAGGCGGGCTCGGATGTGCAGATGATCCCGGAGGTCGCCAACCACCTGATATCCTCGGGCGGCAAGCGGCTGCGGCCTATGCTGACGATCGCGACGGCTGCGATGTTCGGCTACGAGGGCGACCATCATATCAAGCTCGCGACCTCGGTCGAGTTCATGCATACGGCGACGCTGCTGCATGACGACGTGGTGGATGAAAGCGATCTGCGCCGTGGGAAATCCACAGCCCGGACCATCTGGGGAAATCAGGCAAGCGTTCTGGTGGGCGACTTCCTGCTCGGTCAGGCTTTCCGCATGATGATCGAGGTCGGTTCGCTCGATGCGCTGGACGTGCTTTCGGCGGCAGCTTGTGTCATCGCCGAGGGCGAGGTTCTCCAGCTTTCGGTCGCCAAGAACATGGAGACGACGGAAGACGACTATCTCGCCGTCATCCGCGCCAAGACGGCGGCGTTGTTTGCTGCAGCTGCCGAAGTCGGCCCAATTGTCGCGGGCACAGACAAGGCGACGCGCAGCGCGCTCAAATCCTATGGCATGAATCTCGGCCTCGCCTTCCAGCTCGTCGACGACGTGCTCGACTACGGCGGCAAGGCCGCAGAGACCGGCAAGAATGTCGGCGATGACTTCCGCGAGGGAAAGATCACGCTTCCGGTGATCCTGTCCTATCGCCGCGGCACCGCCGCCGAGCGCGAGTTCTGGAAGGAATCGATCGAGGGCGGCCAGAACGACAATGCAAGGCTTGAAAAGGCACTGGGCCTGATCAGCAAGTATGACGCGCTGTCAGACACCATCCAGCGGGCACAGCACTATGGCAAGATTGCCCGGGATGCGCTGGCCCCCTTGCCGGAGACACCGTGGAAGAGCGCGCTGAACGACGTGATCGACTTCTGCATCTCCCGCGTCAATTGACCACTGCCGGTCGATTGCCTTGCGAGGTTGCTTCAAAAAAGCCATTCTGTTCGTGAATCATCGCCTATCGTCCGCGCGCGGGCGACACGCGCTCGTCTTCGGTTCTTGAAAGGCTCTTTCATGCGGCAAAGCTTTGCCCTTCGCTATTTCGCCGGCACCGCGCTGGCGCTGCTTCTCAGCGTTTCACAGGTACCGATGGCGGCGGCTGCCGCGTCTTCGCAGGCGGAAGAGACCGTGAATTTCGACGTGGAGAGCGTCGATTCCTTCGCCGGTGCCTTTCTGGCAGCCAGAACCGCGGAAACCGATCGCGACTATGCGACGGCCGTGAAGCTCTACAAGAAGGCGCTGGAATTCACCCCGAACGAGCTGGAGCTGCAGCAGCGCCTGATGATCGCACTGATCATGAACGGCCAGTTCGACGAGGGTGTGAAGCTCGCCAAGGTGCTGGAGAAGGATCCTGCGGTCGAGCGAGTGACCTCGGTGGCGCTGGGTTTCCGCGCCATCCGCGACGGTGACTATTCCGAGGCGCTCAAGCACTTCAAGTATCAGGGGCCGAACGATCTCGACCGGTTGATGAACCAGTTGCTGATCGCCTGGACCAAGGTCGGCGAGGGCAAGGGCAAGGAGGCGCTGAAGCTGGTGCAGGACCTCGATGGCCCGAGCTGGTACGGCATTTTCCGGAATTACAATCTCGGCGTCATGGCTGCCATGACCGGCGATGTCGAGACTGCCCGCAAGGCATTGACGGACACGGTGACCGATCGCAGTGGCGGCGCAACCGCACCTGATACCTTCGCCCGTGCCGTTATTGCGCTTGCTACGCTCGAGGCCGGCGCCGGAAACAAGCAGAAGGCGCTCGATGCGCTTGCCGCAGGTGACGAGTTGATCACCAATTTCGCGCCGTTCAAGGCGTTGAGAGATGAAATCGAAGCCGATCGCCAGCCAAAGCCAGTGGTCGCCAATGCGGCGCACGGTGCTGCCGGCGTGCTGTTCTCGATCGGTGGGGCACTGAACCGCGAGGGCGCGGAAGACACCGTCATGCTGTATCTGCAGCTGTCGCACGCGCTCGACAAGGATGCGGCAGACACGCTGATCCTGCTGGGCGGGATCGCCGAGAATGCCAAGCAGCCGGAAAAGGCAATCGCCTTCTACCGCCAGGTGCCCGAGACATCGCCGATGCGACGCATCTCCGAGTTGCAGCTGGGCCTGACGCTCGCCCAGACCGGCAAGATCAAGGAAGCGCGGGAGCATTTGCAGGCGCTGATCGCGTCCGATCCCAAGGATATCCGCAGCTACCTCGCCTATGGCAGCGTGCTGTCCGAAGCGAAGGACTATGCGGCCATGGCGGAAAACTATGACAGGGCCGTCGACATCATCGGCCAGAGACCGGCGCGGAACCACTGGTCCGTGTTCTTCCAGCGCGGCATCGCCTATGAGCGGCTGAAGAAGTGGGACAAAGCGGAGCCGAACTTCCACAAGGCGCTGGAGCTCAATCCGGATCAGCCGCAGGTCCTGAACTATCTCGGCTATTCCTGGGTCGACATGAACCGCAACCTCCAGGAAGGCCTGGAGATGATCAAGAAGGCGGTCGAGCTGCGTCCTGACGACGGCTATATCGTCGACTCGCTCGGCTGGGCCTATTACCGCCTCGGTCGCTTCGAGGAAGCGGTGGTCGAATTGGAACGGGCCGTCGAACTGCGCGCCGGTGATGCGACGATCAACGACCATCTGGGCGACGCCTACTGGCGCGTGGGCCGGAAGTTGGAAGCCAAGTATCAGTGGAAGCGGGCGCTTGCCTCCGAGCCGGAGGAAGCCGAGGTTCCGAAGATCCAGGCAAAGATCGAGAAGGGCCTGCCGCCGATCGAGGCGGATGCCGCCAAGGTTGACGCCAAGCCGGTCGAAGAGCCCAAGAAAGACGACAAGAAGACCTGAGCCGCATGAGCCCTGTTGCAGAGCGCCGGCCGGAGCGGATCGTCGAGACGGCTCCGGCAAAGATCAACCTTGCTTTGCATGTCACGGGCCGGCGGGATGACGGTTATCATCTTCTCGACAGCCTGGTGACCTTTGCCGAGGACGGCGACGAACTGGCCTTCGAGCAGGCAGACAGCGACAGCTTTCGCGCTGTCGGTCGCTTCGGCGCCGAGCTACCGCCACATGACAATCTGGTTCTGAAGGCGCGGGATCTGCTGCGGGCCGCGCTTGGCGACCAGCGCCAACCGCAAAGCCCTGTTGCCATCACGCTCGACAAGAGCCTGCCGATCGCGTCCGGCATCGGTGGCGGCTCTGCGGATGCAGCAGCGACCTTGCGGGGGCTGCTCCGGCTGTGGAAGGCGAAGCTGCCGGCTGACCAGTTGCAACAGATCGCCCTGCAACTCGGCGCCGATGTGCCCATGTGTCTCGCATCCGCCCCGTTGCGCGCACGTGGGATCGGAGACGCGATCGAGAAAGTCCCGATGCCATCCGTACCGCTGGTGCTGGTCAATCCGCTGAAGCCGGTATCGACGCCGGAGATCTTCCGCAGCCTGACCCGGCGCGACAATCCGCCGATCGGGGGATTGCCAGCGACGGCCACTCTTTCAGCGTGGCTCCATTCGCTCCGCGACTTGCGTAATGACCTGCAGCCACCAGCGGAAGTGCTGGTGCCGGAAATCGCTGAGGCCTGCGATCTGCTTCGCCAGAGCCTGGCCGGCTTCGTGCGGATGTCCGGCTCGGGCGCCACCTGCTTTGGGCTCTACGAGAGCGAGTCTGCTGCCATGAAGGCCGCCCTTGCGCTTTCGGCCTATCGACCGAACTGGTATGTGCTGTTGACACGCACCGTTCCGGGAGACGCCTGATGAGCCGCATCGACGAGAGCCGCCCCTTCATCCCCGTTGGCATTGCCGTGCTGACCGTGTCGGATACCCGCAGCCTTGCCGACGACAAATCCGGCGACACCCTGGTTGACCGCATTGAGGAAGCCGGTCACCGGCTGGTTGCGCGCGCGATCGTCAAGGACGATAAGGCAGCAATCCGGGACCAGGTGGAAGCCTGGACGAAGGATCCCGAGATCGACGTGGTGATCACCACCGGGGGCACCGGCTTTACCGGTCGGGACGTGACGCCGGAGGCGCTGGAGCCTCTGTTCGACAAACGGATGGACGGCTTTTCCGAAGTCTTCCACCGCATCTCCTACGACAAGATCGGCACTTCGACGATCCAGTCGCGCGCCACCGGCGGGGTGGCCAATGCGACCTTCATTTTCGTGCTGCCGGGTTCGCCGGGTGCCTGCAAAGATGCGTGGGACGGCATTATCAAGCTGCAGCTCGACTATCGCCACATGCCCTGCAATTTCGTGGAAATCATGCCCAGGCTCGACGAGCACCTGAGGCGTGGTCAGGGCTGATCAGCGGCGCGCTTCGCGCGCGACCCAGGAGGGGATTATCTCGCAGGCCAGACGACGCGGCTTGTGGCCCTTCGCCAGCTGCAGAAGCTCCCTGCCCTCTCCCGCCAGCCCCTGCGCCTGGCGCTTGGGGATCAACAGACCATTTTCCAGCAAGGGCCGGCTGCGGGTCAGCCT